>ERZ825137.2418-NODE-2418-length-21743-cov-10.273930_pt1 | contig 21743 bp, 14 predicted proteins | sample MGYA00519873_ERZ825137 | MGnify/ENA primary metagenome ERZ825137 (study PRJEB31778, sample SAMEA3449190) | human gut metagenome | biome: human gut; feature: human-associated habitat; material: faeces | place: United Kingdom | collected 2010/2012 ...
CCGGGGTGATGCGGTAGGCTGTCACCAGCTCCGTTATCTGCACGAACCAGCGGCTCACCGCCGCCCGCGCCACCGGACTGGCCGCCAGTATTACCCCACAGGACAGGCACACCGTCACCAGCGCGGCCGCTGTTCTCTGCCACATTCTCCGGCGGCTCTGCCGCCGCGCGCCCTGTTGTACCACCGGCTCCATCCGCCGGGTGAACTCCGGCGAAGGCAGGGCAACCGTCTCTGGCAGCTCGGATGCCAGCAGTGCCGCCATCCGCTGCGCGCCCTGCCGCAGCGCACGTTCGTATGTGATATCTGTCATACAGTCAATCCTTCCTTTTCCAGCTCCTGCCGCAGCGCGGCCTTAGCCCGTTGCTGCAGCTTCTGCCCGGCGCCGTAGGACATGTCCATCAGCGCCGCCGTCTCCCGTGCGGAGTAGCCGCAGCCGTACCGCAGCAGCAGCGCCTCCCGGTACCGGGGGCTCAGCCGCCCCATGGCGTCCGCCACCGGCTCGCCGCAGGGCGGCGGCGTCACCAGAGCCGCCGTTTCGTCAAAGGGTGCGCCGTCCCGCCGCGCCTGCTGCCGCAGGATATCGATGCATTTGCGCTCCACTGTCACCACCAGATAGGCCTCCAGCTGCGTCTCCGGCAGCTTCGCCAGCCGGGAAAAGCGCTCCGCCAGCGCCAGGAACGATTGCTGCACCGCGTCCTCGGCGTCCGCCTGAGCGGACAGCCTCCGCCGCGCCAGCGCCAGCATACGCCCGCAGCAGGCGCGGTATACGTCCTCAAAGAGCCGCCGCTCCTCCGCGCTCTCCAGCGCCGTCATGCACACCGTCAAACGCCCACCTCCCCGCAGCTTGTTGCATTCATCATAACACAGGCGGCCGCCCTGTGTCATCACTATATAAACGCCGCAGCCCCGCCGAAGCGGACAGGGGGAAGAAAAAATTTCGGAATTTTGCCGTCCTCGCCGTCCCGCGTCTATTCGTAGGGCACGCCGTCCTCGACGTCCCGTTTTGCGCGGTTCCTGTTTTGCTTTGTAGGGGCGGACGCCTCTGTCCGCCCATTGCACACACCCCTTGTGATTTCGTAGGGGACGGCGTCCTCGACGTCCCGTTTTGCGCGGTTCCTGTTTTGCCTTGTAGGGGCGGACGCCTCTGTCCGCCTTGGATGACCGCCGCACCCCGTAGGGCGGGACCCATGTGTCCCGCCGTTCCCAGCGCGAAGCGCTGTTATTCCGAGCCAGTGACCGTGTCACTGGCGTGGGAATCCGTCTCTTTGGGCTGGGGAGAACGGATTGCCGCGTCGCTTCGCTCCTCGCAATGACAGAGTGTGTAGGGGACGCCGTCCCCGCCGTCCCGTTTTGCACGGTTCCTGTTTTGCCTTGTAGGGGCGGACGACCCTGTCCGCCCCGTGTCACTGGCGCGGGAATCCGTTTCTTCCCGTGGGGGAGGGGCTTTTGCCCCTCCCGCGAACGGCACCCCTCCCCACAAACAAAAGCCGGGCGCTTAGGCCACCTGGCATAAGAAAACATACGCCGCAAAAGGCGCGTTTGGCGCAGCCCCATCGTTGCGCCGCCTTGACAGACATCCAGTATGCCTGCGGCGACGCGCCTCGGCTCTGCACAAAACGCGCTCTTTTTCGGTGCGAAGCAGTTTTGCCAAAGTAAATTCGAGCTGAAATTGGCTGCAAAAACGCCCGCATGCTGACGCATGTGGGCGTTTTTTCGGTCGATTTCAGCCGGATAGACACAGGCAAAACCGTGTGTTTTCTTGTGTCAGGCGGCCTTTATGCGCCCGGCCTACTCTGCCCCTTTTCCTTTTTTCCGATGCCGCTTCCGGCGCTTTGCCTTTTCCCGGCGGCACTGGAACGGCTCATGCTGGTGCGCCGCGGCAAAGGCCGCCCGCTCCGGCTCCGTCAGGGTGGGCACCACCCGCCGCCCCTGCCAGCCGTCTTTCTGCCGCGTTACCGACATCCGTACCGGGAACCGCCCGTGCTCCTGGCACCGGAACGTCCCGTAAAACACGTCTCCCTGCGGGTACCACGATTCCACCGCGCCCGGTGTGCGGCACAGAGGACAGGGCACCAGCCGCGCCTGCCGGCTGTTGAGCACCTGCTCCCGCTCCGGGAACACGCCCACCTTCTGCCGGGGCTGCCGGGGATATTCCACCGGGGAGAATCGGATGCTCCGCCTGCGGCGGGGCTTGCCGGTGGAGGGCGGCGGTACGGACGCCGCCAGTGCGTCCTTCGTCAGCCATGCGCTGACCAGCGCCGCGTACAGCGCGTCATACAGCGCGTTGTGGAACTCGTAGATCAGCGGGATGCCGCAGTATTCCGCCGCCTGCTCCAGCGCCACCCGCCGTCCGATGCCGATGCCCAGCGTCCGGCCGAAGGCCGCCTGCAGATCCACGCAGGCCGTCACCGGCGGCTCCGGCATCCGCCAATAGGCGGCGTTGGCTGCCAGCACGCCGTGATCCTGTGCGCCCCATTCCGCCCACAGGGAGTCGTCTCCGCACCAATCCAGAAACGCCTGATACGCCGCCGGGAAGTCCAGCTCCGCCGTCAGCGCCTGCGCCGACTCCGGCAGCTTCCTCGCCACCGGCGACAGCTTGGGGTAGATGGACGGCCGGATGTGCATGTTGAACCAGTCCTGCACCGCGCCGCCCGGCTCCGCCAGCCGCACCGCGCCGATCTGGATGATCTCCTCCATCCGCCGCCCGCCAAAGGGCTGGTTCCATTCCAGATCCAATACGATCACGCCGTCTCACCTTCTCCGCGCAAAATTCGACTTATCCCTCATTATATCACGCCATCCGCTCCGGCGCAACGCTCTATACCGGACAAATATCCCGCCATCTGTCGTTTTCCACAACTTTCCGCCCCACTCCTTGTGACAAATCACAAAATTACCGATACTATGCAAGCAGCTAATTGTTTTTCCCGGCCAGAGGTTTATACTGTACATTTGCAAAATAAGAGGTACTGTGTCTTTTTCCGACAACTATCTCACGGGAGGAAACGTCATGAAAAAACGGATACTCGCTATGCTGCTGTCAGTGGTCATGCTGGCCTCGACAGTGGAGCTCACCAGTCTGCTGACGGGGACGAACATCCTCGCCGGCACGGAAGCGCCCGCCGCCACCGATACGGCGCCCACCTCCGACACCGACACTGCCTCCGGCGGTCAGCGCATCACCGACGAAGATACGGCGGCCATCCGCCTGTCCGGCTCGGAGCTGTCCGTCTCCGGCGACATCGAACCGGACACGGCGCAGCCCTCCTCCGGCGGCACAGCCACGCTGGACGAGAACAACGCCCTGACCATCCCCTACGATCTGGCCTTCCCGGAGGAATTCGCCAGCGACGACTGTCTCTACGCCGGCGACCAGATCATGGTCAAGTTCGCCCGCGGCTTCCGCGGCAAGCTGAACACCACCCTTGTCCGCGCCGGCATCACCGGCCTTGAAAAGCTCATGGACACCTCCACCGGCGTCTGGTACATCGCCTCCGTCACCGGCGACGTGCAGCAGGTCATGGCCAACGTCCGCGCGCTGGACAACGTGGTGCTGGCGGAGTACGACTACATGTACGCCGCCGCCGACACCACCCTCATCGACAGCGACACCGTGGCCGAGGCCGTGCAGGGCAATGCCAGCTGCCGGGATCAGTGGTACCTGCGCAGCGGCAACCTGCAAAAGAGCTGGGATCTCCTGCGCACCCGCGGCATCGCCGCCGGCGGCGACAGCAGCGTGGTGGTGGCCGTCATCGACACCGGCGTGGACTACACCCACGAGGATCTCAAGGACAACATCTGGGTCAACACCAAGGAGATCCCCGGCAACGGCATCGACGACGACGGCAACGGCTACATCGACGACGTCTACGGCGTCGATCTGGAGACGGGACGCGACAGCGGCATGGACGACAACGGCCACGGCACCCATGTGGCCGGCATCATCGCCGCCGCCAACAACCACATCGGCGTGGTGGGTCTTGCCTACAACGTGAAGCTCATGCCCATCAAGGCGGGCATGGCCAGCGGCTTCTTCAACCAGTCCCAGATCGCCAAGGGCATCCTCTACGCCTACAACAACGGCGCGGACGTCATCAACATGTCCTTCGGCGGCAGCGCCTCCACCATCGCCGTGCAGGACGCGCTGGAGACGGCCTACACCCGCTGCGTGCTGGTGGCCGCCGCCGGCAACGACGCCATGCCCAACGAAGACCGTCCCATCACCGCGCCCACCTACCCCGCCGCCCTGTCCTACGTCATGGGCGTCATGAGCGTGGACATGTGGGGCGTGGAGAGCGGCTTCACCAACTACGACGTGGCGGCCTACAACTCCGTGGAGTACGAGGTCTACGCCCCGGGCAGCCAGATCCTCAGCACCATCCCCGGCAACCGCTACGCCACATGGAGCGGCACCTCCATGGCCGCCCCCTACGTGTCCGCCATGGCCGCCCTCCTGCGCAGCGCCTACCCGGACACCAACACCTATCCCACCAAGTTCATCTACGGGCAGATCGCCGCCACCGGCGGCCGCAGCGCCATCTGCTGCGATCCGGAGCACCACGGCATCCACAACCTGCCCAAGATCGTGGATATCTACAACGCCCTGACCCAGCTGCCTAAGCCGGAGGTCAGCGCCGCCGACTTCCTCGTCTTTGACGACAAGTCCCTCAGCGACCAGAACAACGGCGACGGTGTCATCGACGCCGGCGAGACGGTGGCGCTGGCCTTCACCCTCCGCAACCGCTGGGGCGCCGCCAAGGACGTTACCCTCTCGCTGGACGCCAAAAGTCAGGCGGGCATCGACTGCCCGTACATTGAGTTCCTGACCAATAACGTCAACTACGGCAATGTGGGCACCTACGCCAGCATCGACTACGGCAAGACGAAGGAGGGCACGTTCGTCACCGGCGTGGACGCCGACAAGTCCCTGCTGGTGAAGATCGCCGACGACTGCCCCAACGACTACATCATCGCCCTGAACATCACCGTCACCGCGAAAAACGATCTGGACGCGGACGATACGAGGGTCTATTCCAGCGGTGCCACGACCACCATCAACGTCCGCCGGGGCACCATTCTGCCCAGCATCATCACCGAGGACATGACCCTCACCAAGGATCACTATTACATCCTGCCCAACGCCACCCTCATTCAGGAGGGCGTCACCGTCACCGTGGAGCCGGGCACCCAGCTCCAGTTCTGGACGGACGATCCCCACGACGCCTACGCCGACACCGCCATCACCTATCTCAAGGTGGACGGCACCCTGCTGTGTCAGGGCAGCGAGGACGGGCACATCCGCATGTTCCCCAGCGAGCTGATGGACAGATACCGCGTACAGCTTTACAAGGGCGACAGGGGCACCATCAGGCTCTTCTACACCGATGTGGTGAACCCGTATCTGTATGACGGCAGCTATGGCATCACCTACGCCGAAAACTGTGAATTCAGCCAGAACTACCGGGCGGAACCTCTCTATTACCGCTATCTCAGCGGTGGGACAGTGAGAAGTTCTTACGATTCGGGATGCATACGCGCCGATATTCTGAAGGACTGCGCATTCTACAAATTGGGCGGAATTAACCTCTATTATGTGTTTGACGTCGTGGCACCCTGCGATGGCTGCATCTTTGTGGACAGCGCGGTCAGGCTGGATGATCACTGTGATTACACCAACTGTGTATTCTATGGAAACAACAACTATCTGGGCGAGAGCAGCGGTTATGTCAGCGGCTATACAGCCTACGGCATAAAAAAACTGTTTACCCAGCGCGTGATTACTAACCCGGCCACCGGGACATCCTATGCGGCGGTTGGCTGCGGAAGCAGCAAGGTGGCGGCTCGCTTGGCAGAGTACATGGGCGGTCAGCTTTGCCGCACGGAGACAGAGGAAGAAATGGCATTTCTGCGGGAAAACATGTCGAATAGTATTGTTGTGCGTGAAGATTATATGGAGTTCCTTGGCTATGATAGCGGCACATACCGTCAGGTTATCCTGCTGGAATTCCCCGACACCACCGTCACCGACATCACCCTGCCTGAATCCGAGATCACCATGGACACCGGCATGACAAAGCAGCTGCTGCCGGAGGTAGCGCCCGTGAAAACGGCGCTGGTGGCCGACCTGCGCTACACCTCTCTGGATGAGAGCGTGGCCACCGTCAGCGATACCGGCCTCATCACCCCCGTGGCCGCTGGCGGTACCCTGGTGCGGGTCAGCAATGCCGACGGCTCCGTGTACAGGGACGTGGCCGTCCATGTGACCGACTGTGTGCCGCTGGAGAGCCTGTCCCTCAACGAGGACGCCCTCCGCCTGCCCGTGGGCAGCGCCGAGAAGCTGACGCCCGTGCTCGCCCCTGTGGACACCACCCGCACCGGCGTGGTCTACGAAAGCGCCAATGAGAATGTGGCCACCGTGGATAGGGACGGCACCGTACACGCTGTCGCCGTGGGTACCGCCGTTATCACCGTCCGCCCCGCCATGGGCGAGGACTTCGCCGCGTCCGTCACCGTCACCGTGGTGCAGCCGGCGGAGAGCATTGCCTTCCAGGAGAGCTTCTACGTCACCACCCTGGAGCAGACGGACGACGACCTGAAGCTGACCGTCGCCCCGGCCACCGCCACCGAGCGGGACGTCACATGGGAGTCCTCCAACCCGGACATCTGCGAGATGGGCGCCGACGGCCAGCTCATCAAGCATAAGAACGGCACCGCCACCCTCCGCGCCGCCCTTGAGGGCGCCGATTTGTCCGCTGAGCTGGTGGTCTGCATCTCCGATGCGGCGCCGTCCGCCCAGGTGGAAGATATGCAGTATGCTGGTAACAATACGCGCACGTATTACGCGCGTCTCAGCGACGGGACCCTCTGGTGCTGGGGCAGCAGTTGCATGACCCCCCAGAAGCTGAGCTTCTCCGATGTGGACGACTTTTCGGTGGAAAGCAGGGACAACTATGTCTACATTCTCTCCGACGGCACGCTGCAATACCACAGAATAAGCAATGCCGAGATATTCAATAGCTTTAACTACGGCAAGCCCATGACCGGCGTCCGGAAGATCTCGGCGTATAATGACGACTGGAACAACCAGTGCAGTTACTATGCCCTGAAGCAGGATGGCGGCGTTTGGGCGTGGGGCAAAAATAATTATGGCCAGTTGGGTGACGGCACCACCACTGATCGTAATCAGGCGTTGCAGGTGGATATCTCCGAGAAGGTCGTGGATGTGATCGGCCGAGATCGTTACGCTGTGTTTCTGACCGAAAGCGGAAACCTGTACGGTGTGGGAGAAACCTTCGGTACCACGCCGGTGCTGATTACCGACGGCGTCAGTGCCATCAAAGAGGGCTATTCTGATAGCGCGCGCTTCATCGTCCAAAAGGGACAGACCCTGTACTACTATTGCAAAAACAGTGTGAACCGCACCGTCCCTGTTCAGGGCAGCAGTCATATGCTCGGTTACAACAGAGACTTCTATATTCAGGATGGAAAGGTGTTTGGTGTCGGAGTCTATAAGTATGGCAGCAGTGCCAACCGAAGTGGACAACTGGGCGTAGGCGATACGGTGCACCACGATGATTACGTCCAGATGTTAAAGATCACCGGTGCCCGGCAGGTGTGGAACTTCGACAACACCACCTTTGTCCAGACAGCCGACGGCTTCTACGGCACAGGCCGCAACTATGACCGTGATCTGGCTAACCTGACCACCGAGGACAGCGCCGTGCCCGTGCGCATCTTCTTCGGCCTGCAAGCCAACGAGGAGCCCTTCCGCCTTGAGCAGACAAACATCACCGATGGTATTCTCACCGATAGCGCCCTCGTGCTGGATTTCAGCGAGTCGCTCCTCAAGGCCAATAACTTCGGCACCATTACCCTCAAGAACAGCAGCGGCGAGCTTGTCTCCCTCCGCCGCACCCTCCATCTGGATAAGCTGACCCTCACCCCCGTTTCCGGCTTCACCGACGGCATGTCCTATACCCTGACCCTCCCCGCCGGTGCCCTCCAGACCAAGTTCGGTGCCGCCAGCGAGGCAGTGGAGCTTACCTTCACCTACCAGACCCCCGCCCCGGCGGAGGTGGACAGTCTTACCCTCGGTAAGACCGTCCTCACCGGCGTCCTTTCCCCGGAAAGTGGTACAAAAGTGGATTTAGGTGAAATTAAAGAGGCTTTTAAACTTGAATTCAAGTGCGTTTCTAACCCCGATGCAAGTATCACCTGGACAGTGGCGGATAACGCGGTCGCAATGGTAGAAAATGGCAATTTAATCGCCCTTTCCACCGGCTGCACCACCGTCACCGCCGCCCTCGACGGCACCGATCTTGCGGCCACTGCCCTGCTCTACATCAGCGGGGACGATTCTGTGACCGCAACAAAATCCGTGCAAAATGGCGCTGAAAGCACTGTTTTGTTCAGCAATGGCGCACTTTTCACCCTGCATACTGACGGCACGACCCAGCAGCTTTTCGCCGACGCTGTGGACTTCCACTGGGACGGCGGCGCCCTCTGGGTCAGGACCGCCGACGCCCTCTACTGCGACGGCGAGCTAACAGAGGATTTGCCAATTTCTGTCAAATACACCAATTTGCTCTCCCGCACCTCCGACACGGTCTTAGTCGGCTCCCAGACCCTGATCCTGACCGCCGACAAGACCCTCTGCCAGGGCGAAAACCTCAGTAATATAGCCATTTCCGGCGGTTCGGCAAGCTCTGTCACCTCCGGCAATCAGCTGCTCATCACCCCCTCCGACCCCCTCATTTCCGGCACTTCCTACACCGTAACGATCCCCGCAAATTCCGTTTCCACCTACTTCGGCGCGCCCAACGAGGAGATCACTTTTACCTTTATTTATCTGGATACCCTGGCCGCTGACGCCGGTGACGGCAAGACCGTTCTGGCAAGCGGCGCCGTGTCCGACAACGAGGCCGCGGCCGCCCGCGCGTGGACGTCCGAGCGCCTGACCGCAGGCTGGAAAGCCTTCTGCGACGAGGGTTACGACACTTTGTTCTACGGCAACGCCATCCTCAACCGCTTCACGGAAAACAACGTGGAGAAGTGGCTGCGCATCACCGCGCCCAGCGCCAGCAGCTACGTCCGCTACGGCATCGGCGGCAACTACTGGGGCACCGAGGGGCTCAGCGAAAAGACCAAAAAGGAGGCCATCAACAAGCAGATACTGGACTTCGATGACTATCAGTCCATGGCCGACCTGAACGAGGGTACCATTCTGGAGACGATCCCCGAGACGGTGTGGCCGGTGGTGCGCTCCGTGTCCCTGCGGGACGCCAACGGCGAGGCGATCACCACCGTTGGTGCAGGCAAGACCACGTTCACCGTGACCTTCAACCGGGATATGGACACCGAAATGCCCTTGCAGGTGCGCTTTGGCAGCAGCTATCCCTACGCCGACTTCGAGGTGGCCGGGCAGTGGCTGGACAGCCGGACGTGGGAGGGCTCCACCACCATGACCTCCCTGATCGCCAACGGCATCCAGTACTGGTCCATCGCCAACGGACGCTCCGCTGAGGGGCACCTGAAGCTCTACAAGGACTGGGGACGCTTCAGCTTCAACATCGACACCTCCTCCGCGCTGGCTATGACCATGCAGGCCGAGGCCGCCGATGACGGCGTGATCCTCACTTGGGCGCAGGACGACTTCGACACGCTGGCGGGCTACAACGTCTACCGCTGCGACAGGGAGGACGGCCAGTACGCCAAGCTGAATACCTCTGTGATCCCGGCGGATGTCAAGACGTTCACCGACACCAATGTGACCCCCGGCCAGATGTACTACTACAACTTCACCGTGGTCAAGACGGATCTGAGCGAGTCCAAGCCCTCCGGCAAGATCTCTGTCCGCGCCAAGGACACCATGGCACCCAACATCTATCACGACGGCGTGTACAGCGCCTTTACCGGCAGCAAGTTGATCATCAGCGCCACTGCCAACGACAACCTACAGATCGACAAGGTGGAGCTGTTCTACCGCGTCACCGGCACGGAGAGCTGGAGAGCGGTGACTATGACCGCCGTCAATGACCGCTATTCCGCCGTGATCCCGTCCTCTGAAGTGACCACCGCCGGACTGGAGTACTACATCCGTGCCTTCGATGGCGTGAACTACGCCTATAAGGGGACGGCGGAGCAGCCCTATGCCATCGCGGTCAGCGAGGCCGTGGATCACAGCGCGCTGGGCGACGTCAACGGCGATGGCCAGATCAACGTGCTGGATGCGCTGATGGTGCTGCAGGCCAGCAACGACCGGCTGAATCTGGACGCGGAGCAGTTCGCCCGCGCCGACCTGAACGGCAATAAGACGCTGGAGGCCGTGGAGGTGCTGACCATCCTGCAGTATGCCAACGGCATCATCGGCTCCTTGACGCTGTAAGGGGGCTGTTCCATGAAAGCAAAACGCGCATCCCGGCGCGCAGCGGCACTGTTGTGTGCCGCTGCGCTGCTGGTGAATCTGATCTCGACCGCGTGGGCGGCCAGCGCCTTCCTGCGGGTGGGCAGCGCCTCCGCCGCGCCCGGCGAGACGCGCTCCGTGTATGTCAGCGGCTCCAATCTGGAGTCGCTGGCCGGTGTGCAGGGCATCGTGTCCTATGACAGCGCGGCGCTGGAGCTGACCGGCGCGGCGATGGTGGGAGCTTTTTCCGCCCTGGGGACGGTGAACACAGAGACGGCCGGACAGGTGTCCTTTAACGGCGCCTGTCTGGGCGGCATATCCGGCTCCCAGAGCATTCTGCGGCTGGACTTCCGCGTGCGGCCGGACGCCGCGCCCAGCGATTATCTGCTGGATATCCTGATTGAAAACGCCTATAACACCGGGCTGGCCACCGTGCCGCTGAGCGGCGCGTCCGGCGTGTTTGCGGTGACGGAGCCGCAGTCCACCACCAAGACGCTGTATTTTTACAGCGGCAGCAGCGTGTCCACGCTGCACAAGGGCGAGCAGGTGAGCATCACCGCCCGCACCTACGGCAGCCAGGGGCTGGCTGCCGGTAAGCTGGAATTCCGCTATGACGCCGCGCTGTTCACCTGCGTGGCGGCGGAGCCGCTGGCAGCGCTGTCCGGGGCGGTGAAGTCGCTGGACACCAGCCGGGCGGGGTATGTGTCCGCCGCCTTTGCGTCTGAGGAGGAAATACCCGGCGGCGAGCTGCTGCGGTTGACGCTGGAGGCGGTGGCCGACGTGGACGCGGATACCTCCGTGACCTTCGCGGCCTCCGAGCTGTACGACACGGCGCTGGCCGCCATGAACGGCATCGGCTTTACCCGGACGCTTGCCCTGCGTAAGGCCGAGGTGACACCGGAGGTGCCCGCCCTGCGGGTGACCATGCCCGCCGCAGCCCGTACCGACGAAACGATCACCGCTGTGGTGACTCTGGACAGCGGCAGCGGTCTGGCCGCCGCCGATTTCTGCATTTCCTACGACACGGCGCTGCTGACATGCACCGGCGTGAAGGTGAGCGCGGGTATGGAGAGTGTGGACGGCGTGTGTATCGTGACGAATCCCAACTTTGACGGTGGTCAAGTGAAATTTACTTTTATCTGTGAGAAGGGTTTTGCGGATGAAGCGGTGCTTCTGACCATGACGTTCCAACCGAAGAAGGAGGGAGCTGTCACCCTGACGCCCACCGTTACTACATCGGCTGTCGGCGCTGACCGCCAGCCCATCGCGCTGGATATGTGCGCTGCGTCCTGCGAGGTGAAGGATCCCTTCTTCGAGGTGACGTTCCGGGATGAGGATGGCACCGTTCTCTCGCGGCAGTCGGTTCGCTATCGTGCTGCGGCTGTGCCGCCGGACGCGGTAAAAGCGCCGGACGAGGCGCATCACTATGAACTGGCCGGGTGGGGCGGCGACTATTCCAGCATCACCGCCGACGCGGAGTTCACCGCGCGGTACACAGCCATCCCTCACACCGAGGTCGTGGACAAGGCCGTGGAGCCTACGTGTACTGAGACGGGCTTGACGGAAGGAAAGCACTGCTCGGTTTGTGGCGAAGTGCTGGTGGAGCAGGAAATCGTTCCGGCTAAGGGGCATACCGAGGTTATTGACGCGGCTGTGGAGCCTACGTGCACTAAGACGGGCTTGACCGAAGGGAAGCACTGCTCGGTTTGTGGCGAAGTGCTGGTGGAGCAGAAAGTTGTTCCGGCCAAGGGGCATACCGAGGTCGTGGACAAGGCTGTGGCACCGACGTGTACCGAGACGGGCTTGACGGAAGGAAAGCATTGCTCCGTATGTAGTGCGGTGCTGGTGGAGCAGAAAGTTGTTCCGGCTAAGGGACACAGATGGGACGGCGGCAAAATCACCGCCGCGCCGACCTGTACCAAAACCGGCGTGAAAACCTATACTTGTACTGAGTGCGCCGCGACCAAGACGGAGACGGCCAGCGCCACGGGGCACACCGCTGTGGCGGTGGCGAAGGTGGAGCCGACCTGTACCCAGTCCGGACGCGCGGCGGGGAGAAAATGCAGCGTCTGCGGCGAGGTTCTCTCCGGGCTGACGGAGATCAAGGCAACCGGGCATACCGAGGTCGTGGACAAGGCTGTGGCACCGACGTGTACTGAGACGGGCTTGACGGAAGGCAAGCATTGCTCGGTTTGTAGTGCGGTGTTGGTGGAGCAGGAAGTCGTTAAGGCCAAGGGGCATACCGAGATTATCGACAAGGCTGTGGAGCCGACGTGTACTAAGACGGGCTTGACGGAAGGAAAGCACTGCTCGGTGTGCAACAAGGTGTTGGTGAAGCAGACGATTGTGCCCGCCAAGTGGCACAGCTGGGACAGCGGCAAGATCACCATTGTGCCGACCTGCACAGGAACCGGCGTGAAAACGTATACCTGCACCGCGTGCGCCGTGACCAGAACGGAGACGGTCAGCGCCACGGGGCACACCGTTGTGACGGTGGCGAAGGTGGAGCCGACCTGTACCCAGCCCGGACGCGAGGCAGGGACAAAATGCAGCGTCTGCGGTGAGGTTCTCTCCGGGCTGACGGAGATTAAGGCGACTGGGCATACGGAAGTCATTGACGCGGCTGTGGAGCCTACCTGCACAAAGACGGGACTGACCGAAGGGAAGCACTGCTCGGTTTGTAATGCGGTGCTGGTGGAACAGGAGGTTGTTCCGGCCAAGGGGCACACCGAGGTCGTGGACAAGGCTGTGGAGCCGACATGTACCGAGACGGGGCTGACCGAAGGGAAGCACTGCTCGGTTTGTAATGCGGTGCTGGTGGAGCAGGAGGTTGTTCCGGCGCTGGGATTCACCGTTTCCGGGTCTGTTGCCGGTGTCACGGACAATGCCATGGTCACGCTGCTGAAGGATGGCGTCGTGGCGGCACGGGGTGACGTGCGGGCGGACGGCGGTTTCCTGTTGTCCGGGCTGCGGATTGGCGCGGGGACGTATACGCTGCGGGTGGACGGCGGCGGCTGCGTGGCGTGGGAAATGCCCGTTGCCCTGTCCGATGACAGCGGCAGCGCCAATGTCGCCTGTTTGCTGCGGCGCATTGGCGATGTCAACGGCGACGGCACCGGCGCGGAGGACGCGCTGCAATGCACGCTGGATCTGCAGACGCTGTACGACTATCTTGCGCTGCGGCAGGTGCCCGGTTCGTTCTGCGACAGCACTGATGCGGCGCGGAATGAGCTGCTGGTACGGTATTTCCTGCGGCTGGCCGATGTCAACGAGGACGGGCAGGTGGACATTCTGGACTATCAGCGGCTGTATTTGCTGGCGAGGAATGGCTGATGAACATACGCAAATGCAAAAGGCGGCGCCCTGTGGGGCGCCGCCTTTGCGACTGTCGAAAAAGCCTGTCATTGCGAGCCAGTGCTCACACTGGCAATCCGTTTCTAAAACGAACAAATCCTGCGCTTTTCGCAGGTTTCTGTCCGAAAAGATACGGATGCCCACGTCGCTTCGCGCCGCGAAGCAAGTGCCCTTGGGGTACTCCTCGGAATGACAGCGCTTCGCGCGGTTAGGGCGGACAGAGTCGTCCGCCCCTACGAGGCAGGACGTCGGGGACGCCGTCCCCTACGAGGCAGGACGGCGGGGACGCCGGTTCCTGCGCGTTACAGGTGCTTTTCGGGGGTCTGCATGTCGCGGGCGATCTGCTTGGCGTAGCGCTCCTCCTCGCTGAACACGCAGCCGCAGTATTTCTGCATGTACAGCCCCAGCTCCCGCGCCTCCTGCTGCCCCTGACGGAAGCCGGGGCGGAAGTCGCGGTAGAGAAACGCCACGCCGTAGCGCCGCGCCATCTCCTCCGCCGTCTGGCGCAGCAGCTCGTGGTTCTGGTAGGGGCTGACGAAGAGGGTGCTGGAAAAGCTGTCGAAGCCGTGCAGGGCGGCGTAGCGGGCGGTCTGCTCCAGTCGCAGGCCGTAGCATTTGCCGCAGCGGTGGTCAATGTCATCGGCCACGGCGCGGCAGAACTCCCGCAGGCCGTAGTCCTCCTGCACGATCAGCTCCACGCCCACGGAGGGGGCGTAGGCCATCAGCGTGTCGCGGCGCGCCTTGTATTCCTGATAGGGGTGGATGTTGGGGTTGTACCAGTAGGACACCGGCTCGATGCCCTCCGCCCGGAGCAACTGGATGCAGGCCACGGAGCAGGGCGCACAGCAGGTGTGCAGCAGCGTTTTGGTCATTTGTCTTTCCTCTTTTTGAAGGGTATGTGCAGCAGCTCCTTCAGCGGTCTGGCGGCGCGGGCGCGGGGCTGCATCAGGGACAGGAAGCGGGCGCAGACCTGGCGGAAGGGCTCCTGCTCCAGGGCGTCGAAGAATTTTGTGCGGTCTACGGACACCGGGGCGGGGGAGCGCAGCGCCTGATCCGCCGCTACCGCATCGGCCAGATCGAACCGGCGGCGGTGCAGGGGCAGGGAGTCGAAGATCTGGGCGCCCTTGGCGGTGTTCACCAGCAGCAGGGACATGCCCAGCTGCTTTTCCTGGGGGGAGATGTTGCTGGTGAGGTCGCAGAGGGTCAGGTCGCCGGTGCGGTCGGTGCTGGTGTAGCCGCAGGTGTGGCAGGCCGGGCGCAGGAACAGGCCGCGGGTGATGCCGCGCCCCAGCTCCGAGCGCAGCAGCGGCGCGTCGTACTGCCCGCCGTTTTCAAAGGAGACGTGGAAGCGGCGCACGCTGTCGCCGCTGAGCTTGCCGCAGAAGTCCACGGTCAGGGGGCGCTGCTGCTTCACATAGGCCATGGAGCGCACCAGCTTTTCCCAGATGCCGGGGCTGCACACGCCGCTGCAGGCCACGTCGCAGGTGATGAGCCGCTCCGGGTGCTCGCCCAGATAGCGGTACAGGCCGTCCACCTGACAGGGGGTGCCGGAGAACAGCACCTGCCGCCCCTGATCCAGATATAGGCGCACCTGCTGGTAGCTTTCGCCCACGTCGCTCTGCACGGGCTTGGCGCCCCGGAGACGGGGCAGGTCGTGGAGGTTTTTCACGGCGATGTGGCTGACCTTCAGCCCATCGTCCAGCGCCGCGCCGAACACCACGCCGCCGCCCTCCAGCACATACTCCGCCAGGGCGGAGAAGGCACCGCCGGCGGTGGAGCGGCGGCGCACGTCCTCGTCACCGTTCCAGACAGCGAAGGCGGCCGGCTCTGTGCGGGGCTCCCGCTGCTTCAGAACGGGGCAGATGTGGGTGCAGTGGCCGCACTGGACGCAGCCGTCCGTCACCTGCGGGTAGAGGAAGCCCTCCCGATCCGGGATCATGCGGATGGCACCCTTGGGACAGCCGTTGCAGCAGGCAGCGCAGCCGGTGCAGCGCTCATGGGGCGCCAGCTGGGGCGCGGTATTCAACTCGGTCATGGCGGCTACCTCCTGAATTATGCATATAGCACCATTTTACCACATGGCAGGAAAAAGCACAAGTGCGGGGAACTGTCCGTTTTTCGGGACAGTACTCCTGGTATGATGGGTACAGTCAAGAAAAGCAGGAGCCAGGAACATACAGGAGGTGCTTTATGTATAAGTTTTTTGATTATCTGCTGCCCGATCTGCCGGTAAAGGCCATCGGCGAGCTGGCGGGCTATATCCGGCGGTTTACGGCCATGCAGCGCAGCGACATACCGGTGGAGGGACACATGGGGGATGTGGCGTTCTGCGCCACCCAGCAGCCCTCCGGCGACGTGCGGGTACACTGGGTGCAGGTGGCGCGGCAGCGCATCCCGGTGGATGCCACAGTGTGAGAGGGGAATAGGAAGCACCCCCGGCTAAGGCCGGGGGCGCTGGTGATTTTAGGAGAGACTTTCGGCGGAAGGGGACGAATTGCTTGGCTCTTGTTGCTGCTGCTGATTTTGCTCATCTTCCGACTGACCTTGCTGCTGTTCTTGCTCTTCCTCCGGCTGACCTTGCTGTGGCTGATCTTGCTGTGGCTGATCTTGCTCCTCTTCCGGCTGATCTTGCTGCTGCTGCTGCGGCTGATTTTGTGCCTCCTCCGGTTGACCTTGCTGCTCTTGCTGCGGATCTTCCTGATCCGAATTTTGCTCGTTCGCAGCCTTGAAAATCTCGTTCAACCTGCTTTGAGTAATGAAGTCAAGATTGGGATCAAGCTGGATGATGTTCGGCATCTGCGGCGCAGTGGAGTTGAGCTGGTTTACTGTCATAGCCAGCTGGATGTAAACCAAGGCAGAGGAATCGCTATAGCTAGAACCATACGGCATATACAGCGAGACGGCAACATATTGAGTTTCGCCTGCTGACAAGTCAACTTTGCAAATGTGCCCGCCATAGGTGATGCGAGTTACTTTTCCGTTGCTACTTTCTGTTTCTGTACTGCCGTGTGAGGAAAGAGCGTCAACAAAAGAGTTGGATATTTCAACAGGAGGAGGAGTTTCGGAAGATTCAGGGGTGACATCTGCACCGTATGTTGTCTTACCATCATCAGAAGTACTAGCGCCTGGAATAGCAGCCGTAGACAAAAGGCTTAATTCGGTAGAGTTTGCGCCAACAGAACCAAGCACGTTACATCCGTACCGTAGCAGACTGCTGAGAGATTTTTCTGCGTTACCACTATTTGCGCTGACGGAAGTATCGCCCAGCAGATTCAAAGCGAGACGGTAGGTGGCAGGAGAATTGCTGCTGTTGTTTGTAAGTTTAAGGAAGATCACCTGCGGGTCATTAGAATGGAAAGGAATGCTGCCAAAGGGATTGCCGCCGTTGCCGTCGAAGGGTATCCATGCAGTGGAAGGAATTTCAGTGGTGCTATTGCTGTTAGTATCTGCATAGCGCCTGACCGTACTCTGCGTGATATAGCTCGTGGAGACATCCAGGCCGCCGGCGGTAATCGTGCTGACGGCGCTGGTGGCAGAGGAATGGAACCATGCAAACGTCGTCCCGACCAGCATGACTGTACTCAGAAACATGCAGAGAATGCTGACGCACAGAGAGCGGTACAGGCTGGGTTCCTTTGGCTTGCTGTTCCGAGGGCAGAGCCTGTGCGGACGATACATTTTCATAATGGTACTTCCTTTCTTATGATCTGACACGGAGCAGCGCTTTCGGGCTGCGTTACTTGGTTCCGGCAGGCTCCGGCGCGCTTTCCGTGGTGTCGGTCTGCGGTGTTTCCGGCTGGGCGGCGGGGGCGCTGTCCGGTACAGGGGCGGCGCCATCTTCGGGGGCGTTCTGCCCCAGCTGGGCGCGCAGCGCCTGCAGCTCGGCCAGCATTTCGGCGCTCTGGCGGCGCTCCTCGGCGATCTTGTCCTTCTCCGCCTGCAGCTCGGCCATCTGCTCGCCCTTATAGCGGCGGAACAGGCGAACTGTCTCCACAGACTGGGACAGGATCAGCAGGGCGAAGGGGACGAAGATGCAGAGTATGTAGCCGGGGGTGGTTTTGAGGAAGTTGAAGAACTTGCCCACGCCGGCCAAATGCCCGGCGTACTTGCCCAGCACGTCCATGTAGGTGACAACGGCGGTGTCGTCGGTGCCGGTGGTGGTACCGTAGGTGATGAAGCCCGGCTCGCCGTCGGCAGTGGTGGTCAGGGAGCGGATCTTATGGGTGACGGTCTGGCCGTAGTTCTCGTCGTTGGTGCTGGTGAAGGCGATGATGTCGCCGGGCTGGAGCGTGGCGGGATCAACGTCGCGGGTGAGCACCAGATCGCCGGCCTTGAAGTCGGTGGCCGACATGGAGTCGGACAGGACGATGAACGCGCGGTAGCCGAACAGCTGCCGGTCGGAACGGTTGAAGGTCAGCACGGAGATCACGGTGAAGATCATCATGCAGATGGACAGCACCATCAGCACGGTGGTGAAGATACGCAGGATCTTTCCGAGAGTTTCTTTCATGGGATGGCTCCTATGTCAGTTATTTAGAAATTTTTGCCGGGGTTGTTCTTTACCTGCGTGCCGTCGGCGCACAGATCGAACTGCAATGTGCCGTTCTGCGCGGTGTTGCCCGCATCCTGCGGGAAATAGAAGGAGATCGTCAGGTCAAGACGGGAGCCGGCTGCGCCCTTGGCGGGCAGGGAGCCGATAAACTGCATGTTATCGCGGGTCAGGTCGGACATTTTGCCGGAGCAGAGGATCGTATCGCCGTTTTTGATGGTAACGTCCAGAACGTTGGCCAAATCGCCGTTGACGTTGCGGAAATACAGCTTGTACCAGCACTCGGCACCTTCGTTTTCGAGGAAGAAGTCCTTGACGACGGTCATGCCCGGCTCAAACAGATATTCATTCGGCATGATGACGGCCTGTTTATTATTCAGGTTCAGCTTGACCTGCCCGGTGGAGAAGATGTTGTTGGGAACCTCCACCGACGAGATGGTGATGGCCACGGAGGTGACGATCAGACCCAGTGTCAGCAGAAACGTCAGCAGCGCGCTGCTGAGCCAGCGGCGGCGGGTGTCGGAACGCTTGGTAGCGGTATCAGCCATGGTTCTCCCCCTTTCTGCGGCGGAGCACCAGCACCGCCAGCAACGACAGGGACACCAGCGCCGCGCCGCCCATCAGGAACGGCGAGAAATCGTCGCCGGTCTTGGGCGGCTTGACGATGATCGTACCGCCGCCACCGCCGCCGCCCTCGTCGGACACCAGCCACCACTTCAGATCAATGGTCAGCGTCTTGTTCTGGAACTCGTTGCCGGCCGAGGTGGGCAGGCTCACGGTGATGGTGTAGGGCAGGTCAGTCGTGCGGCTGCCGGGTACCTCTACATCCACGGCGGGACGCGGCGTGGCCGTCGTCAGCCCGGCGATGGAGCCGTTGTACAGCGTGTCGGTGCCCTGTACCACTTTAATATTCATGCCGTCGGACAGCTTGCGGCCTGTGGTGTCATCTATCACGCTGTCGTTGGCGAGCGTGGCTTCGAAATGCACGGTAGCGGTCTTGCGGTGCTTTACGGTGACGGTGAAGGTCTTCTCCTCGCTGTCACCGGGGAGCATGCCGGAGGCGGTCATGGCTGCGTGATCACCCTTGAATTCTACGGTGGCGGTCAGCGGGACTGCCGAATATCCACCCGTTTGCGGTGACGCAGCATCATCAAAAACAGCAGAAAGCGCCGTGCGGGGCAACGTCAGGGACAGCGGCTCCGCCGTCTCGATACGGTTGTCCGGCGACACAGCGTCCGGCTTGGTGCGCACCAACAACACCGCAGCCAGCACGACCAGAGCGACCAGCAGCAGGATGAGAAGCGCGATATTCAGTTTTCTGCGCGAGGCTGCCCCCATCTGTTTCATATTTCACACCCCAGAAATGATATGCGGAATTTTTCGCCTACCAATCGAACTTATCACGGATTCTTACTGCCTAAGTGTACCACAGCAGAGGGGGAAATGCAAGGGGGCGGCGGACGTTTTTGGGGCAAATTCCTTGTAAATAACAATAAATATCCTTGCGCGCCGTTGTGCAAAAGGGAGAATTGCCGGGAATTCCGACGGGGGACACACAAAATTTCGACAAAGCGGCGGAAGCTGTCCTCGAGGAGGCGAGGAGGTCGGGGTATTTTGCTGCGGGAGCGGGGCGGCGCCGCGTCCGCAGGTGGTGTCGTTTGCCTCTTGACAGCCTCTGCGCAGGGTGCTACAATGCGAAAAGTAAGAAAAGTTATACCAATCCAACCGAAAGGAGCGAGTATATGGGACGAAACGACCGGTACTTTATGAGCAGCGTGAAGATCGGCCCCAAGGGGCAGATCGTCATTCCCAAGGAGGCGCGGGACATGTTCGGGCTGGAGCCGGGGGACACGCTGGTGCTGATGGCAGATAAGAAGAAGGGGCTTGCGCTGCAAACCGTAGACAAGCTGAACCCGCTGATGAAGACCGTGTTCAACAGCCTGCCCAGCGAGGACGGGGAGGTGGACGACGAATGAACGTGTTGGAGGTACGGGGGCTGACGAAGCGCTACCCGGCGTTTACTCTGAATGGCGTGTCCTTTGCCGTACCGGAGGGGGCGGTGATGGGCTTCATCGGGCGTAACGGCGCGGGCAAGTCCACCACGCTGAAATCCATTCTGGGCATGGTGCATCCGGACGGGGGCGAGGTGAAGGTGTTCGGCATGGACTACGCTGCCAACGAGCGCGCCATCCGGCGGGAGCTGGGCGTGGTGCTGGGCGGCATCGACTTCTACCCGAAAAAGAAGATCCGTGTTATCACCGACGTCACCCGCCGGTTCTACGACAACTGGGACGAGGGTAAATACCGCCACTATCTGAATCTGTTCGCCATTGACGAGGAAAAGCGGGTGGATCAGCTGTCCAGCGGCATGAAGGTCAAGTACATGATCGCCCTGGCGCTGAGCCACAACGCCCGGCTGCTGATCCTGGACGAGCCTACCAGCGGCCTTGACCCGGTGAGCCGGGACGAGCTGACGGAGCTGCTGCGCCGTCTGGTGGCGGACGGTACGCGCAGCGTGCTGTTCTCCACCCATATCACCTCCGATTTGGAGAAGTGCGCCACCCACATCGCCTTTATCAAGGACGGCGAGATTCAGTATACCGGCGCGCTGGGCGATTTCCGCGACCACTATAAGGACGTGGGCGTTACGCTGGAGGATATCATCGTACATGTGGAAAGGAGGCCGCTGGATGAAGGCGCTATTATATAAGCAGCTGCGGCTGGTGTGTCATCCCATGACGCCGGTTTTCTGCCTGTTCGGTATCATGGTCATCATCCCCCATTACCCTTACACCGTGATCTTTTTCTACGTCACGCTGGGGCTGTTCTTCAGCTTCCTGAACATGCGGGAGCAGAAGGACCTGTACTACACGGCGCTGCTGCCGGTGCCCAAGCGGGACGCGGTGAAGGCCGGGTGCCTGTTCACGGCGCTGATCGAGCTGACGTCGCTGGTGCTGCTGGCGCCCTGCTGCCTGCTGGCGGCGCGTTTGCAGCCGGGCAAGGACAATCTGGTGGGGCTTGACCCCAATCTGGCGCTGCTGGCGGCAGGGTTTCTTCTGTATGCGCTGTTCAACGCCGTGTTCCTGCCCTCCTTCTACAAGAACGGCTACAAGGTGGGCGTGGCCTTTGTAAAGGCCACCATCCCCATGGCGCTGCTGATGCTGGTGATGGAAGCCCTGCCCCATATCCCCGGTCTGACGTGGCTGGACGACATGGACGCGGCCACCCAGCTGCGGCTGCTGCCGGTGCTCATCGGCGGTATTCTGATCTACACGGGCTGCACGCTGCTGACGTTCCGGGCAGCGGCGAGAGCCTATGAAAAAGTGGATATGTGAGTGGGAGCGCGGCCGAAAGGCCGCGCTTCAGCTTGGCGGAAAAGTCCGTTCGGACTTTTCCGCCAAGCTGCCCGCAAAATCGCAAAATAAAAACAGTATTTTA
>ERZ825137.2424-NODE-2424-length-21715-cov-15.747507_pt1 | contig 21715 bp, 19 predicted proteins | sample MGYA00519873_ERZ825137 | MGnify/ENA primary metagenome ERZ825137 (study PRJEB31778, sample SAMEA3449190) | human gut metagenome | biome: human gut; feature: human-associated habitat; material: faeces | place: United Kingdom | collected 2010/2012 ...
GACATTTTTCTGTGACATTTCCCGGCTTTACTTTATTGCCGGGGTGTAGATATGGGAATAAAGCAAAGTGATGGCAGGTTTCACCATGCAGGTGCAATCTGCCATGCTTCCTTTTGTATGTACACTGAAATCCGGACAACCCCCGCATCGTATGAGATGTAGCATCAATCCGTGCCGGGCTTGCCCATCTGCCAGTAATAAACCCTATGGGGGAGCCTAATACCCCACTCGCCTTTTGGCGATGGGATGAGTGCCACTTAAAACAGCAAGCTGGGCACAGGAAAATCACTGTCGGATTTGGACAGAACACAAAAGATTTTATCTCTCTTATTGTCGACTATGCTTCGGCTCTATGCACATAGTTTCCACAGAAAAACTGGTTAAGACTTTAACCAAGTTGTGCCTTCGAGGAACTGTTGCTTTAAGAGCAAAAGCACATCAAAAATACGTCATCGCAATCTAAGCGGAAAATCGTCACCAAAACACATACGGAATTATTCGGCAGGACACTGTAAATCTCCATGCCTTGACTGTTGGATATAATGTTGATTTTGTCTCCCCTATTTTCGAATCCGGTTAATCATGTCCATCGTCAAACCCTTTATCGAAATCAAGTTATGAATGTCCAATGCGCATACCACATTCTCACCTACAAAGATTGGCTTATGTTATGGCAAAACTTCTATCATGAGCTTTGGCAAACAAGGTTTCTTCGACTGGATAATCCCTGCTACAATCCACATTGGGAATCCGGCATATCCGTTTCTGTTGAGGCTTAATTATGAAAGCAACCATTGTCAGATAAGATTATACATGAGTCCCCTTCTTCTCATCTCGTGACTGGACAATTCAATCTCTTATCACCCTTCCATGCCCGAACACTCCCTTATCGTCGAATAGAAATAAAACAGGATTTGGCAAGACGTAATAAGAATGTTTTTTATACCATACAATCTCTTTACTATCACCTTTTACCTCAAATGAGCCCAAATTTTTGAATAAGCCGCCTATATCTGAACACAGTGAAAGAAAAAACGTTTTTTCTTTTGATGTCACCAAATAGTTACTTATCTTTGTCACCAAACAGTGACATTGAACAGATTATGGAATTAAAAGGAACAAAGGAACGATTGCTTGAAACTGTCAGTAAAGTAATTGAAGAAGATGGATTTACTAAGATTGGAATTAACCATATAGCAAGGCAGGCACAATGCGATAAGGTTTTAATATACCGCTATTTTGGAGGTTTAGACGGACTGTTGGCGGCTTGGGCAAAACAATATGATTTCTATTCGTTCGCTTATTCCGAATTTATCAATCAGATAGAACAAGCCGAAACATCCAGCCTTGGGAAGATAATAAAAACGGTATTGTCGAAACAGTTGGAATACTTAAAAGACAATCAACTTATGCAGGAGTTATATGTATGGGAATTATCGGGAAATTCATCATTCCGTACAATACAAGAAGAACGTGAAAAAAACGGGTACAAATTGCAGCTGGAGTTGGAAAAAAGGTTGAATAGAAACTGTCGGGATTGTAATTTCTATATTACTATCATTATCGCTGCAATCAACTATATCATATTGTTTACCCGCCAGTACAACATGTTTAACGGGATAGATTTCAGTAAACCCGAAGCATGGGACGGACTAAAAAAAGTTATATCAGATTATGTCGACACATTTATAATGCCAAAAATAAAATGAGGTATTTATTTTCCATTGTTATTATAATGATGCTTTTTTTTCCAGCACTTGCTCAAAAGACAACCTACATTTCAAAATGTGACAACCTAAAGGAAACAATCGTTTGGCAGGAACAAAAGACGAAAGAGAAAATATTTTTATCTGTGATACAAGGGAATGAACGACAAGAATATGTAATGGACAAATCCTTGCAAACCGAGAAATGGCAAATTATAAACCCATCGCTTCAAACTGATTTGACAATAGAATTACGCAACAACATATATTCGATTGAAGGAAAATTCAAAGGCAAGTCTATTGCCAAGGCTGTTAAGAGCAACGGTTATGTTTGGTATCAAAACATTGCTTATAATGCAGGAATATCGTTGAAAGGTAAAAAAGCGATTAAATACGAATGTTTCCGTCCTGATAACATAAAGCTATATACAATGATGGCAGAAACTCAAGATATAGAAAAATTCGAGAATATGGACGCTCTAAAAGTGACAGTCACCCTCACTGGATTTTTATCTGCCTTTTGGAGTTGCTCCTACTATTTCGACCCTACTGCATTAAAATTTATTGGTTATAAAGGCGTGAACGGTAAACCGGGAACACCGGAAACATTTATAAAAATAATGAAATGAAAACAGTTATATTCTATTCTTCAACCTACAATGGGAACACATTGAAAATCGCAGAAAGTATGGCAGCTGTATTGTCTGCGGATTTGCTTTCAATAGAAGCTGACATTTTTAATATTGACTTGTCAAAGTATGATTTAATTGGCTTTGGCTCGGCCATTCATTTCGCAGAACATAATATCCGATTACAGCGTTTTGTTTCTGCACTTCCCTTGCAGGAAAAGCATGTTTTTATCTTTTCCACTCGTTGCAGTCCGTTAGTAGGAGGCTACCATAAAGCACTGAAAGGAATCCTAAAGCAACAAAAAGCTAATCTTGTCGGTGAATTTTCTTGTGTAGGCTTTGACCGAACAGGTCCTTGGGTATTGATAAATGGTTATAACAAAAACAGACCTGATGCCAAAGATTTATTCAAAGCCCGCTTGTTTGCTGAGAAACTGCAACAGAAACTTAATCCTCTTTCTTCTATCGCCAAAGAAACTATTACTGAATACAGACATGGCGTTGCCTTTCGCCTGAAAGGAGAAAACCGAATCGCAGGTCGTAAAGTGATATTCCTCAATACCACTTCGTGTATACAATGCGGCAAATGTATCAAAGTCTGCCCAATGAATATTTTCCGGAAAATCGGGGCCATACTACCAGTGAATGATGAAGATTGCATCCAGTGCAAGTTGTGTGCAAAAAATTGCCCGACAAGTTCTATATACATCAATGAATCGTTTGCAAATGGGATGCGTATTGCCTTACGGGAAATGTTCAGCACAAAACTGCAAAATCGCTATAAATCTAAAACAGAATAAGTTTTGAATGAGCTAATAGATTTAGAGATTTACGAAATCGACCTCCACGGTTATGATATTGTAAAGGTTTCTTTTTCAATGATACACGCTAAAAATTCTTTAATCCAGTAAAGTAAAGTTTGGGACCAAAAATATAATCAAAAAGAATCACTATCTTTGCGGAACTAACAGAAAAATAATAGAATTGTTCAACCAATATGAAATGGCAAGTGTGCATATAGCTGCGCTTAACGGATAGCATTTCAGTCGTAGCTATTCAGCAACGGACAAGCTTGTAACAGGTTTGTCTTTTCTTGTTTTGCCATTCTTCCAAATTTATAATCATGCGATGTGTCATACCGCCTCGTACAGGAGGACTTGTCGTATTATATCAAGTTGAACAATGAACTATACATATAAGCATATCTGGCTCATCAACTTTCCTGTAATAATGAGCATCCTTATCGAACAACTTATCAATATCACCGATGCCATTTTCCTGGGGCATGTGGGAGAAATAGAATTGGGCGCATCCGCCCTTGCCGGGATTTGGTATCTGGCACTTTATATGCTCGGCTTCGGTTTCAGTCTGGGCTTGCAGGTCGTTATCGCACGGCGCAACGGCGAACAGCGTTATTCCGAAATAAGGAAGACGTTCTTTCAAGGATTGTTTTTCCTGTCGGGACTTGCTGTCTTTTTGTGTCTGTTCTCCAAGCTGTTTTCCCCTATTATTCTAAGCAGGTTAATTGCTTCTGCGGAAGTCTATCATGCCGTGATTGATTATTTGGACGGACGCATTTGGGGGCTACTTTTCTCCTTTCCGTTCCTTGCCCTACGTTCGTTCCTGGTCGGCATTACCCGAACAAAAGCCTTGAACGTGGCGGCCCTGACAGCTGTGTTGGTGAACATTCCAGGTAACTGGCTGTTCATATTCCATTGGGACATGGGGATAGCGGGCGCAGCCATCGTGTCATCTTTTGCCGAAGCGTGTTCATTGGCGGTGCTGACAATTCATGTCTTACGGAAAATGGACAGACAGCTTTATGGTTTGTATTGGAACTTAGATAAAGGTGTGTTACATCATGTTTGTCGTGTGTCTGTATGGAGCATGTTCCATTCGTTTATCGGAGTGGCCTCGTGGCTTGCCTTCTTCGTAGCTATCGAGCATTTGGGAGAAATGGAACTGGCAGCTACCAATGTCATACGCAGTGTCTCGACAGTGTTCTTTGTCATCGTCAATTCGTTTGCAGCTACTACCGGTTCGCTGGTGAGCAATTTGTTGGGAGCCGGACAAAAGAAACAGGTTATCCCGCTGTGTAACCGGGTTGTCCGTTTGGGATATGCCATCGGTTTTCCGCTGGTCATCCTTGTCGTGGCTTTCTGTCGTCCGATTATCGGCATCTATACGGAAAGCCCGGTTCTGATGCAGATTGCCCATTTGCCGTTTGTGGTCATGTTACTGAATTACGTCTTTGCCTTGCCCGGCTATGTCTATATGAATGCAGTGACAGGTACGGGAGCGACACGCATGACTTTTATCTTCCAGTTAATAACCATCGTGGCCTATCAGATTTATTTGTGGAACATAAGTCGTTTCAGTACGTCATTGTCCATTTATTGGACGGCAGAATATCTGTATGTGATATTACTCGGCCTGTTGTCTGCCATTTATCTCAAATATAAACACTATTAAAAGCTGAATGTCATGATGAAAAAGGTGTATCCACGTACTGGCGATACGCAGACCGCGTACCTGAATGCAGTTGTGAAAGATCCGTCTATCGAAGTGGGCGACTATGCCATCTATAATGATTTTGTGTCCGACCCGTTGCTTTTTGAACGGAACAATGTACTTTATCATTACCCTATCAACCACGAGCGGCTGATAATCGGAAAGTTCTGCGCCATCGCCTGCGGAGCAAAATTCCTGTTCAACTGTGCCAATCATACCTTGAAATCCTTATCTACCTACACTTTTCCACTCTTTTATGAGGATTGGGACTTGGAAAAATCAGACGTGGCAACAGCTTGGGACAACAAAGGCAACATCGTGATAGGCAACGATGTATGGATAGATTACGAAGCGGTGGTTATGGCTGGTGTTCACATCGGCAACGGGGCAATCATAGCCGCCCGTGCTGTTGTTACGAAAAATGTGCCGCCTTATACGATAGTCGGCGGTGTTCCTGCCCGACCGATAAGGAAGCGTTTCGATGAAGACACGATACGGAAGCTCGAAACCCTAAAATGGTGGGACTGGCCTGCCGAAAAGATTCGCCACTGCTTGCCTTATATCGTGAATGGTGACATCAATAACCTGTTTGATGGCAGGGAATAAATGACCAACTTTAAAACCTAAAAGAGAGTATTCCACGAATTACTCTCTTTTAAGCATCAGATTCCTATTCCAAATTGAGTTCAAATGCACTGAGACAGAACAAAGGATTGCTCAAATGGATAACCGTATTTCTCTATCACATAAGGCATTTTATATTTTGATTGTTATTCTAATTGCCTTATCCTCTTTCTTGGTCTGTATGATAGTGGTGAATGTAGAATTTTTGCATTCCTGGTTAATTTGGAGAATGGTTGCTGCATGTGGGCTTATTGTGATCTTGGGAATTACGATGGTGGTAGTGGTGAAGTATTTTTTACCAAAGTAAAAATATATTAAGATAGTCTTAACTGGTAAACTTTAATCTGCCAGTTGAGAATTCTTTTTTTTAATAATTCCTTATATACATTTAATCACGAACGACTAAGGACCAAACCTTTATACTTTCCTTCTATTGCAGAATGAGTTTTGTTATCAACCAAATTAAATTGGATTTTAAGTTCCATTTTGGCTGCAACAGCTTTTATACAACTAATAATATTAAAATAGCAATTATCTTTAATTTTCGTACTTAAGAAATCACTAAAGGTGCATGGAATAAAAAGGTATTCATTTTCATTTAGCATATTAATACTTCTTTCCCTATCCGTATATGTATCAATCCTATCATCATCACCATGTGGTGCAATCGCAAAGACTAAATTAGCTCCTTTGGCTATCAACAATAATAATGATTTTAGATCTGCAGAAAATAAGCTAGACTTATTAGCAAAATAAACCATTAAAATATCACACATATCAATATCAAAATTACATAAGTTATATGGTAGCCATAGTTTATCACTATCAGTTAACCCTTGTTTAAGTAAAATGTCATATTGCTCTATAACCCATTCATTTAATATTTTAGTGTCAAATTTCCCATCACGTCTAGCTGTATCTGGTTCTGTTGAAATATATCCCATATAAAGGCCCATTCCACTATCACCAGAAAAGGTTGATAATCCTCCAACTGTACGAATACTCATATATGAAAAATGACGTTGATAAAGTGTATTTAATGCAGCCAATCCTACAATTTGCCCATTGAGATAAATATAGCGTAATCGATTATAATTACTATCTATGTACTTTACATATCTCTGCCCTTCATGATGTATAGCATACGTTGCATCTATCAACCATTGGTGTTTATCAAAGTTTTCAGAATATATGTTAACATGTATTTTTCCAAAAGAATTTCCTAGTTCATTGTAATACACATCCACATCAAGTCCTGCAGTAATATTTGCTAGTATATCCTTAAAAGGAACGTTAAAATCTTTTACACCAGACATCCCTGAATGAACTTTTACAATGTTTTTCCAGATTACCTCTTTAGGATTAATACATACTTTTATTATTGTACTTACATTCATACTGCTACCATTACATTGTGATACAATTGGACGTAAGCATAAACCATTAGGAAAACGTAATTTAATATTGCTATTTAGCGATTCATTATATTTCCTAGTCTCAAACAATAACTTCTGAGGCAATCATAAAAATAGAATAAAAGCCTATTCCAAATTGACCTACAGATTTGAATCCAGAAGATGCTAAACCTGGATTTTCTTCTTTAGCTAGGTCTGAAGCCCAAAAGCTCTTTCCAAAATTCAATAAATAGTCTTTTATGGTTTGCATAGACATGCCGATACCATTATCTTTAACAATAAGCCATTGATTATTATCTTTTTCTTCAATATAAACATCTATACGACCTTCAAAGCCTTCTTCCAAATATTTTCTAGCGACAATGGCATCTCTTGCATTTTGTATTAGCTCGCGTACGACATACTCTACTTTTTTTTCTTTTCCATATAATTTTTCCCCTCCGAGAGTCTTTATAACCCCTTCAATATTACTAATATGAATATTTGCATCACAAGGGAACCATCCATATGTCTTTACATATCTACATAATTCTTCTCTTGATCCAGCACCACTTACCCGACGTGCCTGAAAAGGTATCGGAGACGAAAGATTATTTAAAACTTCATAGGATTGAATAAGCTCATTGTTAAGAACCATAACAGCATCGTAAACAACATTCCATACTGCATAATCTGATTCCGAAAAAGCAATATTTGAAGCAATAATAACATTAGATTTATTTGTTGTGTCAATATCTATTTGAGATAATTTATTTTGGGCTTCCCAATGATTTCGAGAAACTCCATTTATATCTAATAATTTTAAAAGATAGTCTGGCGCTCTCCCAGAATCAATATGTCCCGCATCTGCACATCTCAAAAGACAAGCTAATTTCAATGGATTTATTCGCCAGTCTACAGGAAAACCTGCTAAAGCAGGGATTTGATTTCCTAACGTTTTGACTTTATCCATATTCCAATGATGACTTGCTGCAATATCACCTATAACTTGCCATAAATGTTTTCTTAATTCATCATCTTCTATAATGTAAAACGTAGATCCATTTTCTCTATCAAAAATCTGATTACATAAACCCTTTGCGTATTTAGCATGGAGATAACGAATAGTTCTAAAATCAGTTTCATATTCTTTTTCTTCATCAGTCATATCTGATTTAGAATAATCTGAATGAAAATCTTTCCATTCAGTGGTAGAGCGCAATGAATCCTTACCCCCTACTGCTATATAAGACAATGCTGCATCATGTATAAGAAATGAACATCCTAAAATAAAGCCTTCCAAAGGATTTAATTGATAATCCTTTCCTGCAATTATACTTGCAACTTGCCAAAGACTATCAACATGAGTTATATCATGTATTGTTAATGAAGGAAAATCTATTCTAATTTTATTGAGTAGAAATGATGCATTATTATGTGCTATTTCAAACGCATTAGTTAATCTTTCTCTTAATGCAATATGCCCGTATTTATCATTGAATGCTTCTTTCCAAAGTGTAGTATCTTTATAAGTCATCATAATTTATTTGATAAAAATTGATTTTGTATATTCAGGCTACCCCACCATATCGTTGGCTGATATAATTAAACACAGCATCACGATAATAAGTAATGCTTTCATCTGAATAACTTTCTGGTAGTTCTTGCCATAGTAAATCCCTTATTGCAATAACAATAGAAGCTTTTGTCTCCTGTTTGTCAAACGGATGATCCATTGTTTTCAGCATAGACTTTATTTTACCCAATAAGTCTTTAGCTACCTTCTTCAACTTTTTGATATCTTCTTTTGACAAATCGTCTTTAAATAATACGTCGTACAAAGAAAGCTGTTCATCATTTTCAAATCCCTCTCTGAGGTAACGCTTTTCTTCTTCCGACAACTCTTCTGTAAGGTGTATCAAATCTTCAAAAGTCTTTTCAATGCTTGCCCTATTCTGTTCAGCATTATAGTTGTGAATGATTTCCTGATACTTCTCGTAGAAATTGATTCTGGAAGGATTAGCTGCCATCATCTGAGCAATACGTTCCTGCAGTAATTCCTGGATATCTTTCATTATCAGATTCTTTTCTTTCTTTTTTGCAAACTCCCGCCTGAGTAAATCAAAGTCGATTTTACTGATATCAAAACGACGGTTCGAACCACTTTCCGCTACTATATTGTCAGCATCCAGTTCCAAGTGCTCATCAACAATGGCATTAATCGCTACGCTTAGATTAGTGATGTCAGCATGTTTGCGTTTTTTCTGCAACTCTTTGTAAATTGCTTCAAGGGCATCCTTACTCTGTTTCATTTCCTGCGTGATATCATCACGATCGAGGAACTTCCATAATTTCAGCAAAGTAGTGATGTATGTACAGTAGCTTTTACGTATTTCAATCGGTTCACATACAGTGTCTGCCCCAGTTCTCAACAGCGACAGTTTCAAGAATGTATCAGCATCAATCAGTTCCTGCAGTTCAAAATCATGTTCTTTAAGAAAAGCAGTAGCCGCAGAGATTGTCTCTGCCACATGCTTAATCAGCTCCTGTTTGTCAATTGTCGGATCATTACTACCGGCTCCACCTTCCGGACTGGCGGTATAATCTGCCAATGCTTTACGAAGAGCCTTTACAATTCCTATATAATCTATGATCAAGCCATTATCTTTACCGTCAGCCACACGGTTTGCACGCGCAATAGTCTGCATCAGTGTATGAGCTTTCATTGGTTTATCGATATAAAGGCATGAAAGCGACTTGACATCAAATCCGGTCAGCCACATTGCACAAACAAATACCACACGCAGTGGATTTTCTGTGTTTTTGAACTCTTTGTCAAGTTCGCGTTTTTCCATTTTTTCACGATGCGGCAAAATGTCAAGTCCCCATTTCCGGAATGTCTGTATTTCGTTCTGCTCTTGCGAAACGACAACTGCCATTTCCGTTTGTTGCATCCAATCCAGTTTACGTTTCAACTCCTGTACTTCCTGCTGATACGTAGATTTGGATATTTGTTTTTCCAATGACTCTATTTCTTTCTGCCAATATTCCTGAACATAGTTATACATGCGTACACAAGTCACCTTGTTATAACACACCACCATTGCCTTTCCCGAAGTCCACAAATCACTGTAATGGCTAACAAAATCCTGCGCTACAATTCTGAGTCGTTTCGGAGCCGTCAGCAAATGTACCTCTTTGGCAAATTCACGTTCCAATTTAGCCTGTTGCGAAGCATCTATTTCGCCTGCCTGTTCCAAAACAGCAGCAATTTCTTCATTGATTTCCGGATTCTTCAGCTCCTTCAGACGTTCGCCGCGGTTTTCGTAATATAACGGCACTGTAGCCTTATCGTCAACGGCACGTTTGAAGTCGTATATACTCACATATCCACCAAAAGTTCTGGCAGTTATATTGTCATCACGAAGCAGAGGCGTGCCGGTGAATCCGATGCGGTTTGCTGTAGGCAGCAAATGCAGAAGGTTTTCAGCGAATACTCCATTTTGCGTACGATGCGCCTCATCACTGATTACAATAATATCATGGTCAGGATAAATTGGTTCAGCATCAGGCTTGTTGAATTTCTGAATCAGGGAGAATATGAACGAAGGATTGCCTTTCAGCTTCGTTATCAAGTCATCCCCGCTGCTTGCAATGAAACTTTTGGCTTTCACATTCCCAAGCACACCGCAATTCTCAAATGTGTCACTGATTTGTTTGTTCAGTTCTTCTCGGTCGGTCAAGATTACGATAGTTGGCGAACCCGCGAATTTCCGTCTGATTTTACAAGCAAGGAACAGCATGGAATAGCTCTTGCCGCTTCCTTGTGTATGCCAGAAGACTCCTAGTTTTCCGTTTACATATTCACGGTTTTTATACATCTCCACAGCTTGGTTCACTCCCAGATACTGATGGTTTCGCGCCATAATTTTCACCGTTTTCCCGTCGGAATGGTCATAAAGGATATAGTTTTCCAGCAGGTCAAGGAAATTTTCTTTTTTACAGATACCACGCAGCATGGTCGGAAGCTCTATGTTTCCATTATCCAATTCTGTAAGTCGTTTCCACTCATGGAAAAATTTCCATTTCGAATCAATGGTACCGACACGGGCTTCCAATCCGTTACTGAAAATGATAAAGGCATTATGATAGAACAACTGCGGTATGGTGTCCAGATAGTCCCGGTAATTCTCGTTAAAAGCATTCTCCACTTCCACATTGTGGTTCTTCAGCTCGACAAACAGTAATGGTATGCCGTTTACAAATCCCACAATATCCGCTCTGCGCCTATATAGCGCACCATAAACCCAAAGTTCCCTGACGCATAGAAAGTCATTATTGTCGGCATTTTCGAAATCTATGACTACAGCTTTTATTTCTTCCGATGTACCGTCCTGTTTTATACGTGTTACTGGTATACCATCACGGATAAACTGATATTTCTGTTCGTTTATCTGCATCAGAGTTTGACTGCTCATACGTTCCGTCATTCTTTCAATAGCTTCTGCAATCTGCTTGTCGTTTATCCACGGATTCAGCTTTTTCAAAGCAAGTCGGAATCGCTGTATAAGCAATACTTCATGGAAACTGTTACGACCAAGTGTACTGTTTTCTCCCAATACCTCTTTGTCGTATGCATAAACAGAAGTCCAGCCAAGTTCTGTTTCCATTAACTCGGCAGCACTTTTCTGTATGAGTCGGTCTTCGCTGTAGTCGGTTGACATAGTTACATTATTTCGTTATATATACAGTAGGTAAAGGTATCTCTATCTTATAGAAATGGGATAATCCTTTTACCATCTTATTGCAAACATCTATTAATCTATTTCCTTTGAAAGGATTAAAAATACCATTACCTTCAATTGGATAAACAATCACACAGGGAACTGATGGAATGAAAGAATCTTCTCCTATATTTTTATATCCTAATTTTCTTAATACAAACAAATCCCTACTATAGCCACTTAACTGCCGAACGACATTTGTGTCCAATGTTTCATCTTCATACTTCGGTATATATTTGGTATCAAGTATAGCTTGAAAATTTTCTGAAATATACAAAAAATCAGGATATCCTGTTATACCCTTATACTGATATGCTATTTTATTTCCATATGCCTCATAAAGCAAGCCATATACATAGTGTTCATATAATAAAGACATATCAACCACAAATGGGGGAACCGTTCCTTCCGTATTGTTTGCTTTCGCTATGTTATAGTCAAAATGGCGCAATATGATTTTTGCCAGTCGTATAGCTTCTTGATAGTCATTAAAAAGCTTATGCCCCTTTATTTGATTAACTTCCCGAATCTCCACATCACAGGAAACATTTTCAAATAATGCTAGATTTCTATTTAACACTTGACATATCGCATCGTATAAATTACAAGAGTACAGCAAATGTTTTGAAAACAATAAAGCTTTTTTAATCAAACGATTTTCTGGTATATCAATAGAATACTCATCATAATCACAATATATTCTGTCATAACGTTTCCCTAAAATATTTTTTCTCTCATTTTTTAGAAGAGAAATATGACCTTTTACCTTTTTCAAATTCTCATTATAATGTACATACCCCCTCTTCAAACTTTTTATTCTATCTACCACACTAAGAAAATGAGCCACAATCAGTAGACTAACTATGCTTCTAAATGCAGGAACTTTAATTACTGGTTTGTCATAATCAATGGAATATATCTTAGAAAAGGATTCCAATTCAAGATTTGACGAAAAACAGGTCATAAACATCTTAAGGAAGTCTATATTTTCCATTTTTCGCTTTGTAGTCACAACAATAGACTCCTTTTCATCTATCCATTCTGCTCCAATTTTGTAGGACGCATAATATCCCCACATACTACTTTCTGTTGGCTTACACCATTGAATCAATTGAAGATCGTTATATCTTTCATCATATTCAAATGGAAACTGCTCATGTTCTTGTTTTTGAATCATGATTATGCTGTTGTTTCTTTTTCAATAATCGTCAAGCTCTCCCATGCATGGAAAGCATTTTTCTTCTCATCTGCTTTTACATTTAATATCCCGTCATTTATATATTCATTTACGAGAGGTATTACTTCATACTTTATTTTATAAAAAAGTTCTTGCTCTGTTGCTGCCATAAAAAAGCTATGTCCAACCATCAAATCATCAATATCAAGCTCGCTACTTAAATGCTGAGGGGTTTCAATAAATGCTTTTATATCATTAAACAATGCTACAGCAATAGACTTTAAATTTTGATTTTGAATACCATCATAATATTTCTCTATAACTTCTACATTAGATTTCAGCGTAACAAATGCAAATCTTCTCCGTAATGCATAATCAAGACTTCCGGTACTCCGGTCTGTTGTATTCATCGTTCCTATGATATACAAATTTAACGGCACACTAAAAGGAAGCTTTGAATATGGCAATGTAACTTGAATAGGATGGCTACTGCCTTCTCGTTTATCAGCTTCCAACAAGGTTATTAATTCACCAAAAATTTTAGCAATATTTCCTCTGTTTATCTCATCTAAAATTAGTACTACTGGCTTATTCGCTTTAGCTTTATATGCATTCTTTACTGCTTCAATAAATGCCTGAGCATATTGCTGCCAGTTATTTTCACTTCCTTTCCCCGTTGCTTGTAGTTTTACTTTTTCTATATTCAATGGAGAAGGCGTATAATCTTCTTTTTTCTTACTCGTAGATTTTACACTTCGAACACTGATTGTTGCATTCCCTTCATTCCACCAAACATAAAGTGAAGAATTTCCTGTTATGGTAGGAATTTCTTTTTTATTACTAAATCCTTTTATAGTTTGCAGATAATCATCTATACACTCTACAATATCTTTTGTTTCATCCGTTTGCACGGCTCTACACGCAAGTTTAAACATTCCGTCTTCCGGTTCGTAAGTAACACCGATGCTCTGTCCGGTTTCGTCTGTCTGCACATGGGGTTTCAACCCTTCTACAAAATCTTCATAATCAAGAGACTGATGAAAAGTCGTAAAAAATATCTGATTGTCTTGTAATGATTTATAACGTTCCATTACTTTCTCATGATTAGTTAAATCTATATCTGTAATTCCTAATACAGATAAAGCAATAGCAGCTGTATTATAAGTTTTTCCTGTACCGGGAGCACCTTGCAATATTATATTATGCTTATATTTTAATAACTCCACTACTTCATTTATCAATTCCATATCTTTCTTTTTTAATTCCTGCTGATAAATCATATTATTTTTTAGACTAAATACATCTTGATAAATATCGAATAAACTTCCCTTGAAATCAGACAACATCTGATTATAAAAATCATCATTCAATGTATTGTTTTCAAAACTTGTACTTTTACCAAAAAGTGTATATGAACCATTTTCCGGACTCCTCAACATCTCTTCATCACCTTCAATCCACCTAAATCCTAGCGACTCCCATTGGGATTTATTATTTTCAAGCAAAGTCAAAAATGCATCATCATAAGGTTTCATCCATTCTATCGGCGTTTTATCATTCGCGAAAGGAACATATTGAGTATTAAAACCCAATCCATATCCTAGCTCTCCATTTCTTAAATAAATATGATATTGAATTTCAACTCCTCCTCCTTCGTTTATAGCCCAATCTCTATCTTCAATTTCATATTTAAATAAAATGTATCTATTAGGTGCTTTTCCTAAGTTTGCCAACTTTTTTCTTGTGTAAGCAAATTCTTCACAAAAATCACCTAAGTCATTATTTATCTTATTAATGAGATTCTTAAATGATGAAATTATAATTGCCATTTCTTTATCAAGTTTTACTGAATAAAAAATTATAAAAATTCTCCGTTCATCAATTTAGGAAGCAGGCGATCGCGAGCTTCGAAGAGTTTATGGATTTGTTTTTGTAACAAAGATATCAAATCAAAATAATATGATATCTTAGGCTCAAAACTATCAAGAATATCGTTGTGTGGGCAGCACAGTGCTAATGCATTTATATCTTTAGGATATACATGTGGCTGAGCTGCTCCTTTTTGCAAGTTATCAATTGCAATTTTATTTGCAATAAGATAACAATAAACAAAATGAAAATAATTCGTCATATAGCAATCAATAAAAGAACAATCTGATGCCCAAATTTTTTCAAAATACATACGTGTATATCCTGCATTTGCGCCTGATGCACTAATTGTTATGACACGATTTCCTGTATTCGATTTATTGCAATAATATGCAGGTTCAGTACCACCTGCAACAACAGGTATATTACCTTCAATTATTTCTTTTTTTGTTATTATTTTGCCTCGCTTAAAACATACAAGTTCACCTAAACATATCTTCTCCCATCCTTCCGGCACCCCATCCACAATCTTAGTATTCTCATGCCCTGGAAAACGTAAATCAACAAACCATTCTTTATAAAGACGCTGTGCTGATTCTTCCAATAAATTAATCTGTTTTTGGTAGTTTTCTATTAAGGAATCATATCTGGAAAGGATTTCTGCAATACGTCTTTGAGTAATTATATTATCTTCAATCAGTATTTGCATTTTAGAAAAGGCAGATTTAGATACATTTTCTCTTCCTGAAGCCGTTCCCGAATCTAACATTTTGATATTTGGTAGAATATTCTTTACTGCATAATAAACATATTCATTATCAAAATTTTCATTAGGTATTATTGCATTCATCGCTTGATTAATAAAAAGGTCACAATGTGCCATTGTCATCTTTTTACCAATACTTCCAATAGTAACAACGCAAGTTGAACCTTTAGGAATCAAGCTTTTTATATACTTATTATATCCTTCTTCCGAATAATATTCTTCTGGATGATAAGTATATTTTTCAGTTTCAGAAATATCAGTTGCCTTAATAAAAGGGGTGTAATTACCATATAGTTTAGGATTACTTCTTGGAGGAGTATTTCCTGTAATTATAATTCCTAATTCGCTTATTGTTACTATTTTTTTCATACCTTCCGCTCCTTTCTATCCTTCAAACTTACCACTTTCCAATATCCGCTCTTATTACTACCCATACGCACAATCATCCCAGCTTTCCTCAACTCACCCAAACGTCGCTTGATAGTTGCTTCCGATACGCCCAATAATGCTCCATATTCAGCATAATTCAGTTTATTATTCTTTAGAATAGCCTGATACAAGCGTTCTGTTATCGGGTCAGATATATTATTTATCGGGTCAGATACAGGTTTTATCAGGTCAGCAGCCTGTGACTTCTTGTATGCTTCAATCTCTTTACTTATGTTCCGAATATGTTCGTCGAACATAAATTCATAGAAAGGAAGAAGCGTTTCTTGTTCGCGTGCATCGATAAGCGACTGGATATATTCTGCCTTATCATCCTTGACTACTTTCGAAGGAATCAGACCGAATTCATATTGCAGATGATTCATCACCAGCCTTGACATGCGTCCGTTTCCGTCCACCCAAGGATGAATGGTGACAAGCTGGTAATGAGCTTCAAAACTAAGCCTATATTTGGAGATTACATCGTCTGTATTCAGCAGTTCCTTTCGCTGACTGTTTATATATCGGCAAAACTCCTCCAATTTGGCAGGAACTTTCCGGAAATTCATATAGGAACTTCCTCCTACACCGGCTGTAACACCAAGCAAGCGCAACTCTCCCTTCGATGAGTCAAAACTACCGCTTGCTGTGTTATATTCTCCACCCGTGTTTTTCATCACCAAAGCAGAAAAGCCTTTTAACATATCGACAGAAAAATTAGCATGTGCCTTGGCAAGCTTCATTGACTGTTCGTATGCCGCTTTCAAATCCAGATTCATCATCTGCTCCTGCAGGCTACGGCCTTTTGCTGTGATACCTTCATCGAAAAGCAACTGGTTTTCTATTTCAGTGACTGTGCTGCCTTCAATAGCTGTAGAATGGGTAATAAGGGAATACAGATAGAACTTGTTGTAGTCTATCTGTTCCGCAATGCCCAATGCCTTATATTCATCCAGCAGGGAAAGCAATGTTTCCGTCTTATTGTTCATGCTCATTTCAGCGTCTCCCAGTCGTTTAATATTTCTTTCATAAGCACATTAGCTTCTTCATGAAGTTTTGCCAATTCCGCATGGATTTTATTCATACGCTCGTGAAAATCCACACCGTCATCTTCTGCTTCCGGAACACCAACGTAGGCACCCGGTGTGAGCGAATAGTTCTTTTCCTCGATTTCGTCCAGAGTGGCAATCTTACAGAGCCCGGCAATGTCGTTATACTCGCCTTTACCGAATTTTCCGGTCAGCCATTCGTGTTCTTCTATAATCGTCAGAATTTCCTCAAGCACTTTGCAGAATTTATCGCCTGCCAGCCTCATAGATTTTAGTTCACGTTTTTTCAGCCTTTCTTCCGCCAACTTGATGCAGCTCTTGGTCTGCTCTATCTGTCCGTTCAAGTTATTGGATAATTCATTATAGTTGTTCCATGGACTACTAAGCCGTGCCAATGAACTATTAAACTGACCGGCAGTCTCGTCATCAAGGAAAGACACAAATGAAAGTGCTTCTTCCGAAATAGAATTTACCGCCTCGCTTATATCATGATTATATTTTTCCAATAATGCCTGATATTTATCTGTTTCTCCACGGTAAAGATGGACGATTGCCTGCAAATTGAGCAGCTGCCATTCAGTCCATTCGTTCAGCGTGCGGTCAACAACTGTATAATATTTACGGGCATCTATAAAAAGCACCTTGTCGCGGTTTTCTTCCCGTTTAGCCTTGTCGAAAAACCACAGTGAACAAGGCAAAGACAATGTGTAGAAAAAGTTGTTCCCAACACTGACCATCACATCCACATGTCCGGTCTTTACCAACTGTTCCCTGATGTCGCGGTCTTTGTTGGAACTGTCGGTAGCTGAACTTGCCATAACGAAGCCAGCACGTCCACGCTCATTAAGATAAGCGTAAAAATAATTAATCCAAAGATAATTGGCATTGCCCACCTCCTTGGTTTTAGCATTGACACCAGGCAGTCCGAAAGGAAGGCGTCCCGCACTGAAAGCCGACTCCGATTTCACCTTATCCACATTAAAAGGAGGATTAGCTATCACATAATCGCATTTGCCTGCGAGATTGAACGCATCATGATAGAACGAATTGGCTTCATCACCAGACACAATACGTCCGTTAAGACCATGAACAGCCATATTCATCAGACAGAGCTGGGCGTTGTATTCCACTTTCTCCTGACCAAAGAATGTCATCTGCGTATTGGCATTCATTCCTGCTGCATTGACGAAATCGCCGGTCTGAACAAACATACCGCCTGAACCGCATGCAGGGTCGAGCATCACACCCTGTTCCGGTTCCAGCACATTGACCAGCATTTTCACCAAAGACTTCGGTGTGAAGAAAACACCATCGTCGCTGGCTACAGCCTTTGCAAATTTTGAAAGAAAGTATTCGTAAATTCGGCCTATAATGTCACCTCCTATTTCATCAATGGTCTTATTATTGAAAATGCGCAGCAACTCACGGAGCAAATCATCGGCGAACATCGTATATGTCTTGGGCAATACACCTGTAAGCTGTTCGCTTTGCTCTTCCACCAGTTGCATTGCATTGTTTACGGCTTCACCCAATGAATTCACCGGCTGGCCGTCCTTGTTTCTCAGTCCGGCAGAAGTGATATTGTCCGGCAAATTGACAAGAAAATCAAACTGAGCCTCGCGTGGAAGATAAAGCGCACTTTTTGCTTCAAAATCGCTTGGTTCAACAGGCATTACTCTTCCTCCACGCGATGGACGGTCTTTCAATATCTCTGCTTCCACCAATTTATATCGGCTATAGGCATAACGGAGAAACAGCAATGCCAAAACGGGCATGCAATACTGGTTGCTTGTCAGTTTGCTGCCTTGTCTCAACAGGTCAGCCGATTCCCAAAGTTCCGCTTCAAGTTTTCGTATATTTATCATATATAATTTACTTTTTAATGCTGTTCCTTTTCCTTTCTCAATTCACTTAACACTTTACCATTATAACTGAAATATTTAGGGCCTTGATATGCTCCCGATGTGTTCTGCTTTTCTTCTGGCAGGAAATTAGCTGTAAATGCAGAGAGGCTATACAGACGGCCATCATACTCAATTTTATCATCACTGGCAATTCTGACAGGCATTCGAAGTGGATCAAAAACAATCGTATCCCCTACATTCAAGCCAATCATATGAAACTTAAACGGAGGCTTTTGGGTTTTGCGTTGTTTTTCTTTAGATTCTGCCTCTATCTTCTTATCTTCATCTTTACTTTTGCTGACAACAGGCTTCCCATCAACATACACATATAGCTCGGCGTCATCTAGCAAATCTGCAATATCACGCATAATATCCAAAGCGACAGATGGAGCTATATTGAAAAACTCACGATTCTGTCTTATACGCAAATCTGTCAGACGATCAATCTGTTTATGTATCTGTCTCTCAACTTTAGCATATTTAGTCGTTTTGAGAGTTGCATAAATCTCAAAAGGTAAAGGCACAGCAGTATTATCAAGTTCTTTGCTTCTGACATCTACAGGACGTGAACTTTTACCGATCTTGACCCAATCTTCTCTAAAACTTGGGTTTGTCAATATATATACATAACCTGTTTCATTTTCCATAATTACTCGGTTCTTAATAAATCATCAACCTTTACTTCCAAGCACTTAGCTATCTGAATCAACATTTCCACATTGGGCTGTGAAGTATTTGTCACCCATTTTGAAACAATTGCAGGGTCTTTTCCTAACTGTTCAGAAAGCCATTTATTAGTTTTACCTTTTTCGGCAAGAATAACTTTTATACGGTTCAAAAGTTTACGTTCCATAACTATTACATTACAATAGACAAATATACTATTATATTTGAACATATAATAAATTATTGATGGTATAATTCAAAAAAATGATAGAATTGACATTTTCTTGAATTATGATGAACTTTATATATTGCGTTAATAGTGGAAAACGCCTTGACTTTACTACCGTATTCATATATGCGTCTATTAAAGTAAAGTCAAATAAAGGGAAAAGAGAAAATAGTTTTATTTTTCCCTTTGTTCAGTAAAACAATATTCGTGAAACTCTCTTGCATTTAGTTGACATACTAGGCGAAAAACTCACGTATTATTTGTACCTTTGTAAGTAGATAGAAAACTGGTGGACTTCAGTTGGAAAATATAGATTTTCTATAGTTCTAATTTTATGTAGAAGAATAAACATAGGAACAGTAGATTCAGATTCAAAAACAACCCGTTATGGTCTAAAAAATACTTTTCTACCATTTAAGATATAAGTTTTTGATTATCAATTACATCTACATGTTGCATCGGGAAATAAGGTAGTATTACAAACCATAAACATCTATCATATTTAATTAGTAAGGCGTTCATTTTGAGCGCATTTTCTTTTTGCCATCATACCATATAATAATGGTTTCTAATGGTTTTTCATTCATTTTTTGTGTCGATTTTGTACCGCATGGGCTGATTTGGGTATTTTGCAATTTGCAAGGTGGTAGAGAAAGTAGAATACAGGAAAAGACAGGAAAATACAAGAAAAATAAATAAAGCCTTTATAGGCGAAATAGTACTAACAAATTATAGTGTAATATGGCAAAAAGTTCAGTAAGAATTAAAAAGGTATGCGAATGGTGTGGAAAAGAATTTTACGCTTTAAAAACATCAACACGTTTCTGTAGTAAACAATGTAACGGTTATGCATACAAACGTGCATTAAGAACAAAACAGGTAAAAAGTGCAGAAGAGGTTATAGCAACCAAAATTGAAGTAAAAAGAACTCAACCTCTCAAGGACAAAGAGTTTTTATCCCCTAAAGAATGTGCAGAGATTTTGAATATAGCTTTATCATCTATTTATAAGATGATTTACCAAGGGAAAATACCTGCTTTTCAATTTAGCAGTAGATTCACAAGGATCAGAAAGTCTGACATAGACTCAATGATGAGTTCTACCCCTTATGTAAAACGAAACAGAATCTCTCACACTCCTATTACTGATTTTTATACTACCGCTGAAGTTGCAAGTAAATATGAAGTAAACGAATCGTGGATATTTAAAGTAGGGAAAGAACAAAATATACCCAAAGTTTTCAAGAGAGGAAAAACATACTGGAGTGCTAAGCATTTTGATAAATATTTTGCATCTAAAGCACCGGACTCCAACATTACGGAATGGTATTCTGTAGAAGATCTAACGGAAAAGTTTGGCATGACAACAAGTGCTATATATTCTTTTGTTTCCCGATTTGCTATTCCAAAGAAAAAAATCAAGCGACAGGTATTCTATTCCAAAAAGCATGTAGATATTGCCAAAGATCTTGCTAAGGCTGAACCTGAATATTATACGACAGCCGAAGCTATGGAAAAATACAATCTCACACGTGACCAATTGTATCACTATGTAAAATGGCATCATATCAGTAAAGTGCAGGAAGGAAAATATATCAAGATATCGCGCAAAGAGCTTGATGATCTGCTTGCTCCACCTTCGATTTAATGCTATTTACTGGTTATCCTGTGGTTAACTTTAAGATAACCACATCACCAGAAATACACTTGTTTATTTTGCTATCACTACAATAAGAATTAAACCTGAATATAAATTTTAATACATTATATATTATATATTATGAGACAACAAACATGTACTACTGTAACATTAAGACAACGCCCTATAAGAAACGGACGAATCTCTCTTTACTTGGACTACTACCCTGCTGTACGTAATCCTTAAACAATGAAACTGAGCAGACGTGAATATTTAGGATTTTACATTTACAATAGTTCGTTAAATTTTCCAGGCCCTAAGCGGCCCTGGCAGTAAATAAAAC
>ERZ825137.2426-NODE-2426-length-21697-cov-4.216801_pt1 | contig 21697 bp, 17 predicted proteins | sample MGYA00519873_ERZ825137 | MGnify/ENA primary metagenome ERZ825137 (study PRJEB31778, sample SAMEA3449190) | human gut metagenome | biome: human gut; feature: human-associated habitat; material: faeces | place: United Kingdom | collected 2010/2012 ...
TACATAAGCAACAGCCAAAAACTGCTTTCCTTCACGTGACGGAGGCACGATCGCAGAAATGATATATTCTACCTTTCCATACATTTCACCTGTCGCTACATCCGTAGCAAAAAATGGGAACAAGACATCCTCTCGCCCGAGATTTTCATTTTTAAAAAGGAGTTTAACTTTCGCAGACTGACGTTCACCGGCAGCAATAGTCACAGTCGTCTCACGCCCTCCGTTTATCAGGAAGTTATCGGCCAAAGGAATGGATATTCCCTCTATCGGATCGACAGCGTTGGCGGATACCGTCATATTATGCTCTTTCTTGAAGTCTATTACATACTGCATGGCATACGGCGATACATATCCGCCTTCGTCCGGTTCCAGATAACGTTCATCCATTGCGATTTTCAGTGTCAGATCCTTTTCTGCCGGCTTGCTCAAAACAAAACAGACTTCATCTTCGACTCCTGCATCGGTCATACCTCGATTTTCTTGTTCCGAACTCCCTGCTATAAGTTGTATGATCGCATTTCCCGGCGAAGTGGTACTATTAAAATACCCCAAACTTGTTACAGTTTCTTCCGGCACGGTCGACTTGTCGTGTCCGACATCGGGATTAAGCAGTGCAGCGTCTTCCTCACAAGCGGTCATCACCGACAGAAGTAACATTCCGACTCCTATATATGATAATATTCGTTTCATAATTATGTTGAGTTAATTAGGTTATTGTTCTTGATTCACTTTAGGCACTTCGATTCCGCTAGGCCATAGTTCCGCATCGGTCTTGGGATATGTCTCCACGTGCGTTGCATCTTTCCAGTAAGGAATCACTTTCGCATCATTTCCGTTGCCTGTACGGTCGGCAATGGTCATTCCCGTGCCTTCGTCAAACTTCCAGTATGCACACAGGTTCGCTTCGGACTGCGGTTCGGGAATATCATACATATTCTTGTAGATTTCCTCCTGTGTCCGTGCTACCTTCCAGATACGGGCTTCGCAGATTTCTCCGTCCAAATGACGGCTCGGATCACTCGACTCTCCGTAAGAACGTCCGAAGTAGAAATTGAAATCACCTCCGTTACCAAATTCATTATCCGCTGCTTTATCTCCCAGATTAAGAGTGGTCAGGTCGGACTTTCCATGATTGTTATCTATGTGCTGTAACTGTCCGTTTACATAGAAACAGATGGTCTTTGCTGCCAAATCCCATGTCAGGGCTATGTGATACCATTCTCCGGCCGTCAGTTGTTTGCGCTTGTCCTCACCGGGGAATTTGCCTACCGGCGTCTGCACTTGCAGCTGCTGGCGCGGGAAACTGGAATCACCAAAACGCATACATAAATATTGTTCGATTCCCATAATAGAGGAAATCTCTTTCTCAAACTGATTGACCCGAACGATTACTTCCATCGTAATAGCAGTCATATTATTTACCACATCGGCTGTCGGACTCCCCTTGTCGAATCCGGGAACAGCCACATATACATTTTTCAGATTGATGGCAGTAGTAATGGCACTCGACCGCCGGACCAGATAGTACATAGTACGAGAGCCGTTCATCAGTCCTACTTCATTCACTCCTTCGATAGTCAACGGACAAATATAGGTCGCGTCAATTTCCAGTTCATCCAGTCCGGTGAATTGAATAGCCGCTTCCGATGAAGTCGTTTTTCCTGCCGGAATGGTGACGGCTTCTGCTGTCAGCTTATAATGCCTGGCGGGCAATACTTCATACTGAGTATCATTCTTTGCATTGTACGCATCTGCCAGAGAAGGGTTTATCTGTAAGCGGACGGTTACGTCCACCCCAACCGGATAAGTCAGCTTGGCGGTAAACTTCTTGGTCTGCTCCGTCACTCTCCGGTTGAAAGTGAACGATTCTACATTACGAATCTCAGCCACACTAAGATATGCAGAATTATCAAACGGGGAATGATCACTATAATCCGTATTATCGCAGGCGGTAAAGAGCATTGTCCATACACAGCCTGTCAGTAAAAAGAATTTTCTCATTGTTTCCTCCTTACTTTATTTACCCTTTGCGGGGTTCAGCTGCTGAATAAGCCCGCGGGTTTGTTTATAAATAATGTCACTGTTATAATAGTCAGTACCTACATCGTAGATACCCACTCCCGCCAGTGGTCCTGCATTTTGGGCAAAATATGCCGCCCGATTCAGAGAAGAATGAACTGTCTTGTCATTGTCGGTCACTGTACGCCCGTGTACACTTCCCAACATCAGACGTTCGGCGCTTACTCCCCAGTTCAAAGCATGATTGATGGCCATTTCCAGATCATAATCATCGGCGGCTGCGGAAACATCGACGATATAGTAATCGAATACGCTGCGCTGTGCTTCGGACACCAGCAACGGAGTTCCTTCGAATATCAGCAGGCAGTCTGTCTGCCCCAAAGCATCCGCCAATGTTTTCACCACAGACTCATCTACGGAAGATGCGGAAGCTAATGCCACACCGTCAAACGTTCCGGCACGTACGGCATCAATGGCAGCAGAGAGAGCAGCGTTCAGCCCTTCGGCAGCCGAAGCGTCAACATAATACAGTACCCGTGTTCCGTAGTCAGTACGTACCAGTTTCATATCTTCACGGTCGAACCCGGAAAGACGGCCGGCATTGCGCATGGATACCAGATCGATACTGTCCGGCAACGCACGCAGGAAGTCTTTCTCACTGGACGATACTTCCGGCGCATTGTCCAGCCGTGCATAGACCAGTGCGTGCTTGGCGGCCTTATACGCCCGCAGCTTCTGGGTATAAGCGGCATATTGCTCCGGATTCTGTTCCTTGAACCCGTTTATCTCACTATCATGAATTTCCATCTCCGTCCAGTCATCGCAACTGACAGGAACCATCAACAGAAAGACAGACAGTAAACACAGATTTAATATTGGTTTATATTTCATAATCTCATTGATTTAAGAGGTTCTATAAAGTTCATTATTAATTCCCCGAATGATTTTTCACGTCCCACCAAAGCCGTGTTCCGGCAGCATCGGGTCCGTTCAGCATTTGTACGGCTTGTCCGATGTAGGTCGGATTCGAGTTATACTCATCGGCCGGGAAAGGCAGACGGCGGGGGCCTATAGTTACGTTAACACTGTTGTTGGGGTCTTTATTTTCCACCACAGGCAGCAGTTTGGGATAACCCGTACGACGGTGCTCAGCCCATGCTTCCACTCCGAGCGGAAAGATGGCAATCCACTTCTGAGTGATAATACGTTCCAGATTCTTTTCAAAGTTAGCGGCACCCGGTTCCCAGGCTATAGTAATAGTGCTTACGGCATCATGGCTGTATTCTCCCATCGGATCTACATAGTCAGCGGGAACTTTCTCATCATCTTTCACATACGCATCGGCTCCCGACGCTTTGCGCTCGTCAAATGATAAGGAGACTGCTTTCTCGTACAACGCCTGCGCTTCTCCGCCCATTGCCCAGCCACGTAATGCGCCTTCGGCACGGAGGAAAGTCACTTCGGCAGCATTCATCCACAGATAAGGGTCGGTGCTGCTGATGATCTGTTTGGAGTAAAGGTTAATCATATCATCTTTCTTTTTGGTGAAGATGCCGATGCGTACTCCATAGAAATCGTACACGTCCACCTTCTCGCCCTCGCCGGTCTTCAGGCGGTTGATATAGGCCGCCAGGATGCCCACGCAGCAGCTGATGCCGCCCATGACATCGGCAATGGCGGTGCCGGTGCGGGTGGGGGCGCTGTCGGGCCAGCCGGTGGTGCTCATCAGGCCGCTGATGGCCTGACCCACAATGTCATAGCCTGCCCGCTCATGGTAGGGGCCGTAGTGGCCGAAGCCGGAGACGGAGGCATAGATGATGGCAGGGTTGATCTTGCGCAGCTCCTCATAGCCCAGGCCCAGGCGGTCCATAACGCCGGGACGGTAATTCTCCAGAACCACATCGCTCTGGGCCACCAGCTTGCGGAACACCTCTTTACCGGCCTGGCTCTTGAGGTTCAGGACGATGCCGCGCTTGTTGCGGTTGAGGTTCATATAATAGGCGCTTTCGCCGTTGACAATGGGGAAGTTGCTGCGGGCGTCATCGCCTTTGCCGGGACGCTCGATCTTGATGACCTCGGCGCCCAGATCCGCCAGCATCATGCCGCAGTACGGGGCGGCAAGCACGCGGGACAGATCCAGCACCTTCATGCCGGACAGCAGACCTTTATGCTCCATAGTGTGTACTCCTTTTTTGCGCAGGTGCGCCAGTCAGATTTGCTTGATTCAGATGCGGGCCACGCCGGACTTGCGGGCAGCCTCGGCCACGGCCTTGGCCACGGCGGGACCCACCCGGGGGTCAAAGGCAGCGGGGATGATATAGTCCTCGGACAGCTCGTCGCCCACCAGGCCCGCCAGGGCCTCGGCGGCGGCCATCTTCATTTCCTCGTTGATGTCGCTGGCGCGGACGTCGAACGCACCCCGGAAGATGCCGGGGAAGGCCAGAACGTTGTTGATCTGGTTGGGATAGTCGCTGCGGCCGGTGGAGACCACCTTGGCCCCGCCCGCCTTGGCGTCGTCGGGGAAGATCTCCGGCGTGGGGTTGGCGCAGGCAAAGATGATGGCGTCCTTGTTCATGGTCCTGACCATTTCGGTGGTGACGGTGCCGGGAGCGGACACGCCGATGAACACGTCTGCGCCCACCAGCATATCGGCCAGGGAACCGTCCTTGCGGCCCAGGTTCGTGACCTGTGCCATCTCCTCCTTGATCCAGTTCAGGCCCTGGCGGCCGGCATAGATAGCGCCACTGCGGTCGCACATGGTGATATCCTTGAAGCCCGCGGACAGCAGCAGCTTGGTAATGGCAATGGCGGCAGCGCCGGCGCCGGAGGTGACGATCTTCACGTCCTCCTTCTTCTTGCCCACCACCTTCAGGGCGTTGGTCAGACCTGCCAGGGTGATGACGGCGGTGCCGTGCTGGTCATCGTGGAAAATGGGAATGTCGCACTTTTCCTTCAGCTTGCGCTCGATCTCGAAGCAGCGGGGAGCAGCAATATCCTCCAGATTGATGCCGCCGAAAGAGCCGGAGATGTTGTACACAGTCTCCACAAACTCGTCCACGTTCTTGGTCTTGACGCAGAGAGGGAAGGCATCCACGCCGCCAAAGGACTTGAACAGCACGCACTTGCCCTCCATCACGGGCATACCGGCCTCGGGGCCGATGTCGCCCAGGCCCAGAACGGCGCTGCCGTCGGTGATGACGGCGCACAGATTGTGGCGGCGGGTCAGCTCATAGCTCTTTTCGATGTCCTTCTGGATCTCCAGGCAGGGCTGGGCCACGCCGGGGGTATAGGCCAGGGACAGGTCGTCCTTGGTCTTGACGGGCACGGTGGCCACCACCTCGATCTTGCCCTTCCACTCGCCGTGGAGTCTCAGGGATTCCTTTGCGTAATCCATAGTGTAATTCCTTTCTTATTGTTCGTTCATGGCATGGGGCAGAGTGGACCCGCCGTAGGGCATTACCAGCACGGAGGCGTCGGGGCCCAGCTTTTGGAAGGCGTAGTCCAGAGCGCTCTGCACATCGGAATAGGGGGTGAGGAAAATGGACCGGACGAAATCGGGCTCCATTTCGCTGACCAGGCAGATCTCCGCATTCTGCAGGACCATGGCAATGGCGGCGGCCTTGTGGCCGCCCAGCTGAAAGTCCCGGCCGATGCGCTCCACCATGCTCTCGGGAGAGGGCATGGTGGTCATCCACTCCTGGAAGGTCGTGCCGCCCAGACCCTCCCGGCAGGAGCCCACCAGGATCACCACGCCGCCCTTGGCGACGGCATGCTTGGCGTTGTCCAAAGCCTTCTGGGTCTGGTAAAGGTTCAGGTCCTTGGGCGCGCCGCCCTGGGACACGATGACGATATCCGCACGGCGGTCGATGTCCTTGCGGTAGAGCCTGTCCAGATAGCGGCAGCCCTCCCGGTGGGCCAGGGTCACATCACCGGCCACGGCGCAGACGATCTGCTTGTGCTCATCCAGCACCACGTTGAGGATATAATCCACCCCGCACATGGCGGCGGCCTCCTCAATGTCCCGGCGCAGGGGGTTGCCCTCCAGATTTCCGGCGCAGGCGCTCTCCCGGACCATCATGGAGTGATTGGACTGGATCGCGCTGGGAGTGGAGACGCCGGGCATAATGGCCTTGGCGCCGCCGGAATATCCGGCAAAGTAGTGATATTCGATATTGCCCAGGCAAATGCGCCGGTCCGCCTCGGCCACCACCCGGGTGATGTCCACCGGCGTACCGGCAGAGGTGACGCCCAGATGCACCACATCCGCGGGATCGCTGTCCACGCAGCGGATCTGCGCCCAGGCCTGTTCACCGGCCAGATGGCGCATTTCCTCCGGGGTCTGGGCGCGGTGGCTGCCCAGTGCGAAAACCAGGGTGATATCCTCCGGCCTGGCCCCGCCGGCATACAGCTCGTCCAGCAGGGCAGGCATGACGGTATAGGTGGGCATGGGCCGGGTGATATCGCTGGTAATAATGGCGATCTTCTCGCCGGGGTGGATGACCTCCCGCAGCAGAGGAGCGCCAATGGGGGAGGAGAGGGCCCTGCGGACCTCTCGCTCCCCGGTAAGCGCATGGGGGACTGGGTTGGGAGTCAGAACACCCTGAAGATTCCGTTCAGGGACGGTAAAGCGCTGTACGCCGTTACCGAAACCAACTTCAAGTTCCATCCAGAGCCTCTCCTGTTGTTCAGCCCCAGATCTCTTCGTCCGTGGGCATGGTGGAGCCGGGACGAACCTTGGCCACACGGCTGACGTTGAACAGGTGGCGCCAGCTCAGGTTCTCGCTGATGGAGTTGTTGCCCCAGCTGCCGCAGCCCAGGGTGGTGGTGGCGGACAGGCTGTTGAAGAAGCTGCCGCCGTTGTTGGTGGAGCAGATCTGGTTGATCAGGAACCGGGATACCGGCAGGGTCTCGGCAGCGTAATCAATGTGGGCGTCGTTATAGGAGTGGATGCAGACGCTGTGGCCCTTGCCCTCCACGTTCAGATTGGCGTTGGCGATGGCCACGGCCTCCTCCCAGGTGTTGTAGCGGTAGGCAGCGATGCAGGGGCACATCTTCTCCTTGGAGAAGGGCTCACCGGCGCCGGCCTTCTCCACCTTCACCAGCAGAACCACGGTGTCGGCGGGAACGGTCAGGCCGGCCATCTTGGCGATGTGCTGCGCGCTCTGGCCCACGGCGTCCTTGTTCATCTTGCCGCCGGGGAAGATCACGTTGCGGACGGCGTCGATCTCCTCGGGCTTCTCCACATAGTAAGCGCCGTTCTTCTGGAAGGTCTTGACCATGTCGTCATACATGGCGGCGGGGGTGATGGCGGTCTGCTCGCCGGAGCAGATGATGCCGTTATCGAACTTGCGTCCGGCAACGATCATGGGAACGACCTTCTCCAGGTCCACGTCGTCGTCGATGATGCACTGGACGTTGCCGCCGCCCACGCCGTAGGCGGGCTTGCCGGAGGCATACGCGGCCTTGACCATGCCGGCGCCGCCGGTGGAGATGCACACGTCGCACTGCTTCATGATCTCGCCGGAGATCTCGATGGTGGGCTCGGCCACGCACTGCAGCAGATCAGCGGGAGCACCTAGCTTCACGATGGCCTCCTGCATCAGCTTGCAGGCCCGGGTGGAGCACTTCTTGGACCGGGGGTGAGGCCCAACGATGATGGCATTGCGGCCCTTCAGGGCGAACATGGCGTTGCACATGGGGGTGACGATGGGGTTGGTGGTGGGGGTGATGGCGCCCACAACGCCCATGGGCTTGGCCACCTCGGTCAGGCCCAGCTCAGGCAGCTGGCGGATGATACCAACGCTCTTGCCGCCCTTCATGTCGCTCCAGATCACGCGGGCCTTGCCCTTGTTCTTGTTGACCTTGTCCTCATAAACGCCCATGCCGGTCTCGTCCACGGCCATGCGGGCCAGAGGCTCGGCGTTGTCAAAGATGGCCTTGGCCATGGCCTTGCACAGGGCATCCACCTGCTCCTGGGTGTAGTTCTCGATAACGGCCTGGGCAGCGCGTGCCTTCTCAACCAGTTCGCTTACATACTTGGCAGCTTCCATTGTAATATACCTCCATAAAATTTTTATATAAGTGCAATGATAAACGGGTATCGCCTATTTTGCCGGGAAAAACCGGGTCCTTTACAGGCCCAGGCGCTCAATGCGCAGCTCCTCCTCGCGGGTGAAGTTGCTCTTGGGCGTGTAGCCGGGCAGAGGCATCAGCTTCTCATGGATGGCGTCGATGAACCAGTGCTCATTGGGGAAGAACTGCTCCTCCATTTCGGGGCAGGGAGTGATCCAGTTGCGGGCGCCCAGCACCACGGCGGGAGCGTCCAGATCGTCGAAGGCCAGCTCGTTGATATGGGTGGCCATGTCGTTGATGATGCTGCCGCGGACGCAGGCGTCGGAGGCCAGGATGATCCTGCCGGTCTTTTTCACGGAGGCCAGGACCTTCTCATAGTTGAAGGGCACCACGCTGCGGGCGTCGATGACCTCAGCCTCCAGGCCGAACTGCTCCTTCAGAATGTCGGCAGCCTTCAGGGCCTTATACAGGGTGGGGCCGATGGTCAGGATGGTGATATCCTTGCCCTGGCGCTTGATGTCGGGCTCGCCGAAGGGGATCTCATAGGACTCGGTGGGCACGCCCTCCAGGTGGAACTCCTCGCCCTTGTCGTACATAGGCTGGCTCTCCATGAAGATCACGGGGTCGGTGCCGTTCAGGGCGGTGGTCATCATGCCCTTGGCGTCATAGGGGGTGATGGGGTACACAACCTTCAGGCCGGGCACATGGGCGGGCAGAGCGGTCCAGTCCTGAGAATGCTGAGCGCCGTACTTGCGGCCCACGGAAACCCGCAGGACCATAGGCAGCTTCAGCTGGCCGGCGGACATAGCCTGCCACTTGGCCATCTGGTTGAAGATCTCGTCGCCGGCGCGGCCCATGAAGTCGCAGTACATCAGCTCGGTGACGCTGCGGCCGCCGCACATGCCGTAACCAACGGCGCTGGCCACGATGCAGGACTCGGAGATGGGGGAGTTGAACAGACGGTTGAAGGGGATGGAATCGCTGAGGCCCTGATACACGCCGAAGGCGCCGCCCCATTCGCGGACATCCTCACCGTAGGAGACCAGGGTGGGATCCTCGTAATACTTGTCGATAATGGCCTCGAAGATGGCGTCGCGGATGGTGTACTGCTTCAGCTTGGACACGGGCTTGCCGTCCACAACGGCGGCGCGCTCCTTCTTGGCGATCTTCTGGACCCGGGGGTTCTCGGACTTGGGCGTCAGCACGAAGGGAGTGCCCTGGGCCATGCTGACCTGGTGACCGTTGTTGAAGGTGAAGCGGGAGATGGCATCGGGATCCTTGATAAAGTCCAGACGGGGGGAGATCTCCAGATCCTTGGACAGCTTCATGACCTCGGTGATGCGGGTCTTGATGTCCTCGTTGATCTTGTCGATGTCGGCATCGGTAGCCACACCGGCCTCAATGAGCTGCTTGCGGAACAGCAGGATGCAGTCGTTCTGCTCCCAGGACTCGATCTCCTCCTTGGAGCGGTAGGCGTTCTGGTCGGAGGTGGAGTGGCCGCCCAGACGATAGGTCAGCACGTCCAGCAGCACGGGGCCCTTGTTCTCCTTGATAAGCTGCAGCTTGCGGCGATAGGCGTCGATAACGGCCAGGGGGTTCACGCCGTCCACGCGCTCGGCATTCATCTGGTTCTCGGTGATGCCGGCGCCCACCCGGGCCAGCTGGCCATAGGCCATGGTTTCGCCGTTGGTGCGGCCGCCCATGCCGTAGCCGTTGTCCATGAAGTTGAAGATCACAGGCAGGCCGCCCTTGTACTCGTCGGGCCACAGGGTCTTCAGCTGATCCATGGCGGAGAAGTTCAGCGCCTCCCACACGGGGCCGCAGCCCAGGGAGCCGTCGCCGCCGTTGGCGATGACCACGCCGGGCGCCTTCATATTCTTCTTATACAGGGCAGCGCCGGCGGCGATGCAGGGGGAGCCGCCCACGATGGCGTTGTTGGGATAAATGCCGAAGGGCAGGAAGAACAGGTGCATGGAGTTGCCCAGGCCCCGGGCAAAGCCGTTCTCGCGGCCGAACAGCTCGCAGGTCAGGCCGTACAGAAAGAAGACGATGGCCTGCTCCTTGACGCTCTTTTCAGGCAGGTGCTTCTTCACCACCTCATAGGGCTTGCCGTCGAAGGTGGTCTCCATGATGTGAAGCAGCTCCTCGTCGGACATCTTGGTGATGGCGGACAGGCCCTTGGCCAGCACCTCGCCGTGGCTGCGGTGGGTGCCGAAGATAAAGTCATTGCTGTCCAGCAGATAGCTCTGGCCCACGGCCGCGGACTCCTCGCCGGTGTACAGGTGGGCGGGGCCGGTGTAGGTATACTCCACGCCATTGTAGGCCTTGGTCAGGCGGACGGACTTCAGCATGGACTCAAACTCGCGGATATACTCCATATCGCGATAGATACGCAGCATATCTTCCTTGGTGAAGCTGTCACCCTTCAGCTCGTCGGCCACGGTCTTCTGATACTTGCAGACGTCGATATTCTGGAAGTGGATCTCGCCGGGGGCACGCAGCTGTTTGGGATCATAGAATTGTGCTTTGGACATGGTGCAACACTCCTATATTTCTAAATAAAAGTATATCGGTTGGAACGGGTGAAATCAGAGCTTCACGGCGAAGGCCGCCTCGCGGATGATCTCGCTGACGGAGGGGTGGGGATACACGATCTCCCGGATGGCGTCCACGGTCATCTCCTTCTCGATCATCACGGCACAGGCCAGGATGAACTCGGAGGAATAATTGCTCATGACGTGCGCGCCCACCAGGGTGCGGTATTTCTTGTCGAACACGAACTTGGCGATGCCCACAGGGCCCTCGTTCTCGGCCACATAGCGGCCGGCATAGGCCATGGGCAGCTTCACGGTAACGGCGTCGATGCCGGCGGCCTTGACCTGCTCCTCGGTCATGCCCACGCAGGCCACCTCGGGGTTGGTGTACAGCACGCTGGGGATGGCCTTGTAGCGCATCCGGTCCTTCTTGCCCAGGATGGTGTTCACAGCCACCTCACCCATGCGGTAGGCGGAATGGGCCAGCATGGAGGTGCCGTTGCAGTCACCCACGGCGTAGACGTTGACGGCGTTGGTGCGGCAGCACTCGTCCACCTTGATGGCGCCGCGCTCCACCACCAGGTTCAGGTTCTCCACGCCGCAGGTGTCCGCCACGGGCTTGCGGCCGATGGCCAGCAGCACCTTGTCGCACAGGACCTTCTCCTCCCTGCCGTCCTTCTCGTACACGACGCCGTCGGCGTCGATGCGGACTACCTTGGACTTCAGGCAGAACTTCATGCCGTCCTTCTCATAGCCCTTCTGCAGCAGGGTGGAGATCTCGTCGTCGATGGGCCCGGCGATCTTGGGCATCATCTCGATGACGGTGGTCTCGCAGCCCACCACGCCGTAGTAGGCGGCCAGCTCCAGGCCGATAACGCCGCCGCCGATGACGGCCAGGCGCCGGGGCAGCTCCTTCAGTGCCAGAGCCTCGCGGTTGGTCATCACGAAGCCGGAGGCCAGGCCCTCCTTCACCCCGGGAATGGGGGGGACGAAGGCCCGGGAGCCAGTGGCAATGATAAGGTTCTTGCCGGTGTAGACCTTACCGTCGGCCTCCACCTGGATGCCCTCATCGCCGCGGCCGCGGATCATGCCGGAGGCATTGACCACCTCCACGTGGCTGGCCTTCATGGCCGCGCCCACGCCGGAGACCAGGGTGTGGATGACCTTTTCCTTGCGGGCCACCACGGCAGGCTGGTCCACATGGGACCCCTGGCACACCACGCCGAACTTGCGGCCGTACTCGGTGGTATAGTGATAGATCTTTGCGGAATTCAGCAGGACCTTGCTGGGGATGCAGCCCTCGTTGAGGCAGGTGCCGCCCAGGGCGCGCTGCTCGATCAGCAGGGTCTTCAGACCGGCCTGACCGGCGCGCTCTGCGGCCACATAGCCGCCGGGGCCGCCGCCCAGGACAATAACGTCATAGCTCATGGTGATATTTCCTCCAAATCAAATCTGGCAGCGTGTGCCGCGTCCTTATTTCGCCAGCAGCAGGTCAAAGTTGGCAATGTTGTTGGCCAGGGCCTGCAGGAAGCGGGAAGCGGGAGCGCCGTCCAAAGCGCGGTGGTCATAGGTCAGGGACAGGTTCATGGTGGGATAGAACTCAGGCTGGCCATTCTTCATCCGGATACGGGTCTCGATGTTGCACACGCCCAGGATACCCGTCTGAGGAGGATTGATGATGGGGGTGAAGGTGGTCACGCCGAAGGCGCCCAGGTTGGACACGGTGAAGGAAGCGCCGGTGAGCTTATCGGGAGAGATGGAGCCGCTGCGGCACTCGGCGGCCAGCTCCTTCATCTTCAGACTGATCTCGGCCAGGCTCATCTCGTCAGCGTGCATGATGGTGGGCACCAGCAGGCCCCGGTCGGTATCCACGGCCACGCCGATATTGGCGTGCTTGAACAGCTTCATCTCATTGTCGCTGTAGTGGGCGTTCAGGGCGGGGAAATCCAGGATGGTCCGGGACACGGCGAAGATCACCATGTCGTTGAGGCTGATGCCGGGCAGACCGGCCTTTTCGCCTTCGGCCTTGATGCGGGCCCGCAGCTTCTGCATGGCGGTGACGTCCGCGAAGCTGTTGTGGGTCAGCTGGGCCATGTTGGACAGGGAGTCGTGCATGTTCCGGGCGATGAGCTTGCGCAGGTGGGTGTTCTTGACGGTCTCAAACTCCGCCTCGGCGGCAGGAGCGGCGGCAGCGGCAGGAGCCGCGGCAGTCTCCGCTGCGGGAGCGGCGGCCTTGGTGCCCAGATCGGCGGTGGTAACGGCGCCGCTGAGACCGGTACCGGCCTCGCTGCCGGTGGCATAGGGACGGGCGGCGTCGGTGATGAAGGGTCCGGTCAGCGCCATAGCGGCGATGTCCCGCTCGATGATGCGGCCATTGGGGCCGGTGCCCTTGGCGTAACGGATGTCGATGCCCTTTTCCTCGGCCATTCTGCGGGCCCGGGGAGAAATGCGGATGGCTTCGCCATGGTTGACCATGGTGGGAGCCGCGGCAGCCGCGGCAGGGGCGGCCGCAGGAGCGGCAGCAGCCGCAGGGGCAGCCTCAGCAGCGGGAGCGGCCTTGCCGCCCAGGGAGAAGGGCTCGCCGGGCTTGCCCACCACGCAGACGATCTCCTTGACGGCGATCTCGTCGCCCTCCTCGCCGATGCACTTGAGGACGGTGCCGTCCTGCTCGCTCTCCACGTCGAAGGTGGCCTTGCCGGTCTCGATGGCAAACAGATAGTCGCCGGTCTTGACGGTGTCGCCTTCCTTGACGTACCACTTGCTCAGGATGGCGCTGTCCTCGGACAGGCCCTTCTGAGGCATACGAATCAATGAAGCCATAGTAGCGCGTTCCTCCTTTTACGCCTTGAAATCGTCCTCGATCTCCTGATAGGCGGCGGTGAAGTTGTTGAAGAAGCCCACGAACGGGGGATAAGAGAACAGGTCCTCCCAGGTCAGCAGACCCTCCTCGGGATCGGAGTAAGCCTGGTTGAACACCTTGCTCTGCTTCAGGACCTCCATGTACTTCTCCTCGGTGGGCTGGTCAATGATGGAAGCCAGCGGAGTGGGGTTGGCGTCGAATTCCTCCACCTTGCCGGTGACGGTGGTGATCAGGAAGGGCGCGCCGTCCACAGGAGCCATGGAATTCTGGATGTGCCAGGGGCCGCGGACAGCGGCGGACATAATGGACAGGTTCTTATAGCCGCGCTGGGCCAGCATGCGATAGGACTTGCGCATAACGGCCTCGGAGCCGTGGCGGGCGATGACCTTGGCGTCTGCCACGCCCTTGGACTCCAGCTCGGCGGCGATCTTGTCGTCCAGCTGGCCGGCCATCAGCACCAGATACTCCTGGTCGCGGCCCTTGCTCAGCAGCTCGGCGAAGGCCATGTGCTGGGTGATGGAGAAGTTCAGGGTCATGCACAGGCGATAGCCCTCCTCCAGCAGCACCTTCACGGCGGGCAGGGATGCCTCAACGGCAGGCAGCTTGTACACCACGTTGGGCTTGTCCATGTTCAGCTCCTTGGCCATGGCCCGGTTCCAGAAGTGGACCTGGTCGATCATGGCCTGGGTGTTGCGGATCTCGCGGGGGTCGACCTGCAGGCACACAAAGCCGTACTGGCCGTTGGTGGCCTCATAAATGGGAGCCAGGGCCCGGGCGCTGATGGCGCAGACCTTGGTGAACATCTGGGATGCCATGTCGGCGGTGGAGGCGCCGGGATTCTCGCGCTTGATCTGCTCCACCAGGGAAGCGTACTTCTCGGGGAAGTCCTTCTTATAGCCCTGGATCTTGCAGGGGTTGCTGGTGCACCAGCGGGCGCCGCGGCGCAGGGAGTGATCCAGGCCGGAGGCGTAGTCATGGCCCCAGACGGTATTCAGCTTGCCCTGGCGGTACAGGTCGCCCATCTTGCGCATGGAGCTGTTGGCGATGGATTCGATCTCCTGGCGGGCAGCCTTGACGGCCTCGCCGCAGCCAAAGCCCTCGGCAAAGGCCAGCAGGTCCTCGGAGGCGGCCACGCGGGTGTCGTCGTCCACCAGCTTTGTCAGGGTCCAATCGGCCAAGGCAGAGCGCAGATCAATGGCGATCTCCACGGCGGTCTGCACATAGGCGTCCTTATTCTGAAGATCATCGGCAACCAGGGCCTTCAGTTCTTCCTTCAGAGAGAAGATGCTGTCATGGAAGCTGCTGACAGAGTCAGGGAACAGGATCGGACGGCGCTTCAGGGTTGCATACTCACTCATGATGAATTCTCCTTTTCAAATATGGTTCTATATTGAATAAAGGTATGACTGGTTCGATCCGGCCGGGCCGGAGCACAGGCGCGTTCATTTTGTTAAGAAATAAACATTTTCACATCGTTATAAAACATTTTCAAACGCCTTGGAACACTCTTTTATCATAATTTGATTTTAGCAATGAAGTGTCTCAGAGTCAACATGGAGTATTCGCTAAAAAAATGAAAATGCTTTTGTTAAATGTGCATAATAAATTTGTAAATAACATGTTCGGACATTTTTCAGACGCAAAATAACATGAAATTTGCTTCATTCGAACAAAGCGGCGTATCCTGGCAGAACTCGCCGGAACGGAACCGCCGGGCAGATTTGGGAGCCGACCCCTGGATGCCCGGTGTTTTGCCGAAAAAAGTATGCAATTTTCATATAGGCGAACAATCAAACGGTTTCTTGCCTTTTTTTCTTGACAAAATAACGTCAATGGAATAAAATAACAAATGAACATTTTGCCCTGTTTCTCGGGTCTTGTCCGAACGGGCATCTGTTGGGATAGAAAGAATGTCCGCGAGGTCCGGCGCAGCAGCCGTTTCTCCGGAGGCAGGAGTGCAACAATCATGAAAAACGAACGACGAAGCCAGATCAAGGCTTATATTTCCGAACACAAGAGCGCCCGCATTGAGGATCTGGCCAAGCAGAATCCCGATGTGTCCCTGATGACTCTGCGCCGCGACCTGGCTGCGCTGGAGGAGGAGGGATTCCTGGTCCGCGTCCGCGGCGGCGCCTACATCAACAGCACCCCCCCTGCCACCCAGGCAGAGGACCTTTACAGCCGGCGCGAGATCTCCAACGTAGAGGCCAAGACCATCATCTGCGAGAAGGCTCTGCCCTTTCTGGAGGAAAAGCGCTCCATCTTCTTCGATGCGGGCACCACGCTGATGACCCTGGTGCGCAGGATCCCCGATCAGGATCTGGTGGTGTTCACCTCCGCTCCCAACATCGCCATGGAGATCGTCATGCGCACCACCATGCCCCAGGTGTCTCTGCTGGGCGGCAGCCTGTCCCGCAATACCATCTCCTGTTCCGGGCATCTGACCCTGGAATACCTGCGCTCCATCAATATCGACGTGGCGTTCATGGCCACCTCCGGCTATTCGGTGGAAAATGGCTTTTCGTCCGGCAACCCCTATGAGGCCAGCATCAAAACCGAGATCGTCCGCAAGGCGCACAAGGTCATCATGCTGATGAGCAGCGACAAGGTGGGCCGCAATCTGCCCTATACCTTCGCCCGCATGGAGGATATCGACGTGCTGATCTGCGAACAGGAACCGGAGCCCGACGTGATGGCCGCCGCCCGCCAGGGTGGTGTCACCGTGCTGTAAGCGCACATATGCAATCAAATCAAGCAGCCGCCCCTGTGCCGGGGCGGCTGCTTTTCTGTGCCTTTATCACAAAAACAGATCAAATATTCTGGTATATATAACAGTATTTTGAGCTATTTATTGTTTCTTCTTGCAAAGAAGATGCAATGATGTTATTTTTGTGTTAGAAAAGGCGGCCAGACCCCGCCACCGGCATTTTTTATGGAAAAGGAGAGCACACATCATGAAAACCTATGAAAGCCCGCTGCAGGAGGCGGCGGAGCGCTTCCCCCAGACGCTGCTTTGGAACGACTCCTGCGGCGTGGCGGATCTGAATCTGGCCCTGCGTCACGGCGCCACCGGCGCCACCTCCAACCCCGTCATCGTGGGCAACGTTCTGCGCAAGGAGATGGCCGATTGGAAGGATCGGCTCAATGCCCTGATCCATGTGGAAATGCCCGACGCCACGGATGAGGAGATCTGCTGGGCCCTGTCCAAGGAGGCCGCCCTGAAGGGCTCCAACATGCTGCTGCCCATGTTCCGGGAGAGCGGCGGCGTCAAGGGCTGGCAGGCCATGCAGGTAAACCCCCGCTTCTACCGCAGCACGGAAAAGACCGTGGCCCACGCCGCCGAGCTGTCCGCGCTGAATGAGAACATTCTCATCAAGATGCCCGTGTCCACCGCCGACATTCCCGCTCTGGAGGAGTGCGCCTATCGGGGCATCTCCGTCAACGGTACCGTCTGCTTCGGCATCCCCCAGGCCGTGGCCGTGGCCGAGGCCGTGGAGCGCGGCCTGAAGCGCCGGGAGGCCGAGGGCAAGCCCATTGACAACGTGCATTGCAGCTGCACCATCATGACCGGCCGCCTGGACGACTATATGAAGGCCCTGGTGGCTGAGCGGGAGGTGCCCATCACCCAGGAATATCTGGATTGCTGCGGCGAGGCCCTGTTCAAGAAGGTCTACAAGCTGTACAAGCAGCGGGGCTATCGCCTGAAGCTGCTGGTGGCCAACAACAACAGCCACTTCCTGTGGAGCCGTTTCCTGGGCGGCGATATTCTGATGACCATCAACCCCCTGTGGTGGCGGCGGATGAACGGCGCCAGGCTACCCATCCACGAAACCATCAACGAAGAGGTCCCCCAGTACATCGTGGACGAGCTGCTGGACAAGCTGCCGGAGTATCGGGCCGTTTACTTTGAGGACGGCCTGCAGGTCTCCGAGTTCAACCAGTACGGCGCCTTCAAGCGCACCATGAATGAGTTCTTCACCGGCTATGCCTCCTTCCTGGAGTATCTGCGCGGCTTTATGCTGCCCTGAGCACGCCGGCCATCCGAATAAGCAAAAAGCGCCGCGAAGCAAATGCTTCGCGGCGCTTCAGCTTGTCAAAAAAAGAGCCAAGTCTTTCCCGGGTGCTGCACGCCGGGAGTGAGTGTCAGACCTGGGTGATGGTGCGCTTTCTTTCCTCGTCTGCTTTCTTCGCCGCCCTAAATTCCTCTACGGCAGAAGCCTGAGTTCTGGCCCGGGCAATCACACCGGGCAGGCGGTCCCTGGGGATGACCATGACCTGGCCATTGGCATCGTAGCGGGGCTGCATATTGCCAAAATAAACAACGCCCGTTTCAGTGTCCAGCAATAATATATCATCCCATCTTAAGGTTTGGTCATATTGATAAAAACGTGTTTCGATAAAAGATTGCTTTACAGAATCTATTTGAATCAGTTCCATTGTGTTTTCTCCTTAAAGTCGTTTCAGGCTGTCCTCACGCCGCTTCTGTTCCCGCTCCTTGGCAAGCTGGCGGGGGCTTATAGCGCCATATCCGACTATACCGCCCCCGTGCTCACGAATAGGCCGGTATTCGCCGCCAAAGTGTTTTGCGATTTCAGAAGCCAGAGTCATTGCCGTTCCTTGCTTGACGACATATCCATGAGCGCCAAAATCGTATTGGAATTGGTCTCCGCGTAAAGATGAAAAAGAAACATATCCTCCATATGAACCGTCTGATGATTTTACTATGCTGGAGGGATAAACGTCGGCCCCGTCAAAGTCAGGGGCCGTTCGCTCAATGGTGGCGATGACATCATCCACGAGTTCCCGCTGCGCGGCGTTTTTGGGACGCCTGCTGGCTTCCTCACGCTTTTTTCTTGTTACCCTGAGGACCACAAAGAGCCCTACCCAGAAAAGAATACCCGGCAGGGCCTGTATGTATTCATTCACAAAACATCCCCCTTTTCTCTCAGAATCGCGTGAAATAGACTGCTCGCAGTATATCATATCAATTCGATATATGTCAATATCCGTATATATGAATTATAGCAGATATCAGAATCCGTACATAGTTTTTATACTGTTTGGTACGAAAGGGGTGTCTGCCAATGATAAGCTACGAACCGCTGTTCCGGACCATGAAGGAAAAGGGCGTGACCTCGTACCGGCTGGGGAAGCTGGGCTTCCCGCTGTCCAACTTCTACGCCATGAAGCACGGCGACAACGTATCGACCCACACCATCAACCAGCTCTGCCGCCTGCTGCAATGCCGCGTGGAGGACGTGATGGAGTATATAGACGAGGAATAAGCGAAAAACCCGGGACGGCCAGGCCGTTCCGGGTTTTTCGTTGGGGAAATGCATTTACAGGACGATCACGGGGGCGGAGACGGTGAGGCGGCCGTTTTGCACCGTGACGGCCTCGCCGGTCAGGGCGTTTTCATAGCTGCCGTCGGCCAGGGGGACGGACACGGTACCCGGACGGCCCGCCAGGGGGAACACGCCCACGGCCAGGTGCTGCCCATCCTGATAGAAGGCCACGGCTATGCCCTGGGCGTCGTCGGCGTCCACATGGAACACCGCGTCCGTGGGCAGGCGCTTTTTGATGTCGTACAGCCGCCGCAGCAGGGGCGACAGGTCCTCCCCGGCGGTCCAGTCGATGGGCTCCCGCTCAAACAGCGAGGGCGTGTGAGCGGCGGAGACCTCCTGCCCGGCGTAGAGCAGCGTGGTGCCCTTCTGGAAGTAGCACAGGGCCGTCCAGGCCAGCAGGCTGTCCCGGTTGGGGAAGCGGTCCGCCGCACGGCGCTGGTCATGGTTTTCCAGGCAGCTGAGCTTGTTGTACCAGGTGGGGAAGCTGAGCTCCTGGAAATTCAGGGCGGAGAAATACCGGCTCAGGGGCAGAGCACCGCCGGTGGCTCCCTCATACAGGGGCCAGATATCGTAAGGGTACAGCACGTCGAAGGCATCGTACAGCTCGTTATCCGTGGCGGCATAGAACCCCTGGCGGCGGAAGGCCAGAATGTGGTCCAGATGAACGCTCTCGCCCAGCCAGATAGCCCCGGGACGTACCCGCTCCACCGCCTGGCGGGCCTTCTTCCAGAAGGCCACGGGGACAGTGCTGGCTACATCGCAGCGGAACCCGTCCACGTACTGGGCCCAGTAGCACAGGGACTCGATCTGATAGTCCCACAGTTCGGGGACGTCATAGTCCAGGTCCACCACGTCGGTCCAGTCGCCCACCTTGTTGCCGCGCTTGCCGTCGGGCCTGCGGTAGAAATACTCCGGGTGCCGGTGGACCAGGGTGGAGTCCGGGGACGTATGATTGTATACCACATCGATGATGCACTTCATGCCGTTGTCGTGAATGGCGTCCACCAGGTGCAGGAAATCCTCCAGGGTGCCGTATTCCGGGTTCACGGTGCGATAGTCCCGGTTGGCGTAGGGGCAGCCCATGGAGCCCTTGCGGTTCTCCTGGCCAATGGGGTGGATGGGCATCAGCCACAGAATGTCCGTGCCCAGGGCGCGGATCCGGGGCAGGTCCGGCTCCACGGCCCGGAAGGTGCCCTGGGGGGTGTGGCTGCGGACGTAGAGCTCATAGATGACGCTGCGCCGCAGATCGGGGTTGGTTTGGATGGACATGTCAAAGACCTCCCATACAAAATTATTTCAGCGTGCTGCTGTTGTTCAGCACGGAGGTGCTGTAGAGAAACCATACGTCCTGGCGGTCAAAGGTCAGGAAATTTCCCAGTTGGGACGGGGAGAGATAGCGGATATCCACCAGGGTCACCCGGCTGTAGCCCTCCAGCAGCAGAGGGGCCAGGCTGGACCCGAAGGAGTCCCGGAAGATCACCAGCTCCCGATCCGTCCGGGCGTTGGGACTCTCCACCGTCAGCAGGGACACGGACCCGGACAGAAACAGCTCATAGGGGTCGCTGCCTGCGGCCTTATCCAGGTCGTATACAGGGCCGGTTTTGCCGGTCTCGTAATTGGTGACCCGGCAGGCGTCGATGGTGTCGTTGGTGAGATAGCTCAGGCTCTCGCCTGCCAGAGGCAGGGCCGCATAGCCGGAGTACACCCCGTAGAAGGGGCGCTCCAGCGTTACCTCCCGATAGGAGGCGCCGGCGTCCGTCCCCATGGCGGCGGCGATACGCCGGGCCACCGGCTCCAGCCGCTCCTGCCGCCAGTGGGCGTCGGTGCGGTAGTAGTCCTCGATGGTCAGCAGGTCAAACAGGTCGATATACGTCATATACGGCGTGCTCTCCCGCAGCCGGGACACCAGGGCGTCATAGTCCATGGAGGGCCGTCCCGAGGACGGGGCCATGAAATATCCCTTGTCCGGGATCACCGACAGATAGACCTTGGTGTCGGTGCCGGAGAGGTATGTGTCGTACACATACCGGAACCGGTCCGCCGCTCGTTCCACGGAGGCGGTATTCAGGGGGAAATCCAGCTTGGCGGCGTAGCCCTGAGACAGGTACACGCCGTTTACGTCCCGCTGCCCCATCACGTCATAGGACACCAGAGAGCGCAGGGTCCGCAGCTGCTCCCGCAGAGGGAACTGGTCGGCGGCGAAATCGTCCAGAGCGTCGGAGAACTTGCCGGACAGAAAGCCCGCCGCGGTGAACGCCGGCCGCTGGGCCAGGGGGCGGCGCTCCGCCTGGGACACGGCATCCGGCGTCCGTAGAACGGACCACAGGCCAAAGCCCGCCAGAAACGCCGCCAGCAGGCACACGGTGATGATTTGCTTGGTCTTCATGTGCACCTCCTCAGAACCGGAAATACAGGAAGGGGTTGGCAGAGCCGCTGACCAGGAACGCCGTGCACACGGCCAGCAGGGCCAGCAGCGCTATGGGCTCCAGAGCGTCCAGCACACGGCCTGCCCGTCCGGCGGCCATGCGGCGGCACAGGACGGCAGGCAGCGGCGTGGACCCCACGGCAGCTGCCAGCAGCACCGGGGCGTAGCTGTGCAGGTAGTACAGGGTGCCGTCCCACAGGGGCAGCCCCCCCAGGCCCAGCATGGCCCCGGCGGCGCCTATGGCGGCGGACAGGGAGGATGCGTCGAACAGCACAAAGCTGAACAACGCCGCCGTCAGCACATAAACGTGCCGCAGCACCGGCAGCTGCCGGAGCAGCCGACCCAGAAACAGCTTTTCCAGCAGCAGAAATACGGCGAAATACAGGCCCCACAGCACAAAGGTCCAGGCGGCCCCGTGCCACAGACCCGTCAGGCCCCATAC
>ERZ825137.2444-NODE-2444-length-21509-cov-12.200755_pt1 | contig 21509 bp, 25 predicted proteins | sample MGYA00519873_ERZ825137 | MGnify/ENA primary metagenome ERZ825137 (study PRJEB31778, sample SAMEA3449190) | human gut metagenome | biome: human gut; feature: human-associated habitat; material: faeces | place: United Kingdom | collected 2010/2012 ...
CATGGCATCCGAAAGACCCTGCACGGCATTGGTGCCGAAGGAAGCCAGGGCATCCTGCGGCAGTGCGCTGGTCATGGCGGTATCAATCGCGGCGGCTACCGCTTCCATATCGCTTGTAAAGTCATAGCCGCTCATGCCCTGACCAACACCGGCAGAGACGTTCTCGCCAACGGGCTTCACGCGCTCCGAAGGGGAGTGAATCTGCAGTGCGGTGTTCAGCGCAGCCTCCAGATTGGAAGCCACCGTCTCCGCGTCGCTGTCCCATCCGGCAGCCGTCATGCCTTCCGCGACACCCTCAAGGATGTGTGTGCCGGTATCCGTCGTGTCAAGGCCCTGAAGGAAGGTCAGGATTTCCTGCAGGTTCTGAACATCGTCTTCGGAAACCTGCTTGCCCTGCAGAATAGCGGAGACAATCTCACCAACATAGGTGGACAGCTCCGCGACGCGCTCCGGGCTGAAATCGTTGAGCATGCTTTGATTCAGCACACCCTGATCCACGCTTTCGCCGCGAATGCTGGCCCAAAAGCGCTCCCAGCCGCTGTAATCCAGCGACTTCGTATAGGAATTGATGCGCGATACCGCCGAGCCGATCAAATCCATGGTAGTCTTGGGCACCATGCCTGTCATCATGCCGAGGGTGGTTGTTCCGAACTGGTCAACCTCATCGACGAGCGGTGAAATGGCATCAATGGCTTCCTGCGTGCCCGTGATCTTCGGCGCAATCAGCACATGCAGCGTACCGTCCGCATCGAGTACAGCCACCTTGTCCGCTGTCAGCAGCTCGGTGGGCACGGCTTCCACGGGGATTTCCTGTCCATCCTGCCAGAACTTCGTCTGCGGATCGAGCAGCGCATCTGACGGATTTTCATAGACCTCGCCGAGCTTCACAATACCCTGTACTTCCACAGGGTTGTCCCTGATGAATTTCCGGTAGGCCATCAGGTCGTAGCCGTAGATGCCCACGGTCATGTTCAGCCTGGGCTTGACGGCGTTGGTATCGTCATACCTGGTGATGTAGGCGGTGAAGTCCTGCAGCAGCGTGCTTTTGTCCACGCCGGTTGCTTCCGCGTATGCTGTTACGATGGCCTCGATCTGATCCGGTGACAACGCGGATATATCGACATTTTCCGCTTCGAGGTACTTCGCCACCATGGCAGTGATGTTATCCGGGGTGAGCGATGTGGTCAGCGCACCGCCCGTGACCTCCTCATAGGCCATGACAAAGGCGGTGACCGCCGCAGGCGTCAGCCCGGAGGTGTCCACGCCTTCCTTTTCCAGATACTGCATGACATAGGCCGTGATCTGGTCGGGCGTCAGCGTGGAAATATCCGCCCCGTCAGCCAGCTCCTTGTAGGCACTGACCATGGCGGTGACGTTCTCCGGCGTCAGCCCAGAAACGTCTGCGCCATTGGTCACCTCTGCGTAGGTGCTGACGTAAGCGATCAGGCCCTCCGGGGTCAGCGCAGACTTGTCCGCGCCCTCCGGGATTTCTGTGTACTTCGCAATGAAGGCATCCACCTGGGGCTGCAGCTTTTCGACATTTTCCGCTTCAGTGTATGCCGCAATCACCGCGTCCGTCGTAATGGCACCGGGATTCGCGGCAAACTCTGCCCAGCGTGCCTGCGCACCGGTCATGTCCAGATCGGTGGCGATGGTCAGGACTTCCTCCGGCAGCGCATCGCCAAACATGGCGGTCAGACCGGGCAGCTCAACCTCACGGTTGTTCAGGAAGGCCTGGATGGACGCAATCTGCTCCAGTGCCGTGGAGAAGTCGATCTCCGGGAACATCGCCTGTACCTCGGCTTCGGACATGCCGCTGTCCAGCAGGGACTGGATCTGCGTCAGTATTGCGATGTACTCCGTCATCGCGCCCTCATCCATGGCAGCAGTGATGGCGTTCAGGTCCTCGAGCAGCGCAGGCTTTTCCGTCTCATTGGCTGCGCTGTATTCCCGCAGCTTCTGCGTGAGCGTATCCACATCGGCGGCTGCCTGCTGAATGTTCTCCTGTTCCCAGACGGGCATCACAATGTCTGCCAGCAGCGCAGCATATTCCTGCGCGGCAGCACGCCGGTTCTCGTTGTATCGGGCATTGAGCGCATCCATGGCGGCCTGACGCTCGGCACTGTCTTCGATCAGCTGGATGAGCGCGTACTCCTTGTCGTACTGCGCGTCAATCTCGCTGTTCATGGCAGCCAGGCCCTGTGCGGCAGCAACGACGGCGTTTTCATAGACCGTCACATCGGCATCCTGCTTGCCGCGGGCCTGCGCTCGGGCAACCTCCGCATCCAGCTTCTGTCGAATTGTGTCAAAGCCATCCGCGTCCGCCGGAGAGAGATGATACTTCACCTCAATCGCTGCCCGCGTATCGATGAGCTCCTGAAGCCGGATTTTATCCTTTTCGGAAAAATATCCGTTCTGGCGTTTCTTCAGCAGGCGGGCAATTTCCGCGTCCATCGCGTCCAGCGTGGCGATGTCATCGGACAGCCCGCTGGAGACAGAGGTGTAGCCCGCCTCATCGGCGGTTTCCTTGAGCTGCATCAGCTCTGTTCGCGTGGAATCCGTCAGGGCTTTGAAGGAATCTGTCCATTCGGACACGATTTCATTGGATTCCTTCTTGCCGTCCGTCCAGACGGCGATCAGGCCGTTCAGCCAGTCCTGCGCGTTCTGCCTGTCCCGGGTGAAGTCCGACTTGCTCATGCCGAAGAAGGACAGGCCTTCGCTCTGACCATAGAAGGTCTCCGCCGCGGTGGACTTCCATTTCTCGGCTGTTTCCTGCATGCCCTTGAGTGCTTCACGGGCTTGCTTCGCACCGGAAACGTAGTCCGCAATGGCCACGGTTGCTGTGATCGTAGCTGCGGCCACCGCCAGCCACACAGCCGGGGAACTGCTCAGGACAGTCATGAAGCCCTTGATGCCGCCACCGGCCTTGCCGACTGCGGTGGCAAACTTGCCGATCCCGGTTGAGAGGGTGCCGACACCCTTGGTCAGCTTGCCGAGGATCAGCATCACCGGCCCGACTGCGGCAGCAATGGCAGCATAGCGGATGATCTGCATCCTCTGTGCTGCGTCCAGATTCAAGAAGCGGTCCAGCAGATCGTCCGCGCCTTCGATGAGACTCTGGATCGTGGGATTGAGATCATCGCCCAGCTGCTGCCCGAAGAGGACAGCTTTGTTTTTCAGGTTGGTCAGCCTGCTCTCCGTGGTGGCGTAGCGCTTGTTGGCCTCGGTCGTCAGAGCGGTGTTCTCCGCCCATGCGCGGTTCGCGGTCGCCTGCGCCCGGCTGAACAGATCGGTGGCATTTGTGGCACGCAGCAGCGTATCGCGCAGACGCACCTCCTTGATACCGATCTCGTCCAGCACAGCGATGGCGCTTTCGCCCGCATCGTCCATTTGGGAGAGACCTACGATAAATGCCTGAAACGCTGCGGCGGGATCGCTGTCAAACAGCGTCTTGAACTGTGCGCCGGTCATGCCGCAGACAGCACCGAAGTCTTCCAGCGCCTGACCGCCGGTGGCAGAGGCGACCTCCATCTTGATCAGTGCCTTGGAAAAGGCCGAACCGCCCATCTGCGCCTCAATGCCCACGGAGGACAGCGCTGTCGCAAAGCCCAGCACCTGTGCTTCCGTCAGCCCGACCTGCTTGCCCGCGCCTGCAAGGCGCTGTGCCATCTCCATGATGGGCTTCTCGGTCGTGGCAAAGTTGTTGCCCAGATCGACGATGGTCGAGCCGATGTTCTGGAAGAGGCTCTGGTTCGTGCCCATGACGTTGGCAAACTTGGCGATGGAGGTTGCGGCTTCATCCGCGCTCAGGTCCTCGCAGCTGTTGCCCAGGTCGATCATGACACGGGTGAACTCCGTCAGGTGTTCATTGGCGATGCCCAGCTGACCGCCGGTGGCCATGACCGCGTTGATCTCGCTGGTGGACGAAGCAATCTCGGTGGACATCTTTTTGGACGAAGCCGCCAGCGAAGCAAACTCCGCTTCGGTGGCATCCACTGTTTTGCGTACACCGGCAAAGGAGGACTCGAAGTCCAGGGAAGCCTTGACTGCCGCCGTCCCCAGGGTGAGGATAGGCGTGGTCATGACTGTAGTGAGCGTTCTGCCCGCCGTGGTCATCGCTTTGCTGACAGAATTACAGGTTTTGCCGAAGCTCTCCAGTGATTTACCCGCCGCTGTCCATGCGGACCTGGCAGTCGAAAGCTGGCGATTGGTCTCCTCGATCTCCGCGCGGGTGGCCTTAACGGCGGCCTTTGCCCGGTTCAGCGCAGCTTCCGCGTCGAGGACGGCGTCGGAAGCCTGCTGGATTTTATCGGGATCATTAGCTTGCTGTGCGGCCTGAAGCTGTTCCCTTGCGCCGCGCAGGGCGTTTTCATACTCCGCGATGGATTTCTCTTGGATGTTCAGCTTTTCATGCAGCAGCGTTAGCTTGGCGGACAGACCTTCCACGCTGGTATCCATGTCCTTGATGCCCGCCGTGGCCAGTCTGAACCTGCTCTCAGCAAGGCCGATCTCCTTGCCGAAGGTCGTGATCGCAGCACGGCTGGCATCGATGGACTTCCCGGCTGCATCCCAGTTGGTCTGTGCCAGACGAAGCGAGTGATTGCACCGGTTGATCTCAGCTTCCGTCTGCTTCACACCGGCACGGGCCATATTGAAGTTCGTATTGGCCTGGGATACCGCATCCGCAGCGTTCTGGGTGGTCTTCTTGAGCGCCTCATTTTGCCCGGAGAGCTTCTTCACTTCCTGCACAGAAGCACGGTACTCGACCTTGAGCGCATCCAGATTGGCCTTCGCTGCGATGGTCGCGGAATCGGAATCTCCCAGCGTCGCAGAGTAGGTGCGTACCTGCTGGGCCGCCGCCGCAACCTGCTCTTTGAGCGCCTGCTGGGCAGTCCTGGCGGCTTCCAGCCGCTGCGCATAGTCGTTCTGGCGATTGTAGCATTCCGACAGCTTGTTGTTGGCGGCTTCCAGCGCACGCTGGTACTGATTGACGGCATCCTTCTGCAGAGACAGGCGGCGCTCCAGCGTGGAAAGCTGGGTGGCAAGGCCTGTGGCGGTGCGCTCGAAGCCCTCCACACCGGCAGCAGCCAGCTTGAACTGGGACTCCGCTTCTGCGATCTGCTTGCTGACGGACTTGATGTTTCGGGTGAAGTTGTCCGTCTGCAGGGACAGCGACACCACAAGGTCGCGGAGGGTTTCACTCATCGGGTTTCACCTGCCTTTGCAAAAAGAAAAACCGTGCGCACCGGCGTCACGGTTTCAGGTTGGGCCACACCTCATCGATGTAGCGGGGAACGGGTTCATGTCGGGCCTGATCCTGTCTGGCTTTCCAGGAGCGGATGCGCAGGAAGCCGAGCATGTCCATCTCGTCAATCTCCCGCATTCGCCAGCCGCTCTCCAGAAGAGAGTTGTATGTGGAATAGATGAAATCCGGCAGCGTCAGAACTGAGGAATCTCCTCGGTCTCCGGGGTCGCCTCCGTCCTCGCTGCCTTCGTAGGGAACTCATCGAGTATCTCCGTGGTCTGCGTCTGGACTGCCATGAGTGCCAGCGCAATGTCGTGCATCAGGCGATCCACGGGGTAGTAATCCAGCACATCGTCCGGGGTGAACTGGTTCCCGAACAGGATGCAGAACCAGCGGATCATCACGTCCATCGCATCGGCAATGGACAGCTCCCCGGCATCCGCGGGCGTTTCGCCCTTGAGTGCAGCATTGGAGAGGGCCACAATGCGCCCATACATTTTGGCAGCGGGCTCCATCTCACGCAGTGCCCTGCCGGAGACAAAGTCGATTGTGTATTTCTGATTGTTCAGGGTACAGCTGATCATTGTCATGCTCCTTTCACAGCACCTGATCGTCCGGGATGCCAAGGTTCCTTCGCAGTGCGTCGCGGCGGGCAAGCTGTGCCTCAAAGCGCTCCTTGCCCATTCCGTAATACGGATCGGGCTTCTCCATCGCCTTCAGCACAGCAATATCCGCATCGCAGTTGCCGACAGGAAGATTCTCCGGGTTCTCAGCGTAACCGCGCAGCAGGCTGCCTGCGATAGCAGAGAATCGTGCTTCACTGGTGCTCACCTCATGATCGACCAGCGCGAACATGCCATCCTCCAATTCAAAAACCGTTCCGTGTCCAAGCCACGCGCCCACAATACGCTTAAAATTCATGCAGACTTCCTCCTTTGACCTGGTAGACCTTTACGCCCTTGCGCTTGAGCTTTCCGAGAATCACATCGAAATTTCCGGGCAGTGTATCGCTGAAGGTGACGCTCTCCACGTCATTGATGCTCAGGTGTCCATGGTACTGCAGCTCAAAATAGCTGCCCCAGTTGACTGTCGAAACCCACTTGTCCGGGTCGTGGATGTACTGTTCGCTGAGTCTCATCTTCGCAGCCGTGGTGTTGTCCAAATCGTTCAGCCCCGCGATGCTGGCCCGCTTCAGGCTTCCGGCAATCGCGTCGGACGTGCCGCTCCAGACGTTCAGCGTATCATCCGTCTTGAAGGTGGTGCGGTCGATCACAGCATCCCGCTTGAACCGAAAGACCACATCACCATACCACCCCGCACTGGCACGCATGGCGGCCACCTTGTCCCGCGGGGCAAGGTATCCGTACTTTTCAAAGGTGTCCGGGGACGTTTTTCTGACGCTGTCATAGGGATGCCCGAAATAAGCGGCAGACAGCCGTGCCCGGGTATCCGGCGCATTCGCGCCCTGCGATGTGCCGGTCTCCATCTGGTTTTTGAAGTGCGTATCGATGATGGCCTCCACATACTCACGTCTCACACGCATGGCCAGATCATTTTCGCTGATGATCTTTTCCAGCTGACCGTGCATATACGCCAGATCGCTGGCGCTGAGATGAAACCTGCGCGTGACATCTTGTATGTATTTGGCCTCCTTGCCCGCAAAGAACTGCAGCGACAGCGGCATGGATGGGTCTCGGGCACCGCTACCGGACCGATGGCTGCTTCCTCCTCGTCCTCCCATGGGTCACCTCTTCTGCGCATGCGACAACCCTGCATGGAATGCGTTGTGATGCTCGATGCAGCCGGTGCATCCTGCGGGCACATCGCCAAAGAAGATAATCTTCTCCGGCTCCAGACGGCGCAGCATTTCCGCATAACCATCCATGAACAGCGCCCGTGCCAGCGGATTCTTCTGTGTGCCGACAGAGGATACAGCCACTGTGCCGCCGACCGGTTCACCATCAAAGCACCATGCGTAGCTGTCATGGTCGCTCCAGCAGATGGAAGGGATGACCGTCAGCCCAAGGTTCTGCCAGTACGCGCCCAGCTGATGCTTTCGCCAGTGGTTGTAGAGCTGAACCGCCACGGGATAATCTGTGAACATGGAAAAGTCCGGGGTCATCACGGCCTGATAACCGGACAGCAGATGCGCATAGCGGCACGGGTCGTTCCATGCGCGCTGGAACAGATAATCGTCGATAAAGAAATGCACCCCGTGAGCTTCCCGCTGCCGGTCAGACATGACGCAGTTAAAGGGAATCCACGGAATGCGGTCATTCAGATGAGCGGGCACCAGCTTCGGAATGCCAAAAGGGCCGTCCAGCGGGAAAAGCCCCAGCTCCAGATTGTGCCCATTGCGTTTCAGGGCTACAAGCGCCACATATCTCACCTCGCAAAGGGAAAGGGCACCCCGCTGTCAGCATGGAAAGCGGGGTGCCCGGATGGTCAGGTGCCGGTCGGCGTGAAGCTCGGCTCGTACACGGAGGACAGGAAGGTAGCAGCCTTCTCGGCAGTAAAGCCGTTCTGGCCCTCGTCCGCGACCGCCTGATAGCGGCCATCGTGTGTGCGCTTGATCGCCGTCCACTCGACCTCGCCCGTCTGGCGGGTGACGGTCTTGCCCTCCTTGGTGGCGTAGTTCTCGGTGACCGGCTTGGCCCGAACCTTGTACAGCCACACGTAGCGATAGGTCTTGTCGGACTTTTCGCTGCGGAAGCCGACCGCGTAGTAGGGCGGCTTGTCCTGCGCGGTGCGGACAAGCACGCCGTTGTCGTCGATCCTGTTGCCGAAAATCTTCTCCTGAATGATCAGGGGAATGTCGGCCATCTTGGTCTTGAACGACAGCTCCGGATCGGGATAGAGCACATCGCCCTCAATGTCATCGTAATACTGCACATCCGGATCAGCGTTGTCCGGTGTGATGCTCGCCTCGATGGCACCGGCGAGCTTCTGCAGATCACCATAGGTCAGCGTTGCCTCGGTGTCCTCCGTCAGCTCCGCGATGACCACGTCCTTGAGGCCCACGGTAGAGGCTACCTTGGGCGAAGCAGCAACAGTTCCAGCCATTTGTGTATCCTCCTCTTACAATTGGTCGATGGCGTCCCGCAGCCCGTCCCGGATGATCTCATAGGCTTCATCCTGACGGGTATCGTAGGCGGGACGGATAAAGGGGTGTGCGGGGGCGGGGGCGGGGCCGCCATGACCGTACTCGACCGGCGTGGCGTAGTATGCGCCCTCCTCCTTGCGATGAACGCCGATGGTGATGCTTTTCCCGCTGGCACGGCGCTTGCGTACCTTGCCGATCTGGATGGAGCGGTTCAACACACCGGTGATGATTTTGGGGTCTTTGGAGGCGTTGGCCTTCATCTGCTCATGGATGGGCACGGCGGCAGCCTCCAGTATCCTTTTGGCAACCGGAGCACCCGCGCCGTCCGCGTCCATTTTGCTGGCCATTCCGGCAATGTCGGTCATGAGATCGCCAAAGCCGTTCGTGTCAAGGGGCATCCTCAAGCGCCTCCTCGTATAGACACCACGTCCATTGAACCGTGTACTGGTGTGTTGCTGTGTCATAGGCGGGCTGGTTATAGCCCTTGTCGGATTCCTCCACCATGACAAAACCCGCAGCGTACATGGCACTGCGGATTCGATTTGCAGCTTCGGTTGGATCAATGTCACTCCAGAGGTTCAGATAGACATAGGTGCGAAAGGATTGCACATGATCATCCTGATGTGCGTCCTCAGTCATCGTGCTCGAGTACACGACATACTGCACGGGTGGATTCTGATTGGGCGATGTTGCCCGCCATACGCCTGCCATGACGGGAATGCCGATATGCCGCAGCGCGTCCTGTACCTGCTTCATCCGCTCACCCCTTCGGACAGGGATGCCTTCAGGCCCAGATAGTCGCGCCGAAAGCCATACTCACCGAGCGTGGAGATGATCCACTTCTTTCCGCGGAACTTCACCCACATGCCCGGCACCACATCGGCCCGGTAGCGAATGGTGAAGTTGATCACGGCTTCCGTGTTCATGACGTCCGCGCTGCGGTAATGCTGGTTACCGGCATCCGTTGCGTCTGCCCACACCCGGCACAGTACGATGTCCTCGGCGTCTGGATAGCCGTTTTCATTGACCGTGCTCTGGGTATAGCCGATTTCGATGCGATGCCGGAGGTTCCCGGGGTGCGGTGAGCCGTCGAAGTTCTTGTAGCCACGCAAGAATCATCACCGCCTTAGAACATCTTATCGACTGCGCGGTAGGGGTACAGCAGATTGTGGAAGGCCGTCATCATGGCGTTGTATACGCTGCGCTCGGAGATGTCGCGGTTCTCGTAGTAGTGGCTGACAAAAAGCAGCACAGCCAGTCGAACCGGCTGTGCAACGGTGTCCGTCTCAAACGTTACACGGCAGTAGTCCTCGGCAACGGCCTGTCCCTGCCGGATGAGGGATTCCAGGTAGGCATCCTCGTCGTCATCCTCAATGCGCAGATGGGCCTTGACCTCATCAACCGTAAGAATCAAGGCGCATCACCAGCCTCCGGCGCAGCCAGCACACCGCTCTCCCGGAGCACTGCCAGAAGGTGATTGAAATCATCTCGCAGACCGGCGGCGGTTGTGGCCTTGCTGTCAGGGACGCTGGGCAGCGGGGCCTTGTCCGGCATATCCAGCAGGCCCTCGGCTCCCTCAACAGTTGCGCCCGGCAGGAAGGTGAGCTTGCCGCCGATGACAAGCTCGTTCCCGCCATGGGCAAAGTAGTTTCTCGTGGTAAAGTCACTCATACGGCGTCACCTCACACCTTCATCTGCAGGCACTTGACGGCCTCAGGCAGGATCAGCTTGCCGTCCACGCGCTCGGAGGACAGGAAGCCCACCTGACCATTGGGCGCGTACAGCTCATTCAGGCGCTGGAAGCGGCGGCCCTCACGATCAGCCACCCAGTAGTAGTTCATGTCGCCGAAGAGAATGGGCTTCGTGCCGGAGCCCAGCAGCGGCACAAACGGCGAGGTGTACACCGGGCGGTTCAGGATGGTATCGGGCGTACCGGCGGTCACAGAGGGCTGCCAGATGTAGTCGCCGCTTCCGTTCTTCAGCTTGCGCAGCGCCTTCACGGTGCTGTCGTTCATGATGAACACGGCACTGCGACGATAGGGCGCACGCAGGGAGTAGAACAGGTCCATCACATCATCGAAGGTGATGGCGGTCGCGCTGCCGGTAGTGATACCAATCTGCGCACCGTCCTTGTCATTAAGGATGCCGGTGGGCTTGCCCGCACCATCGCCGACGAAGAACGCTTCCTCCTCGGCAGAGCCGATGCGGCGGGCGAACTCCTTGGTGATATAGGACGGCACATCGAACACGGAGTCGTGGAGCAGCTCATCCGACACCTTGATGGTCGTGGCCAGCTTGAACGCGCTGATGGAAATCTGGCCGAAGGTGTCGTCGCTCTCGGGGTAGGCGGCGTTCTCGTCAATCCAGGCCGCGGTGCCGTGAGAGCGGACCACGGGAATCTTGCGGTCGCCGGAGCTGGTAGAAATGACATGCGCCAGCTGACGGAAGATGTTCTGCTCCTGCAGCGCATCAATCAGCTGGCGCTCATATTCATCGGGAACCAGATAGCCGCCGTGGTCATCCTCACCGATCTTCAGCACGTTGTAGACCTCGTGCGGCACGGACTTGTCACGCATCGCGTGCCAGAAGGCGCTCTTGTACTCATCGGACGCGGAGCCGGTCTTGCGGGGCTTATCTTCCGGAGAGAGAGGCTTGTCCACCAGCGGGCGGCTGGTCGGACGGTCGAATTCCAGGTCAATGGCCTCCTGACGCTCCAGCCGCTCAATTTCCTTGCCCATCCGAACCACATCGGCCTCCATCTTCTCATAGGTGGCGGTGTCCTCGGCGGACAGGGTACCGTTGGCATCCTTGCGGGACTCCACAAACGCCTTGGTGGCATCCCACAGCTTCGCGCGCTTTTCGCGCATGGAAAGAATCTCGTTCATACGATGACCTCCTCAGTAGGTGTATTTCAGGCGATCCAGCCTGCCCTGCAGGTCAGATGCGCTGGTACGGGGTTCAGCGGGAGCCGCCTGCGGGTCTTCATTGCGCACAGTGCGGCGCATGGGCTTGTGCCTGTCCACCCAGCTCTGGAACTTCGCCTTGGCATCCTCGGGATCAACCCGATGCTCAAAGGCGGCATTGGTGACACCGGCGGCAGGCTCCGTCATAACAGCGTCGATGAAGCCCTCCTGCAGAGCGGCGTTGGCGTCCATCCATGTGGTCGCACGCATCATGGCGGCTACATCGTCCCTGCTGTGCCAGGTGCGCTGGCAGTACATGTTGATGATGCTGCTTTTGCAGGCACGGAGAATGCCCATCGCCTGCTCAAGGTCGGCCTCATTGCCATAGGCCCCCATGACGGGGTCATGGCACATGAACAGGCTGCCGGGCATCATTTCCAGCCGGTTGGCGGCCATCGCCAGCACGGTTGCCGCGGAGGCGGCGGTGCCGGAAACGATGATATGAACATTGCCCGGATAGGCCTTCAGCTCGTCATACATCTGCGTCGCCGCGTTGCAGGAGCCGCCATAGCTGTTCAGAATAATGCGCACATCCTCACCGGGCTGTGCGTCCTGGGGATACAGCTCATCGTGGAGACTGGCCGGGGTGATCTCATCGCCGTACCAAATCTCATCATCGATGTAGCCGTTCAGGTGAATCTCTCTCAAGCGGAATCATCCTCCTTCTGTTCCTGGGGCTGGTCTGTCTGCGTCTGTTCTCCGGCGGCAGGATCAACAGCCGTGACCGCCTTGACCACCTGTGTCAGACCGCACACGTTGATGGGAATCATGTTGCCGTTGACCAGATACACATTGCCGCCGTCCTCATCGGAGAGCGGGTTCAGATTCTCCAGCTCACGGATGTCATTCGCGCTCATCCAGCCGTTCTGACGGGCAATGGCATAGCCTTCCATGCGGCTCTTGTAGTCGCCGCGCATGAGTCCGTCCAGATTGAACTGCACATAAAAGCGCCCTTTCTCGTTATCCGGGAAAAGGGCGCGATTCATGGCCTGCTCAATGCGTACCAGCCAGGGGCGTATCGTGTGTACGGCAAAGCTGATGGACTGATGCTCGATATTGGAGAAGGTGGCCCGATCCAGATCACCGATCATGTGGGGCGGCACCCGGAAGATGCGGCAGATTTCATTGACCTGAAACTTGCGCGTTTCCAGGAACTGTGCCTCATTGTTTGGCATGGTCAGCGGCTCAAAGTGCATGTTTTCTTCGAGCACGGCCACCTTGCCCGCGTTTGCGGAGCCGGTGAACGCCGCATTCCAGCTGGCACGGAGGGCCGAGGGGTCCTTCACCGTGTTCGGATGCACCAGAATGCCGGAGGGACGCGCACCGTTGGAGAAGAACTTGCTGCCGTATTCCTCCGCGGCGATGCCGAGGCCGATGGCGCTCTTCTCCAGCGCAATGGGACTGTAGCCAACCACGCCGTCAAAGCCGAGCCCGGGAATATGGAGCACATCCTCGGGCTTCAGGGCGTAGGTTTTGCCCTCGCTGGTGGTATATGTGTAGGTCAGGTTGCCCCTGCTGTCGCGGTCAACCTCCATCTGATCCGGGATAAGCGGATAGATGCTGTCGATCTTGTTCCGTCCTGTGCGAATGATCTGACAGTAGGCATTGCCCCAGAGCAGCAGGTGCGAAAGCATGGTTTCCCGCCAGACGAACGAGGTCATTTCGGCGTTGGGCTCGTCATGCAGCAGCCTGTACAGCGGATGCTCAGGAGCCTTGCGGCTGCCGGTGTCGGTGGCTTCGTATACGTGAAGCGGCAGGCTGGCGACGGTTTCGGCGATCACGCGAACGCAGGCGTACACCGCGGAAACCTGTACCGCGGAGGACGGTGTGACGGACTTGCCGGAGGCGCTTGAGCCGAAGTAGAAGGATGGCGCGGAGCTGACGGCGTCACGAGGCTTGTCACGGGCACGGAACAGGCCGGAAAATGGGTTTTTCATATTGTCCTCCAAAGAAATTTAATTGTTTTGTGTGTAAAGATACTTTACATTTGCGTCGTTAAGTTGTATCCTGTCTGCAGGAGGTGATTCCAATGGATGAAGCATTGCGTCTGCAAAGGCATCTACCACTTTTCCGTGCATGTGCCGGATGGACCGCAAAGGACCTTGCTGACCAGCTTGATGTGTCCCGTCAATCTGTCAGTGCGTGGGAAAACTACGATGGCGGCAAGGAGAAGAAGGGTGTCAAACTCTCTAAAGCCTACTATCTTGCAATCAGGCATGAAGCGCCATATTTAAAAAGCTACCAAGACGAAGAGGATGAAGAGGATGAGGAGGCAGATTGCCTTGAATATATTGACAATACTGATAAGATAATATAATATATCTTTACTACCAAGACGATAAATGCGTCGGAAAAGTTAAACTGCGAAAAAATTGGAACCGGTACGCTTATATAGAAGATATCGCCGTATGTAAGGATTTCAGGGGGCAAGGCATAGGCAGCGCGCTTATCAATATATCTATAGAATGGGCAAAGCATAAAAACTTGCATGGACTAATGCTTGAAACCCAGGACAATAACCTTATAGCTTGTAAATTCTATCATAATTGTGGTTTCAAAATCGGCTCCGTCGATACTATGTTATACGCCAACTTTGAAAACAACTTTGAAAAAGCTGTTTTCTGGTATTTAAGGTTTTAGAATGCAAGGAACAGTGAATTGGAGTTCGTCTTGTTATAATTAGCTTCTTGGGGTATCTTTAAATACTGTAGAAAAGAGGAAGGAAATAATAAATGGCTAAAATGAGAATATCACCGGAATTGAAAAAACTGATCGAAAAATACCGCTGCGTAAAAGATACGGAAGGAATGTCTCCTGCTAAGGTATATAAGCTGGTGGGAGAAAATGAAAACCTATATTTAAAAATGACGGACAGCCGGTATAAAGGGACCACCTATGATGTGGAACGGGAAAAGGACATGATGCTATGGCTGGAAGGAAAGCTGCCTGTTCCAAAGGTCCTGCACTTTGAACGGCATGATGGCTGGAGCAATCTGCTCATGAGTGAGGCCGATGGCGTCCTTTGCTCGGAAGAGTATGAAGATGAACAAAGCCCTGAAAAGATTATCGAGCTGTATGCGGAGTGCATCAGGCTCTTTCACTCCATCGACATATCGGATTGTCCCTATACGAATAGCTTAGACAGCCGCTTAGCCGAATTGGATTACTTACTGAATAACGATCTGGCCGATGTGGATTGCGAAAACTGGGAAGAAGACACTCCATTTAAAGATCCGCGCGAGCTGTATGATTTTTTAAAGACGGAAAAGCCCGAAGAGGAACTTGTCTTTTCCCACGGCGACCTGGGAGACAGCAACATCTTTGTGAAAGATGGCAAAGTAAGTGGCTTTATTGATCTTGGGAGAAGCGGCAGGGCGGACAAGTGGTATGACATTGCCTTCTGCGTCCGGTCGATCAGGGAGGATATCGGGGAAGAACAGTATGTCGAGCTATTTTTTGACTTACTGGGGATCAAGCCTGATTGGGAGAAAATAAAATATTATATTTTACTGGATGAATTGTTTTAGTACCTAGATTTAGATGTCTAAAAAGCTTTAACTACAAGCTTTTTAGACATCTAATCTTTTCTGAAGTACATCCGCAACTGTCCATACTCTGATGTTTTATATCTTTTCTAAAAGTTCGCTAGGCATTGTGCAACTGTCTTGCCTTTGTTGATATGCAAGGAAATTAAACGTGTGGCCGCCATTTTTCACCATCCTTTCAAAGTTTGTTCCACAAAGTTGACAACCTCCTTGCTACAATTTACGATGTAGGAAAAAGACTAAACACGAATGAAGGAGGATCGTTTTTTGAAAAGAATATGCTTTCAAAGTATGCAAATTCCCATGGACACTGTGTCGTCGAATTATTTACGAAATGAGCTGATCCATTTGGCAGAAACAAATGAGAAGCTTGAATTTTGGTTCACAAAATGCAGAACCAGTTTGGAGGAAGTTTCTATTGCACACATTATCGAACTGAGAACTTTATTCCCGTCAAACCAGATTGATATTGTTGCTGTGATTGACCCCGTAAGGAATGAACATCTATCCATCGGTGAATTTTGCGAGTATAATGAAGGATTTCCCCGTGGAGCGTTTCGCCTGAATACCTGAAGCGCTGGGGTGACGAAGTGCTCCGTCCTGCCGGTGTGCAGGCGCTCATCGGCGCAGGCGATTTCTCCGCTGGCACATGGTGCCGCTTCTGCCGTGCCCGCAACCAGTGCCGCGCCCGTGCGGAAAGCTATCTGCTTGAAACAGCTGTAATCGTAGATGTCAACGACGAAAACGCTTTGAAGAAGAAGCATATTCTCGGTACCATGCTGGAAGTGCTTGTTGACCATCCGGATCAGTACACTAACGATGACGTTGACGCTGTACTACGCGAAGCCGAACTGTTGGCTCCGTCCATTATGAAGCAGCCTGAACAACGGAAGTCTGTCTCAAAAGTCTGGCCTGCACTCCTCGCAGGATGTGGTGTTGTGCTTAGCGCTGCCTTGATAGCAATTCTTGGACACGATAAAGATTGAATGAGGTGGAACCTTGGTAAAGAGTGCACGTATCCTTGGTAAAGACTATGGTCTGACTGCCCAGGAGATGAACCAGTTACTGAAAGACCAGGGATTCCTTGATGGTAATCCGGGTGAGTATTTTGTTACCGAGAAAGGTGCGCCGTTTGCAAAAGAAATTGATTTTCACCGTGGTTCAGGTGGATACGCCCAGTACAACCGTTATTGGACGGAACGTACGTGGGATGAAAGCATAAAGGATGTTTTGGATACATCTGCCGAAAGTCGGGATACTGCTCGTGCAGCGGTTGCTGAAGCACGCCGCATCAAGTGGGATAAAATCAAAACCGACCGTGCCGAAGCAGAGGCAGCTTTTCGTGCCTCTCGTCCTGACCTCTTTCCCGTAGAAATGCCCATCGAACCTCATCAGCCCTCTGATCAGTCTTCAAATGGGTGGGCTACCGCAGGAAAAGTTGCGAGTGGTATTGGATTGGCAGCCCTCGCAGGTTACGGTATCTATAAGGCAGCGCCCCATATAAAAAAATGGTGGTGCGAAAAAATTGTCCCTTTCTTCAAGGGCGAAGAGAAAGAGTGAAGACAAAGGACAGCCGATCCGCATGAAAGTGGAGAAAGGAGAATCGCATGGTTATCTACAGGACTAATGAATGGAAGGGCTACGGTAAGCAGAATTACTACTGGAATGAATACCGCCAGGAAGGAAGCGAAGTGTCAAAGTTCAAGTGTCACAGGCAGAAATTCTTTGATGGCGATGAAAACAACTGGGACGAGACGGAGTCTCTTGAGGAGACTTGGCAAATTGGTGACCCCGGTATGCCCGATTGGTTGAAGCAGTATATAAGATAAGACTCAAAATCATCTCCCCCCTCCCGTCTTCCTGTCATGGCAGCTCTTGCACAAGGGCTGCCAGTTCTTTTCGTCCCAGAACAGCCGCTGATCCCCGCGATGCGGCACGATATGGTCAACAACGGTGGCCGGGGTCAGCTTGCCATCCTTCAGACAGACGCTGCACAGCGGATTCCGCTGCAGATACACCTTCCTCGCGGCCTGCCATTTCCGGTCGTAGCCGCGGAAGGCAGCACTGCCGCGCAGAGCATCCGAGGAGAGCTCCGGCGCATGCTGCGGGCAGTACACCTGCCCAGGCTTGCAGAAGCCCGGACAGCCCGGCTGCCTGCAGGGACGAAGGGGTGCATGCGGCATGGAATCACCTCACAGAATAATCAGGCCGCGGTGGTTGTAGATGGAATCGCCGCCGTTCAGGTTCTTCATGGCCCGGTCAAGGCCCATGACCAGCGCCACAACACCGTCAACCTTCTCGGTGGACTTCTCCTTGTCGATTTTGATGTTCCCGGCTGGATCGGTGCGCACGAACACGTTGTCCATGTTCCAGCGGAGCACAGGATGCCCGCCGTGGACGATCTTCTGCTCCAGCACCAGCCGCATCAGCTCCTTGGTCGGCGCGGACATATCCCGGAACCCCTGACCGAAGGGCACCATGGTGAAGCCGTCATCCTGCAGAGTCTGTACCATCATGCTGGCGTTCCAGCGGTCATAGGCAATCTCGCGGATGTTGTAGTGCTCGTTCAGCTGGAGGATGAACTGCTCGATCCAGCGGTAATCAACCACATTCCCCTCGGTGGTCTGGATGAAGCCCTGCTTCTCCCACACATCGTAGATCACATGGTCGCGTCGGACGCGCAGGTCAAGGGTTTCAGCCGGCACCCAGAAAAACGGCAGCACGATGTACGGCTCATCCTCATCGGTCGGCGGGAACACCAGCACAAAGGCAGTCAGGTCGCTGGTGGAGGACAGGTCCATGCCCGCATAGCAGGGACGGCCTTCCAGCAGCCGCGGTGAAACGCGCCCTGCGCAGGCATCCCACTTGTCCATGGGCATCCAGCGGATGGACTGCTTGACCCACTGGTTGAGACGCAGCTGCCGGAAGGAGTTCTCCTCGCCGGGATTCTGCCGGGCGCTGTCGCAGGCGCTCTGTACCTTGGAGATGTCGATGGTGTACCCGAGGGACGGGTTCGCCTTCTTCCATACCTCCGGGTCGGTCCAGTCCTCGCTGATGTCAGCACCGAAGATGACCGGATAGAAGGATGGATCATTGATCGTGCCGTTCAGCACGCCCAGCGCCTTCTGATGCAGCTCATAGCAGATGCTGTTCGTATCGGTGCCCGCCGTGGTGATCAGGAAGTACAGCGGCTGCTCACGGGCATCGCCAGAGCCCTTGGTCAGCACATCATACAGCTTGCGGTCTGGCTGCACATGAACCTCATCCAGCACCAGCCCGCTCACGTTCAGGCCATGCTTGGTGCCGACCTCCGCGGACAGCACCTGATAGAAGCCGTTGTTGGCGTGGTTGATGATGCGCTTGTTGGCCCCCAGTATCTTGCTGCGCTTAAGCAGCGCTGGGGTCATCTTCACCATCTGCGCGGCTACATCGAACACGATGGAAGCCTGCTGCCGGTCTGCCGCCGCGCCGTACACCTCGGCAGAGGGCTCACCATCGCCAAAGAGCAGGTACAGCGCCACGGCGGCTGCCAGCTCACTCTTGCCGTTCTTCTTGGGTATTTCGATGTAGGCGGTGGTGAACTGGCGTTTCCCGTTGGGCTTGAGCGTGCCGAAAATGTCCCGGATGATCTGTTCCTGCCATGGCAGCAGATCAAAGGGCTTTCCGGCCCAGCGGCCCTTGGTATGGCACAGGCAGCCGATGAAATTGACCACATAGTCCGCGGTGGCCTCGTCGTAGTGTGAGGTTTCCAGCATGAACTTCGTTGGCTGGTATGCCGGTGTCTTTTGCCGCAAGCCTCATCACCATCCTTACTGCCGTTTCCGGCCCTTCTGTTCATCGTGAACTGTGCCGTCCTTGATGCCCAGGTCGGCTTCGGTCATTTGGTATACATCATTGCAGTGGAGCTTCTGCCCGCCGCGCAAGACATAAATGTCCTCGGTACTCTGTCTGGATGCGGCATACCGGCGCACAATCGCGGAGGCGTATTTCGGGTCAAGCTCCATCAGGCAGGCCGTTCTGTCCATCTGGTCTGCGGCGATCAGCGTGCTGCCGCTGCCGCCGAACAGGTCCAGCACCAGCCCATTGACCTGCGAGGACATCTGCAGGGGGTATGCGATCAGCGGGAGCGGCTTGCTGGTGGGATGCAGCTTGGACTTGGTGGGTTTGTCAAACTCCCACACGGTGGTCTGCTTCCGGTCACCGTAGAACTTGTGCTTCGCGGTGTCCTTGAATGCGTAGATGACAGGCTCGTGCCGCATCTGGAAGTCCATCCTGCCGATGACCAGCGCGTTCTTGACCCAGATGCATGTGGTGGAATAGTGGAAACCGGCATTCACGGTGGCGTTGAAGAAGTTGACCTTCTCCGCGTCAGAGTGGAAGATGTAGATTGCCGCGCCGTCAGCCAGTGCAGCATAGGCATTGCGGAAGGCATCGAGGAGGAAGTTGTAGAAGGCCTCGGCATCCGACCAGCTGTCGTTCATGATGGTCATGCCGGTGCCGCCCTTGTAGGCGCAGTTGTAAGGCGGGTCTGTGATGCACAGATTCGCCTTTTTGCCGTCCATCAGCAGAGATACATCTTCGCTTCTGGTGGAATCGCCGCACATCAGGCGATGATTGCCCAGCAGCCAGATGTCCCCCTGCTCCACAAAGGCCTCGGCCTCAAGCGCGGCTTCCTCATCGAAGTCATCCTCCTGAACCTCGTCCTCATCCTTTGCGAACAGGTTCGCGATCTCCGTGTCCTCAAAGCCGGTCAGGGCCACATCAAAATCCATCCCCTGCAGGGCTTCGATCTCGACCCGCAGCATTTCTTCATCCCAGCCTGCATCCTGTGCATAGCGGTTGTCTGCCAGAATGTAGGCCTTTTTTTGTGCCTCGGTGAGATGATCCGCCAGCACACAAGGTACCTCGGTGAAGCCTTCCTCTTTGGCAGCCATCAGCCTGCCGTGACCGGCGATCACGCCGCAGTCCCTGTCAATGATGACCGGGTTGATGAAGCCGAACTCCCGCAGAGAGGACCGGAGCTTCATGATCTGATCTGCCGAATGGGTACGGGCATTGTTGACATACGGGACCAGCCTGTCGATAGGCACCAGCCGCATGTCCGTGGTAGTAGTCTTGCTCATGGCTTATCCTTTCCGGGCGTTCAGAAGACGCTCCATCAAATCATCATTGGGGCTTGCGCCGCCATAATCGACGGAGCAGTTTTCCTTTACAACCTGATAAATCTGGTACCACAGCTGGTTGATCTGCTTGAGGTACTGCTGGGCCATAGAAACGAAGGGCGAAGCAATCGCTCCGCCCGTTGTGGGATGTTTGGCCAGAAAGCCGTATTCGGAAATGGCCTGTTCACACTGTATCCAGCGGGCAACGCTCATGGCGTACTGGTCAATGAGCTGTCTCGATACCAGCTTCTCGCACTTGCGCTGCCTGAGCCATTCATAGGTTTCGCGGTACACGTCCTCCGCGCAGAGGTCGTGGCCGTCTTTTTGTTTTTCCAGCATGTATTCACGCACGGGCGGCATGTCCAGCCCTTCCATCTCAGGCGGCTCGGGCAGGACAGTCGCGTTTCGCAGTCTGCCGGTGGTGATTTTGTCGGCCAGGGCATTGTTCTTTCGCCCGGAGCCGACACGCTGTCCACCCCGGGCAGTGCCATCCTTGGCCATCTGCCTCACCATCCTTTCCGGGCGGGGTTAATCCCCCGTTTGAACCTTGGTTTTCGTGCGTGAGAGGGAACGCCGGTCTGTAAAAAATTCACAATTAGCGATTTTTATCCCCCCACCGGCAGCATTTCAGACACAATCAATACCGATAGACGGGATTTCGGTCTTCTGTCCACGTCTTGCGGTCATGGCAGGACTTGCAAAGAGCCTGCCAGTTGCTTTCATCCCACATCAGATGCGGATCACCACGGTGAGGAATGATATGGTCGACCACGGTCGCGGGCGTCAGCACACCGCTTTTCAGGCATTCGGCGCACAGCGGATGTCTGGACAGAAACGCCTTCCGCGCCTTTCGCCAGTGTGCGTCATAACCACGGGCAGCCGCTCCGCCGCGCAGACGATCTGAGGAATAATCAGAATGTTTCTCGCAGTAAATCCCCTTCTCGCAGAGATTGGGACAGCCTGGATAACGGCAGGGACGCTTGGGGGTTCTCGGCATATTACTTGCCTCACAGCAGCAATAAGCCGCGATCGTCGTACACGGAATCGCTGCCGTTCTGGTTTTTCATCGCCCGATCCAGCGCCATGACCAGCGCTACCGCGCCGTCGATCTTCTCCGTGGACTTTTCCTTATCCAGCTTCAGATTGCCGGCAGGATCGGTGCGCACATAAGCGTTATCGAAATTCCAGCGCAGTACGGGGTGCCCGCCATGATTGAGCCGGTGTTCCAGTACGATGCGCATCAGTTCTTTCGTCGGGGGCGACATGTCGCGGAAGCCCTGTCCGAAGGGAATCATTGTAAAACCGTCGTCCTCCAATGCCTGCACCATCATCGTGGCGTTCCAGCGGTCATAGGCGATTTCCCGGATGTTATAGCGCTCGCCCAGCTCGCAGATGAATTTCTCAATGAAGCCGTAGTGAACGACATTGCCTTCGGTCGTCTGGATGAAGCCCTGTCGCTCCCACTGATCGTACATCACATGATCCCGCCGG
>ERZ825137.2451-NODE-2451-length-21463-cov-6.333146_pt1 | contig 21463 bp, 22 predicted proteins | sample MGYA00519873_ERZ825137 | MGnify/ENA primary metagenome ERZ825137 (study PRJEB31778, sample SAMEA3449190) | human gut metagenome | biome: human gut; feature: human-associated habitat; material: faeces | place: United Kingdom | collected 2010/2012 ...
TTCTGGCGGCTCGCATGAAAGAATTTGGTGCAGAACTGGTGGAAGTGGCAGCCATAGAGGATCGCCCGCAGGCGGTGACAGCAGCAGGCGAAGTCATGGCTCTGGACTGGGGAATTACATTGCAGTGTGACACCACAGGAAAAGAAGACGCCAGCAGTGTAGGAGTGCGAAGTCACTTTATACATCCGGTACTACCGGAAGCAGATGGCACAACGAAAAACGTATTTCCATGTAAAGTGGAAAGAGTGATTGAGGACGTGTTTTCGTATATCTTGATCGTATCTACGAAAGAAGAAGCCAGGATTCGCGTAGATGTGACGAAAGAACAATGGCAGCAGTACCAAAAGCATATTTCTGGAAATAAGATATGGATTGGGATAGATGAAAAAGATGTGATGTTATTAAAATAAATGAAAGAATCACCGTATCAAGGTTGAGGTAATCTATGATACGGTGATTCTTTCGTGAAAAATGCGAAAAAGCTTTCAATATCCAGTTCCGGTGGTTTAATATGCGGTTGTCAAACATTATTTCGTAAATACTTTCATTCGATCCCTTCTGGCTGCACAGATCAGAGTCAGGTGATATTTTTTTGCAAGATCAATTGCTTCAGAAGTAGGAGAAGCCTTGCTGGAGAGAATTGGAATCCCTGCATGGATGACCTTTAAAGTCATATCAGTTGGTATTCTGCCGCTGGAATATACCATACATTGATGCAGGTCAATATTGTGCCGCAGAGCGTAGCCGATCACTTTATCCAAAGCATTGTGCCGTCCGATATCTTCGCAGGAAAACAGAATGTGATCTTTTTGAGCGAGAATGCAGCTATGTGTGGCAAAGGTAATGCCATGGAGAGGAGAACCATCCGCAAAGGCATCCGCCATATGAAAGATCCATTCTGGTTTCCAGAAAATCGGTGTAAGTGACTGCGGCTCTTTGGATGTAACAAAGTAATCATTTAAAATATGATTGCCGGTACAGCAGGTAGGAGTTACTTCTACAAAGGCATCCGATGAGGATTGTGTGCTGCGTGCCGAATTTTTTAAATAGACTTTTGCACGTTTTCCATATTCACAGATATAGATATGATCTACATCTTCGGAAGACGTGATGATTTGTTCTGTCAGCAATCTTCCAAGAACCAGTTCAGTCAGATGCTGGGGCAGGCAAACAAGTTTCATAGTCAGATGATCATTTATATAGACATCCATCATATGTTCGTTCAATACTTCTTCTTGTTCCGTACGGGATTCTCCATTTCTTCCGATATATTGATATGTTTTTGTCTCTAGCAGAGACAGATTTTGTTATTGTTCGTTAATATACATAATTTCTCCAATTGAAAAAACAATTCTTTTATCATGTTTACTATGTGGTATACTAGATCTAGTATACCGGACATCTCTTTATTTCGAAAGAGTGAATTGAGGGATGAAGGAGGAAATAAAATGGGAAAGATTATGGCGGTAAATATCAGTGAGAAGAAAGGTACACAGAAAAAGAATGTACATAGTGCCAGACTGATGGAAGAATTTGGAATCGAGAAGGACGCCCATGCCGGCAAGTGGCATCGCCAGGTGAGTCTTCTTTCTTATGAAAAAATAGAAGAATTCAAGGCAAAGGGAGCACCGATCGAAGACGGAGCATTTGGAGAAAACCTGATTGTAAGTGGATACGATCTGAAGGCATTGCCGGTTGGCACCAGACTTCGCAGCGGAGAGGTATTATTAGAAGTGACACAGATCGGGAAAAAATGTCATAGTGGATGTGAGATTTATAAAATTATGGGTGACTGTATTATGCCAAGAGAAGGTATCTTTACCAGAGTACTTCATGGTGGCGTATTGACAGAAGGCGATGAAATTGTGATAGAGAAGGCAGCAGGTGAGGCAGATGGAGAATAAGCTGAATCATTTTGATCAGAAGGGTAACGCTGTTATGGTGGATGTGTCCGGAAAGATACCGACATCCAGAACAGCAGTAGCAAAAGGCAAGATTCGTGTCTGTCAGGCTGTGATGGATGCAGTGAAACAGGGGACTGTGAAAAAAGGAGATGTACTTGGAGTAGCAAGAGTGGCTGGCATTATGGCGGTAAAACAGACATCTCATCTGATTCCGATGTGTCATCCGCTGATGATTCAGAAGTGTTCGGTAGATTTTGAACTGGATGAAGAAAATCTTGAAATTACGGCAATCTGTACAGCCAAAACGGAAGGTCAGACCGGTGTGGAGATGGAGACGCTTACTGGTGTGAATGTGGCACTTTTGACAATTTATGACATGTGTAAGGCAATTGACAAGTCCATGGAGCTGACGGACATTCATCTGGTAGAAAAAAGCGGAGGAAAAAGCGGGTTATATCGAAACCCGAAAGAATAGTATGAAGGATAGATTTGGAAGAGAGATTGACTATCTGCGGATATCCATTACAGATCGATGTAATCTCAGGTGCGTCTATTGTATGCCGGAAAATGGAGTTGTGCAGATCTCGCATGAAGAAATTCTGACTTATGATGAGATTACCAGAATCAGCAGATGTATGACTGGTTTAGGTATACGTAAGATCAAACTGACCGGAGGAGAACCGTTAATTAGAAAGAATTGTGCCACACTGGTTCGAATGTTAAAAGAACTTCCTGACATCGAAAAAGTGACATTAACGACCAATGGTGTATTGCTCGAAGAACAGATAGCAGATCTGGCAGAAGCGGGGCTTGATGATATAAATATCAGTCTGGATACTTTAAATGCAGCAGAGTTTGCAAAGGTAACCAGGAGAGAAAGTCTGGATCGGGTGCTGGAGGGAATCCAGGCGGCATTACAGTATCCGCAGATTGGATTGAAGATTAATTGTGTGCCGGTAGTGGAAGAGCAGGAAAATCTGGTATCGATAGCGAGACTTGCAAAGCAATATCCGATTCATGTTCGTTTCATTGAAATGATGCCGATTGGATATGGAAAGGATTTTCAGTTTCGGGGAGAAAGTGAAATATGCGAAATATTAGAGAAAGCATATGGAAGAATGACTCCAATAAAAGAACGATATGGGAATGGACCGTGTCATTATTATAAAATAGAAGAATTTCAGGGTAAAATAGGATTTATCAGTGCGATGACGCATAAGTTTTGCGACCAGTGTAATCGTGTGCGTATGACAGCAGAAGGATTTTTAAAAGCCTGTCTGCAATATCAGACTGGAACGGATTTGAAGAATTTGATGCGTTCAGGATGCACAGATGATGAACTGACAGAGGCAATACAGAAAGTAATATGGGAAAAACCGGTCAGTCATCATTTTACATCGGAAGAGATTGAGACAGATGAATGTAAATTAATGTCCCAGATAGGAGGATAAGGAATTATGAAAGCTGCGATTATCACATCCAGTGATTCTGGATATGCAGGAGAGAGAGAAGATAAAAGTGGCTCGGTAATCCAGGAAATTTTGGAAGCGAACGATTACGAAGTGGTGCATACCATTCTTTTGCCGGATGACAGAAAGATGCTGGCAGATGAGGGAATAGCAGAGCTGATTGTAACTACGGGTGGAACCGGATTTTCGCCGAGAGACTGTATGCCGGAGGCAACAAAGGATATTATAGAACGTGAAGTGCCGGGGATTCCGGAAGCAATGAGAGCATATAGTATGACGATTACACCAAGAGCTATGCTCAGTCGTGCAGCAGCAGGTATTCGAAAAGGAACACTGATCGTGAATCTGCCGGGAAGCCCGAAAGCAGTCAGAGAAAGTCTGGAATATATTATTCCAGCGCTGGAACATGGATTACAGATCCTGACCGGGGAGGCAACGAACTGTGCCAGAAAATAATCGGAAAATGCAGACTGATATATCTGAATTAGAAAACGGTCAGTTGGCAGAACAGCAATTGCCATCAGATTTTACGCTGGTAGTCCTGGCAGGTGGTGCCAGCAGCCATATGGGAAGGGAGAAGTCAGATCTGCTTTTAGATGGACAGACATTTTTGGAGATACAGATCGGAAAAGGATGTCAGTTGGGAGCAAAACAGATCTTAATTTCTGGATATCGTGGAACACAGTGAGGGGAAGAGATTGTGCCGGATCGAATTTCCGGTCAGGATCCACTTGGCGGTCTGGAGAGCTGTTTTCGAAGGGCAAAGACAGAAAAATGCCTGGTGCTGGGGGTAGATACGCCGCTGGTACCTGTGGAAGAACTTCAAAATCTGTTGAAGTTCGCAATGGAAAAAGCCGACCAACCGGTGACTATGCTGTGTCATAATGGAAAAGAAGAATCGCTGATAGCGGTATATGATGCCAGACTTTATAAAGAGATCACAGATTTTCTGGAATCAGGAAGATCATCGGTGTATCGTTTTTTAAATACAGTGGGATATTCCCTATACCATACCAGTGTACCGGAAAACTATTTTCAGAATATCAATGATCCGGAAATCTATAAGAAAGTCTGCACGGAATGCGAAATTGCTGATATTTTCACAAAGGAATCCGTTAAACTATAGATTTTTAAATACTGTAGGAATTTTTGTTTGTTATACGGAATCCAATGAGGGATATTTTCAGAATATTAACGATTCTGATACATATTTAAAGACTGAAGGGTATCTTGTCAATTGTTAACAATTGACAAGATACTAAAATGATTATATAATCTCATTTTTGACAGTTGATTAGTTAAAAAAGTGCCACAATCCCTGTACAAGGGGTGTGGCACTTTTATCTGCATACACGAAATATAGTAATGTTTTATCTCTGCTTACTTTTTTTCTGAATTCCTTTCATTTTCCGTTTTGTTATGAATTGATAGACCGTTCTGAATCCGCAGGTTTCATGGAGATCGTCAGTGATTTCCTGACGTTCATATACCGGCATGAAGCCCTGTTCTTCTATATCCGTAAATTTTATGTCTTTTAAAGAGTGGAGTAATTGTTCTGTGGTATTATTAATTACGCAATCGATTGCGTAACGTGTAATTACTGCACAGAATGGAGGAGAAGATGAAAAATTTTACAGATTTAACAGGAAGAAAAGCAATCGTTACAGGTGGAACGCGAGGACTGGAATATGGCATGGCAGAAGGCTTGATGGAAGCAGGAGCAGAAGTTGTCATTGTAGGATCATCTGCAAAAGCAGAAGCAGTTGCGGACGAATTTACTAAAAAAGGATTTTTGTGTCATGGAGTAATTGCAAATCTGGAAGATGCCAAAGATCGTGCAAGAGGATTTGAAGAAGCTGTGGAAAAGTTGGGAAATCATCTGGATATTTAGGTAAATGCAGCGGGAGTACAGCGCCGTCATCCAAGTGAAGAAATTTCCAATGGAAGATTATCAGTATGTCATTGAAGTGAATCAGAATGCAGTATTTGACTGGTGTCAGAGAGCTGCCAAAAAGTTTATTGCACAGGATAGCAAGGGCAAGATTATAAATATTGCATCTATGTTATCTTTCTTTGGTGGTTATACTGTTCCGGCTTACGCAGCATCGAAAGGGGCAGTAGCTCAGCTCACAAAAGCATTTTGTAATGAGTGGGCATCAAAAAAAATTAATGTGAATGCTCTCGCACCTGGGTATATGGATACAGAGATGAACACGGCACTGACAGATCCATCGAATCCACGATATGCAGAAATTACCGGACGTATTCCTGCTCACGTCTGGGGAACTCCGGAAGATATGAAAGGTCCTTGTGTTTTTCTGGCATCAGATGCATCCGACTATCTCAACGGAGCAATCATTCCGGTGGATGGAGGGTATCTCGTAAAATAGCATAATACAGAAGGCGTATAGGATTATGAAAGGCTTCCGATTAGGTTTTAAATGATTTTTCGGATAATAGCACTTCCATGCAGATCGCATACAGGATCTGCAAACAGGTGGTGTTTCAGACAGAATTCGTCTACAGCTTTGTTACATCCGGAAAACTGGGTACTGTATACGTCATGGATCAGGAGAACTCCGCCGATAGACAGACGTTCATAAAATAGAGGTAATGCAGCAGCAGTTGGAGCATAGAGATCTGCATCTAATGATACGAAACAGAAAGTTTCATCGGTAATATCGGAAAAAGTATCCGGAAACCATCCTTTATGGATGATCACATGTGATGGATCAGGCATGATGCGAAGAACAGAGTCTACATCTGTAGAAGAAAAGTCACCTGTTTTAGCGCGAGACAGATGCCTGGAGGTTTCTACGGCAATATCTTTTTCTGAAAAGCCTTCAAAAGTATCAAAAAGATGTATTTTTCGATCCGGAAAGGCCGTACTGATCAGGCAAGAAAAATCACCCTGGAAAACACCAAGTTCTGCCACATCTCCAGGGATATTTTGTTGATGTATTTGTTCGGCTAAAAGGCGCATAACCGCAACCCGTGCATCAAACATGCGAAGTGCAGAAGGATCACAAAATGAACCGTGATAGCCCAAGTGCTCCATCTGCTGCATCATAGAACCACGCCGCTCTTCATCCAATACACCAAGAATAATCAGATCAGGAAGAAGAGCAGCGGCCTTTGATGGAGAACAGATTGGGATATTACCAATAAATTGTCCATGTTTGCGCGGATCATTATCGGCAAAGCACATGATCTGATAGGAATTTCCAAGAAGTCGGGCAGTCATCTGACCAATCTGTCCGGCACCGAATATAATAGTTTTGCAGACATGTTTTGTCATCATTTCATAGCAGCCTTTCTTTCAGCTCGAACCTGAATCATTTGTCCCGTGATAGATATTGCGATTTCAGCAGGTGTTTCTGCTTTAATATTAAGTCCCACAGGCGTGATAATACGGTCTAATTCTCGCTCATCGATTCCATACTCTTCTACGAGACGATGAAATACACCAGCTCTTTTGGCGAGACTTCCAATGACGCCGATATAGCATGCAGGTGTGGCAAGAAGTTGTGCCTGCACAATCGTATCATAGGCATGACCTCGTGTCATGACACAGCAATAATCAGCATCTGTGATAGAAATGCTCTGATCCAGATGATCAAAATCGCAAAGGATTGTCTCCGCTGCATCCGGGAAAAGAGCAGGATCTGTAAATTCCGGACGGTCATCCAGAACGATGCAGTGAAAGTCAACACTTGCAAGTATTGGTACCAGCTTTTGTGAAACATGCCCGCCTCCAAATACATAGACATTTCCGGATGTACCGATTTGTTCTGTAAACAGGTCGCAGGTTTCACTGCGATGACGGCATGGTCTTGCAGATAAGGAAGATAAGATGGAAGAAGGAACATCAGCATTTCCAGTCAATCCATAGGATGCACTGTAAAGACTCATACCGGATGTAGCATGAAGATCACAGATCAGCCAGAAATCTTTTCGTTCTTTATATAATGTCTCAGCAGTTACTGCAAGTTCCATAATAATAGGGTCATTATGGTCCAGATACTGGAAAAATACGGTAACATCACCACCACAAATCATACCGATATTCTCAACATCTTTGCGATTCAACCGGAATTCATGTTCACAGGATTCTTTCTTTTCAAGAATATCAAGCGCCATAAGCTCTGCACGATATTCGACAGAACCTCCGCCTATGGTTCCGGCAACTCGGCCTTTTTTTCCAACCAACATACGGGAACCGGCACCTCTTGGCGTTGATCCTGAGGAAGTAACGATGGATGCAAGCACAAGGTCGTTTTCTTTTTGAAATTCTTGTTGTATGATCTGAAATAAAGTTCTCATATATAAAACACCTCCTGTAATTTTCTATAAGTCATATCGTCATGTGACAGATGGTCTGTATCATATTTTGCAGATCAAGAGCCTGTTTAAGCTGGCGTTCATGAGATTTCAAAGCTTCGGGACTGTTACATTTACACAGACTTTCCGCAAATCGTTTTTCGATGGTTACACGTTCGGTTTCATGAATCAGTTTATCTGATAAAAAGACGATAGCCGCTTCATTCAGAATTGTCTTCTGTAAACCATGATGTTGTGAAATAATCTGACTGATTTCAGTATAGCCTAATTGTAAGAAAAGATCACCACCTGTTTTGGTGTGATGTTTTTGAAGTCTGGCAATATCATGAAGGAGTGCTCCGGAGCGAATCAGTTTTTTATTAAAAAAGTAACCATGAGATTCCAGCAGATCGCAGAAATGGCAAGCCAATTCAGTCACTGCATCACTGTGCGCCTGTACATGATGAGGAAGAGACACCGAATCGCGAAGCATCCGGCATAGTTCGTCATGCAAGTCAGGATGAGGCTGCAGGTAAGTCAAATCAGATAAGATAACATGATCGTTATCGTCTGTGTTCAGATGATAATAGGAACCACATGGAAGACGAAAATACTGTCTGGCATGCTGTTTTGAATCAAGCAAATACAGATAAGAAGAAATTACATCTGTATGAGCAACAATCGCAATATCACCCTCAGAAGAACGAAGAATCTCATAAATTGCCTGCGAAAAACGCATGCCAGATGCGAAAGGAGTTTCTGCTCCTGGAATCGGGTAATCAGGATTCATTCCACGTGCTTCATATATGTCCGGCCATCTTTTGCGTATCTCATCAAATGAAAGACCATCCCATTCTCCCAGATTTCGTTCTGTTAAATCTGAGATAGTGATATGTGGAAGATCAGGTGTGATATGTGCAGCCGTTTCCATAGCTCTTGACAAAGGACTGCAGTAAACAGCAGTTATTTTATCATCCAGTTCTCCGTGAAGAAGGACTGACTGCAGATGTCCAAGCATAGATAAAGAAAAATCAGTCTGACCGATACAGTAAGAATGTTCATCTGGATATTGTGGTTTTCCGTGTCGAATAAGATAAAGATTACGCATTGAAAAATCCTCTGAAACACTTTTCGAATATTGCTTCGGAACAGGTACGTGTTTCCTCTGAAAAACGGGCATATCGCTTCAAAAATTCTTCTCCGTATGGTGTCAGCTCACTGTGACTGCCCTTTACACCGCCCTGACTTCGAATAATCAGCGGTTCATGAAGCTGAGATTCTAATGTATGGATCAGATTCCAGCTGGTGGAGTAGGAAATGTGCATGCGTTCGCAGGCATCACGAACAGATCCTGTTTCATGAATCAGTGTAAGCAGCGAATAAAGCTGTTCATCAAAGAAGACCTTTTCCCGTGCCAGCTGAATCTGAATCTCTGAACGGATCAGACTTTGATTGTGTGCACGAAGAAGTTCTACATAATCCTCTGGTGTATCCGCATCATGAATGATTCCAGGATCTTCTACATTTAAACAATACATGGGAGTTCCACAATGTTCTACAGCACCCTTCAGACCAGTGTTTCCATCATTGCTTAAAATGGACTCAATTAATGAGGAACGAATCAGGATCGGATGACCTGGAGTTCCGTTACAGACCGGAGTGACAAGAGGCTGTCCAAGAGAAAGCATTTGTGTAACGGTATGTGCTGTGAATAGTGGAACATCTACAGGTGTAAAGAGTACCGTATCCACTTTGTCTTTTAAATATTCCAGTCCAATCCTGACAGAATCAAACATATGAGTAGTTTCATAGTCCTCATTTCGAAGAAAAATAACATGATTGGAAGCAAGGTGGCGTTCCAGAGCATCCGCATTGTATCCGGTTACCACCACTATTTTAGAGATTCCGGCCTGCCGGAAGTTATTAATCACACGCTGCGCGATGGAAATGGATCCAAGCTGAAGCATGGGCTTGAAGTCTCCCATTCGTGACGATTTCCCTGCAGCTACGATGAGAGCACCTGTCTGCATCATAGATACCTCCCGAAAAATAATATTGTACAAATTTGATATTATTATAGCATAAAAAGTGGGAATAAATAGTAAAATTTTTAAATAAAGTAATAAAAACAATATAAAAAAGAGCGAAAATAGCCAACTAATAATTATTTACAATTTGCAAAACTGTACAAAATTATGATAACATGAAATTGTACAAAATAATGTAAACAGGAGAACGTTTCCATGGATAAGATTTTTGAAATTACCGCAAAAGAAGTTACGATACAGGTAAAAGATGAGCGCACAGGAGAGCAATACAGTCGGACACTTCCGATTGATTATTATGAGAATGCGAATGTTTTAAAACTCAGCGGTGAGAATCTGGACGGAAGCAGCTCTTCCATTGTTTTCTATTCTGTCAGAGGAATGGAAAAACTTAAAGATCTGACGGGTAAGGGAGTCGATCATGATCCATGCGGAACACATAAGTCAGAAGATTTGTAACATCGGAACGTGTATTTTTTAAAGGAGGAATGAAACATGATTAAAAAGACATTGAAGATCAATGGTGTGGAGCGAATCCTTATTCTTGATAAGGATGAGACACTGGCTCAGGTACTTCGTGAGCATCTTCTTCTTACAGGATGTAAGATCGGTTGTGGAGAAGGTCATTGCGGAGCATGTAATGTTATTATGAACGGAAAAGTTACAAGATCCTGTATTTACAAGATGAGCCGTGTTCCGGACAATGCAGAGATCACAACAATCGAGGGTGTGGGAACAATTTCTGATATGCATCCGATACAGGTTGCATGGATGGCATATGGATGTGCACAGTGTGGTTTCTGTTCACCAGGTTTTATTATTTCAGCAAAGGTTCTTCTCGATAATAATCCGAGCCCTACCCGTGAAGAAGTGAGGGACTGGTTTAACAAGCAGCGTAATCTCTGTCGTTGTACAGGTTACAAGCCGCTTATCGATGCGACCATGGCGGCAGCAGCAGTTATGCGTGGCGAGATGACCAAAGAAGACCTCGTATTCAAGCAGACAGGTGATTCTATCGTCGGTACAAACTATATCCGTCCATCAGCAGCACAGAAGGTAACAGGTACCTGGGATTTCGGTGCAGATGATGCATTAAAGATGCCGGAGGGAACTCTTCGTCTTGCACTTACACAGGCCAAGGTTTCTCACGCAAATATTCTCAGTATCGATACAACAGAAGCAGAGAGTATGCCGGGAGTTGTTCGTGTTATTACAGCGAAGGACATTAAGGCAGCAGGCGGAACCAACAAGATCAATGGTCTTGTAATGCTTCCGAAACACAATAAGACAGACGGATTTGAGCGTCCTGTACTCTGCGACGAAAAGATCTTTCAGTTTGGTGATGCGATTGCGATCGTAGCTGCCGACACAGAAGAGCATGCACGTGCAGCAGCAGATGCAGTTAAGGTGGAGATCGAAGAACTTCCTGCATATATGAACGCAATGGATGCAATCGCACCGGATGCAGCAGAGATCCATCCTGGTACTCCAAACGCATTTTTTGAGACAAACTGTATCAAGGGACCGGACTTTGACTGGGACAGCATTCCGGATTCACAGCAGGTTGAGATCGAGTCCTACTGTTCACGCCAGCCTCATCTTCACCTTGAGCCGGACTGTGGTTATGGATATATTGATGAAGACGGTATGATAACAGTGCATTCCAAATCTATCGGTATACATCTTCATATGCCTATGATCGCAGATGGTATCGGTGTACCAATGGAAAACTTAAGACTTGTTCAGAACCATGCAGGCGGAACATTTGGTTACAAGTTCTCACCGACAAATGAGGCTCTGATTGGTGCAGCTGTTAAGATTCTGGAACGTCCGGTATCGCTGGTATTTAATCAGTTCCAGAACATTACTTATACAGGAAAGAGATCTCCTGCATTTATGAATATTAAGCTTGCAGCAGATGAAAATGGTAAACTCTTAGCACTTTGGGGTAACAACTATGTAGATCACGGTCCATATTCAGAATTTGGCGATCTGCTTACCATGAGACTTTCTCAGTTTACAGGCGCAGGTTATGGAATTAATTCTATTCGTAATAAATCAACAACCGTATTTACAAACCATGCATGGGGCTCCGCATTCCGTGCTTATGGTTCACCACAGTCTTATATGGGATCTGAGATTGCAATTGACGTGCTGGCAGCTAAGATGGGAATCGATCCGTTTGATATCCGTGAAATGAACTGCTATAAAGAATCAGAGGGCACTACCATCCCGACAGGTTATCCACCGGAGGTATATTGTGAGGAAGATTTGTTTAAGAAAGCACGTCCATTGTATGAAGCGGCGAAAAAACGTGTTGCCGAAAAGAATGCAGCTTCTGACGGAAAGAAGAAATATGGTATCGGTGTATCTCTTGGTGTATACGGTTGTGGTCTTGATGGTGTTGATACATCAAATGCATTTGCAGAATTAAATCCGGATGGAACCGTTACGATGTATGCTGCATGGGAAGATCATGGACAGGGGGCTGATATGGGTGTTCTTGTATCATCTCATGAAACACTGCGTCAGGCAGGAATCAGACCGGAACAGATTAAACTGGTTATGAATGATACGAAGACATGTCCGAATGCAGGACCTGCAGGAGGATCACGCTCACAGGTTATGTCAGGTAATGCATGTCGTCTGGCTGCAGAAAATCTTGTAGCAGCAATGAAGAAAGAAGACGGAACATTCCGTACTTATGATGAGATGGTAGCAGAAGGGCTTGCAACAAAATATGAAGGTAACTGGGTAACTACATTCTGTGCAGATCATCCGATCGATCAGGATACCGCACAGGGCGATCCATTTGCAACTTATATGTATACTATCTTCCTGCCGGAAGTTGCTGTTAATACAGAAACAGGTAAAGTTACCGTTGAGAAATTTACTTGCGTAGCTGACGTAGGTACGATCATGAACAGACTTCTTGTAGAAGGTAATTTCTATGGTGGTCTTGTACAGGGTATCGGTCTTGCTCTTTCGGAAGATTTTGAAGATTTGAACCATGACACCACTTTGAAGAATTGTGGTATTCCATATCCAAAGGATGCTCCGGATGATATTGAACTTCATTTCAATGAAACATATCGTCCAAGTGGTCCTTACGGTGCGGCTGGTTGTGGTGAGGCTCCACTGGATGCTCCACATCCTGCAATCCTGAATGCAATCTTTAATGCGACAGGTGCACGTATTACACGTATCCCTGCCCGTCCGGAAAGGGTTCTTTCAGCATTAAAAGAACTTGAGAAATAAGCTTAATTCATAATGTGGTTGGAGTAAAAGCTGCCAACTGTGATATAATCAGGGGAGACGGGAAACTGCCTCCCCTTTACAGACGAAAGGAGTAGCAGGTTATGACATACATACAGGAGAGAGGTTCTACTCACGTTTATCATGTAAATCGAATGTCAAAAGAAGAGATGGATCATATGATCAGTCTCTGCGTCCATGAACAGCCGGCCTACTGTGTTGCAGCCTGTCCTTTCAAAATGGATACAAAAGAGATGCTGTATTATGCTGCAAAAGGAAATTTTAAGAAAGCGTTGGCAATTTATGAGAAAATTACACCATTTCCAATGATTCTCTGTGATGGATGTACGGCACCTTGCGAAGATAATTGCAAGCTTTGTGAACTTGGTGATGGGGTCTCCATACGAGAAGTAGAACGTGCGATTGTCCGGTATGGAGAACCGGGAAGACGAAGCAGTGTATTTCGCATGAGAAAGAAGAAGAGGGCAGCAATCTTTGGTTCTGGATTATTTCCACTGTTTCTTGCAGGGGAACTGGAAAAGAAAATGTATCCTACGACGATTTATTGTAAGGAAGAAAATTATGAAAGCTATATTGCAGCGGCAGCCGGACATCTTTTGGAATCAGACCGCAGCAATGAAGCGAAACGTCTGAAATCTATGGATCTTTCTTTTGAATTTGGATGCAGTTTGAATCTTCCGTTCATCAGAGAAAAAATGGAACTGGCAGATGTGGTCTGCGCATCAGAAGAAGTGGCAAAAATGTTAGCTCCGGAAGAAGCAGCAGATGTCGAGATTATGTTAAGGGAACAGGCAAAGATTGTCAGCGGACCTGCGGAATCTGTGATGGATGCGGCTTTTGCCGCAAAGCGGGCAGCTCTGACAGTGGATCTTCTGGTACAGAATTTATCGCCGCACAGCAACAGAGGCAGTGAAGGAGCAGTGACGACAAAGCTTTACACGAACATGGAAGGAATCCATGGATCGAATAAGATTTTCTGTGGTCAGGATGGATATTCAAAAGAAGAAGCTGTAGAAGAAGCAAAACGATGTATTCAGTGTCATTGTGACGAATGCATGAAAGGCTGTGTGTATTTAAGTGAATATCAAAAACATCCGGGTTTATTAGCCCGTGAGATCTATAATAATACTCAGATTATCATGGGAGATCATCCGATGAACAAACCGATGAATGCCTGTGCCCTCTGTGGACAGTGTACGGTGATCTGTCCGAATGGATTTGATATGAGTCAGGTGTGTAAGTCAGCAAGAGAAAATATGGTATCCACAGATAAGATGCCGCTGGCGCCACATGAATTTGCACTGATGGACATGTTATTTTCAAATTCAGAGGCTTTTTTAAGCAGACCCCAGCCGGGATATGAAACTTGCAGATATGTATTTTTCCCGGGCTGTCAGGCAGGGGCGATAGCGCCGGATGTGGTTATGCAGGCATACGAAGATTTAAGTAATCGGGTAGATAGAGGTGTTGCTCTGATGCTGGGATGCTGTGGTGCAATCAGCGAATGGGCGGGCCGCTATGAAATGACAGAAAAAGTAAATGAGCAGCTGAAACAGGAACTGGCCAAGCTTGGTGATCCGATCATCATTGCAGGCTGTCCAAGCTGCATGAAGCAGCTAAAAGAAAGTATTGGAGCACATGTTATAGGAATCTGGGAAATTTTGAGAGAAATCGGACTTCCACAGCAGGCGAAAGGACTGGAGATACCGGTTGCCATACATGATGCCTGTGGTGCCAGAGGGGATGCACAGACACAAGATATGATACGACAACTTTTGTCGGATATGGGATGTATCGTTGAAGATACAGAATATTCCAGAGATTTGTCTCCATGTTGTGGATATGGAGGTCTGACGGCATATGCCAATAAAGATATGGCAGCGAAAATGACAGAAAAGTGTCTGGAACGTTCCGATGCACCATATATTACATACTGCATGGCATGCAGAGACCGATTTGCCAGAGAGGGAAGAGAATCCCGACATATACTTGAACTTCTGTATGGGGCAAATGCCAGCAACATGCCTGATATCAGTGAGAAACGCTACAACAGGCTCATATTGAAACAAACACTTTTAAAAAACATCTGGAATGAGGAACCGATCATGGAGAAAAAAGACTATACTGTTGCCTATACAGAGGAGGCAATCCATATGATGGATGAGCGCATGATACTGAAAAGTGATGTGGAACGTGTGTTATCAGATTACAGAGAAAATCAGGAAGCAATCCTGGATGAAGAAACAAAAGAACTGGTGACAAGAAGCAGACTGGGAAATGTCACATTCTGGGTGCGGTTTGTGGAAACAGAAGACGGATATCTGGTACACAGAGCATACAGTCATCGAATGAATATTATGAAAAGGGTGGGACAGTAATGGCAGTAGAAAGAACATATTATACGATTGATCCGGAAGGAAAGCTGACCTGCATGAAATGTAAGGTTCCTCTTGTAAAAGGAAAAGCAAAATTTATGTATCTGGAAAATGGGTTTCCTGTGGAAATGCCTGTCTGTCCAAAGTGTGGGTTTGTGTATGTTCCGGAAGAACTCGCACTTGGAAAAGTGCTCGCGGTGGAGCGTGCATTGGAGGATAAATAGATGAACAGGCATCCGGGAGGGGAAGCGCAGACGCTTCATCTTCTGGAGAACATAGAATGGAAAAAAGAAATGAAAGCACTGGATCTTGGAGCAGGAGAAGGAGACACGGTACGAATCCTGAAATCATTTGGGCTGGATGCACATGGTGTGGATCTTTTCCCACGGGGCAGTGATGTGGAAACAGGCGATTTTCTGCATTTGCAGTATTCATCAGACAGTATAGATCTTTGCATCAGCCAGTGTGCATTTTTTGTCAGCAGAGATCAGAAAAATGCACTATCTGAATGTTGGCGCGTTTTAAAAAAGGAAGGTTTTCTTTTACTGTCAGATCTGGATACTGGAAATCTTTTGGAAATGGCAGAACAGACAGGATTTACCATTCTCCGACAGGAGGATCAGACGTTACTTTGGCGGGAATATTATCTGGAAGCAATCTGGAATGATTCGTTCTGTTGCGAAGAGTATAAGCTTCTGCAGAAAGAATATAAAGGAAAGAAGCTGCGCTATACCATGTTGGTTGGCAGAAAGGAGTAGCACATGGATCTTTATGAAAGAATCATAGAACTTAGCAGTATGGGTTATCATTGCTCACAAATGGTTATGATTATGACACTGGAAGCCATAGGTGAGGAAAATCCACAGCTTGTAAAGGCTCTGGGAGGTCTTGGCGGTGGGATCGGTTACTGTGGAGATACCTGTGGCTGCCTGACAGGAGGAGCCTGTGCGATAGGTTTGTTCCTTGGCAATCTGGCTCCGCAGGAGAAAGAAGATATACAGATGAAACCGGCTGTGCAGGAATTATATCAGTGGTTCCATAAGAAGACCGAAGAAGAATTTGGTGCTTTTTATTGTAAGGATATCACTTCTAATTTGGATTGGGGAGTGATTATGGAGCAATGTCCTGCGCTGATTGCAGATACTTATACGAAAGTGATAGAAATACTGACAGAACGGGGAATATTGGAACTATGATTACGCTGGGTAAAACAAAAAGTGTATGCCCGATATGTATGAAAGTACTTACGGCTAAAAAATGTATCGGTGAAGATGGCATTTATCTGGTGAAAGAATGTGATATCCACGGAAAGTTTCAGACACTGATCTGGGAAGGAACGGCAGCAGAGTATCTTTCCTGGGGAAGAGAAAACCTGTCTGCGGAGACTCCGGTAAATCCCAAAATCAAAGAGAAATCCTGCCCGGATAATTGTGGACTCTGTGAGGAGCACGAACGAAAAGGCTGTTGTATGATACTGGAAGTGACAAAGCGCTGCAATATGCACTGCCCGGTCTGCTTTGCTTCGGCAGGAGAATGTCTGGAAAACGGTGATCTTTCAATTGATGAAATAGAAAAGCAATATGATTTTTTGATGGATCATGGAGGACCATTCAATATTCAGCTCTCAGGTGGAGAACCAACCATGCGGGAGGAGCTTCCGGAGATCATACATATGGGTAGAGAAAAAGGGTTTACATTTTTTCAATTGAATACCAATGGAATCCGTCTTGCGCAGGAAGCAGGATATGCCAGAAAACTAAAAAAAGCAGGACTGAATACAGTATTTCTTCAGTTTGACGGTGTCACAGATGATGTGTATCAGACATTGCGCGGACGCTCTATGATAGAACTGAAAGAAAAGGCTGTGTTAAACTGTTCGGAAGCGGAACTGGGAATTGCCCTGGTACCTGTCATTGCGCCAGGAGTAAATGACATGCAGGTTGGAGATATTCTGAAGTTTGCGATGGATCATATGCCATTTGTAAGAGGAGTACATTTCCAGCCGATCAGCTATTTTGGCAGATGTTCTCAGCAGCGTCCACAAGCTCCGATTACCATACCAAAGATGTTGAAGCTGATCGAGGAACAGACTGACGGGCTTATGAAAAGCAAGGATTTCGCCGGTGGTGGAGCAGAGAATCCATATTGTTCTTTTCATGCAAGTTATCTGAAAAAAGGTGAGAGGGAACTGAAACTCCTGGAAAAGAAATCAGGCAGAGGATGTTGTTGTACTACCAGCGATGATTCCAGACAGTATGTGGAAAATCAGTGGAGCTATAGCACAAAAAAATTTAGTGATGATGAAATGACACAGACAGATGCGCTGGATGAATTCCTGATCCGGGTTCATAATGAAACTTTTGCAGTATCAGGGATGATTTTTCAGGATGCATGGAATCTGGATCTTGAACGTCTGAAAAGATGTTATATCTGCGAGGTGGATTCTGATTATGGAATGGTGCCATTTTGTGCATATAATCTGACGAATTTGAAAGGAATATATTTATACAGAAAGTGAAACGATCGAATATAGATGCAATGATCTGTAAGCAGGAAGGCATTACAGAGATTACAAGAGATGAAATACACAGAATACAGCTGGAGAAATTAAATATTGTACTGAAGAGAGAGAAAGAACGAGAGGGTTTTTACCGAGATTTGCCGGAAAGACTGGAAAGCCTGATAGATTTGAGAAGCCTTCCTTTTACGACAGAAACAGATCTGGCACGAGATGGAGGCAGGATGCTGCTTTGCTCCCAGGGGGAAGTACAGAAAGTGATATCAGAACAGACAAGCGGAACTACCGGTGCCGGTAAACGTGTATTCTATACAGAGGGAGACTGTGAACACACCATAGAACTTTTTATGGCAGGTCTGGGTGAATTTATTTATCCTGGAAGTATAACGATGGTGGCTATGCCATTTTCAGGTCCTTTTGGATTAGGAGAACTGATCGCGGAGGCAATCAGACGTCTGGGAGCAAAACCTCTTTCAACCGGGATAGGAAGAACTTATGGCGAACTGAACAGGATTCTGGAAGAGGAGCAGCCGGATACGTATGTGGGAATGCCGACGGCATTGCTGTCCATGCTTCGAATGTGCGGAAAAGGCAGTATAAAAAGAGCACTGGTATCCGGAGATGCCTGTCCGAAAACTGTCATGAAAGCAATCGAAGAAATTCTGCAAACACGACTTTGGCCGCACTATGGTTCCAGAGAGATGGGGCTTGGAGGTGCCATTTGCTGCACGGCGCATGAGGGCATGCATATGCGGGAAAACCATTGTATTACAGAGATTATAGATGAGAACGGAAATGTGCTGCCGGACGGTAAATGGGGAGAACTGGTGATTACAACCATTGGAATGGAAGCACAGCCGTTGATTCGATATCGAACCGGTGACTGGTCAAGGATCATTCCAGGAAGATGCCTCTGTGGAAGTGAAATAAAACGCCTGGACTTTGTAAAGCGGATGGATCCATTGGGAAGTATCAGAGAGATGGATGAATTGCTGTTTGAGATTCCGGAACTGGTAGATTATTGTGTGAAAATTGTAGATGGAAAAAAGGAAATTACAGCGCTTTTTACATCGGACAATGGAGAAGAACGAATCAGGAGTGTTTTGGAAGAGAAGGATATTCGTTCATGGAACTGCAAAAAAGCAAAGTGGGAAGATGGGGCGCTGTATCCTGGCAAACGAGTTACAAGGCAGTGATTTCGTGGTATCATGGAATCACTGCCTTGCCTGTTATTCAGAATAGTATGGACAATCTTCCTGGATGCATTCGCGATTATCTTCGCAGTATTTACACGTTATAGAAGATGACGGAATGTTTACAGAACAAAACTGACTGTAAAAATGAACAGCTTCTTCAATGGCAATTCTGCTGGTACGTTTGCAGCAGCGAGGTCCACCAATATCTGCCAGTCTGGATAAAATAATGGAAACAAGTTTTTGAGGAAACGGCCATGCATCTTTGTGAAGTGGACTGGATCCAGTCATAACGGACATGAAAATACCGGCTCCGGCAGCAGCTCCACAGACACCCCAGTAACCACAGGTACCGCCCGGAACCTGCTTCGCTCTTTTACAGATCTCAGATAGTGCAGCATCGTAATTCATATGTTCTCCATTATTGCGAAACGCTGTCAGAAGAACGCACGGAACAATTGCATGATGCTCTGGTCCATGCATATGTACAGATGGAAGATCCATAATTTTTTCCAGAAGAAGCAAAGCATCTTTTTCGGTACTGTCTCTGAGCGCTGCGATTACCGGAGCATATGTGCCATAGCTGTGACAGGCATCACAGATAAAGTGACTATTTTCACAGACCGCATTGGTTAATTGCTCTTTATGGCAGATACTACACGTCTGAATAGAGCTTTCAGCACGATACGTAATAGGAGCACCACAAATCAGACATCCGGAAAAATGTTCCGCTTCACCACAACAACAGGAATTATTCGTATGATCCATTTGATTCACCTCCGGAGAATTTATTTTAATAGTGTTAACGATGTAAAAAGTATAACATAAAATGAAAAAGTAATGATAAAGTATCTTGACAATCATGTTACTTTTGGTATTGGATTTGATCCAATAAAGGGGAGTAACCTGCGCTTAACAAATTGCGTTTGTGATGTTGTCAGTACGGTGGAAGCATCCGGTATCATAAGGAAATGGTGAGACTTTTATTGCATTTTTTATTATGCAATGAAGGTCTTTTTTTTATATTTTTTTCAAAGAGGTCTTTCATTGCATAAGAAATTCAGGTAGTAAATACTTAGAAACGATGAGGCGGAAGTGATGAAGGAAATTTATCAGCAGACGGTAGAAGAGGTTCTTGAAAGGGTGAATGGCAAGAAATCTGGGCTTACAAGTGAACAGGTGAAAAGATCCAGAGAAAGAAAAAGAGGGGAAAGATAGTGGACTTAAGTAGATGTTCTATGAAAAAAATTCGAGAACTGATTGTGTTTACGGCATTTCTTGTAGTTGCTTTGTGGAAATTCGATGTGGTGATTGAAGTGCTGAAGTCAATATGGAAAATTGTGTTTCCTTTTGCGCTTGGTGGTGTAATTGCCTTTGTGATTAATGAACCAATGAGTTTCCTGGAAAAGAAAATGCTCGGAAAGATAAAAGAAAACAATAAAATAGGAAAAAAGGCTGCGAGACCGATAAGCCTGCTTCTTACAATTATATTGGCAGCAGGTGTAATGGTATTGGTAATGTTTGGTGTGATTCCACAGCTTACGCAGACTATGGGAAATCTGATGACGAGTATTTCAGATTTTATTCCACAGATGCAAAACTGGATTCGAGAATTTTCACATGATAATCAGGATATTATGAAATTGGTAGATCAGCTGCAGTTTCAGCCTGATCAGGCAATTAAATGGGGGATAAGTCTTCTTGGAAACGGCGCCGGAAATATGATGAATACGACGATGTCAGCAGTAGGTTCTATTGCCAGCGGATTAGCGACCTTTTTTATTTCTTTTTCCTTTGCGTGTTATATTCTTTTTCAGAAGGAAAAATTGCATTTGCAGGTAAGAAAAGTGATTTTCGCTTTTATTCCAAAACAAAAAGCAGATGCAATTCTTAACATATGTTCGCTGACATATCGGACATTTGCAAATTTTCTTGCAGGTCAGTGTCTGGAAGCTGTGATTCTCGGCTGTATGTTTGTTGTTACGCTGAGCATTTTGAGAATGCCGTATGCACTTTTGATCGGAGTTCTGATTGCATTTACAGCATTGATTCCTATTTTTGGTGCTTTTATCGGGTGTGCCGTAGGAAGTTTTTTAATCTTTATGGTAAGCCCGAAGCAGGCAATTATATTCATAATAGTATTTCTGGTGCTGCAGCAGATTGAGGGAAATCTGATCTATCCTCATGTTGTGGGTGAATCCGTAGGACTCCCGTCGATCTGGGTTCTTGCAGCAGTTACGATCGGCGGAAACCTTATGGGAATTGTAGGTATGCTTGTTTTTATTCCGCTGCTTTCCGTGTTCTATACTATTTTTCGGGAATTTGTATATCTGCGCCTGAAAAAAAAGCATATCAAACAGGTG
>ERZ825137.2465-NODE-2465-length-21378-cov-33.061202_pt1 | contig 21378 bp, 19 predicted proteins | sample MGYA00519873_ERZ825137 | MGnify/ENA primary metagenome ERZ825137 (study PRJEB31778, sample SAMEA3449190) | human gut metagenome | biome: human gut; feature: human-associated habitat; material: faeces | place: United Kingdom | collected 2010/2012 ...
TTCATGCTCCTTCCGCGTGCAGCTTTTTGTTGCTTCGCCTAAGCCCTTGTTTGCTTCCCCTACTTTCTGTGAAGAGGCAAAATTCTCTGCGCAGCATGTCGTCAGGCTGCTTTCCGCTTGCTTCCCTGCTGCACCAGCACTGCCAGCATCACCAGCGCAATCGGCAAAATTGACGCGACGGACGCGGCAAACACAATCTGTGGGTTTCCCGCTGACAAGTCTTTCAGCAAGGCGGACAGCGGCTGCCGCAGCGAATCCGACACCAGCATCAGCGGCTGCTCCACCTGATTCCACCCCTCCGTGAACGTCAGCGCGAACAGCGCCAGCATCCCCGGCAGGGCGTACGGCGCAAGGCAGTACCACAGCAGCTTGACACTCGACCCGCCCTCCAAGCGCAGGTACTCTGTCAACTCGTCCGGCCAGCGCAGCAGCCATTGCCGCATAAAGAACGTTCCGAACGGTGCGAACGCAATCGGCGCATACAGCAGCATCGGGTGATTGAGCAGCTTGTTCGCATAGGCGACGCGGTAGATGGGCAGCAGCGTCATCTGCGGGGGCATGAGCATCATCAGCGTATACAAGCCCGCAATCGCCACGCACCACCGCGCCGGGTACTTCGCCAGCACATAGCCGCCTAAGAATGCGACAATGACCTGCACGACGCACGCCCCCACCGTCCAAATCAGGCTGTTCCAGAACGCCTGCCAATAGGTGGACTGGTTGAATAGCATCTGCCACTGCTCCGCGGAAAACGGGATGGGCAGCAGGCGCAGCGGCTCCGAGCCGGTCGAAATCATCAGCGCATCGAAGGGCGGAACGAACGCCTGCACGCAAAGAAGGACGATGGGCAGCAGCACCACCACCGCCAGCAGCACCGCGCAAATCCGGCGCACATGCTTCATCAGGCATCCTCCTTTCGCTGAAGGAATCCCCAAATGCACAGGAACAGCCCCGTCATCACCAGCGCAAAGAGCGACGACCCCGCTGAAAGCAAGCCGTAATCCAGCTTTGTGAAGTGGTTGTTGACATAGTTCTGGATGAAGTAGAGTGGTTTGGGCGGATACATGCCGTAGAGCAGATACGACTCGCGGAAGATGCGCATCCCGTTCATCGCCAGATAGATGATGGCGAACAGCGTCACGGTGCACAGCATCGGCAAGGCAATGCGGATGGCGATGGTGCGGTGCGACGCTCCGTCCACGCTCGCGGCATCGAAAACAGACGGTTCAATCCCCTGCAAGCCGATGAGGAACAGGAGATTGACCGCGCCGATGTTCTTCCACAGGTACAACGTGAGCAGGGTGATGTATTTCCAGTCTGCGTCGTGGGGTTTCAGCGTGCGCATCAGCCACGAACTGCCGCCCATCATCACCTTCCAGAGGGGGACAATCGCCGCCGTCGGCAGGAAAATCGGGATGAGCAGCACGAGCGTCAGCCACGAAATCCGCCGACGTGAATGCCAGAAAATCATGTTCGCCAGCAGGAAGCCGATGACGAGGGACAGCGCCGCCGCCACGGCAAAAAAGCGCAGGGTATTGCCGAAGCCCAAGCGGAAGTAGCTGCTCTGCATGACGGCGGCGTAATTTTCCAGCCCCGCAAAGTGCGCGTTTGCGCTGTTCTCCATGACCGACGCCGCCAGCGACATGCCAAACGGCACGAGATACCACAGCGCAAACCCAAGGAACCCCGGCAGGAGGAACCATGCGTCCCGCCGGGGGTAGATAAAGTGCTTTGTGTGTTTCGAGGAATGCATTCGCGTCCTCACTCCTCCAATGCCATCTCCACGAGGTACGTCACGGACTCCTGAAGCTCCGCGTCGCTGATGTGACCGAGATACCACTCCTGCAGGTAGCTCCAGACGGCATTGTAGAAATCCCGCTGCGCATGGAAGCGGGTGACGGCAAGGTGCGAACGGTACTCCTGCGCTTCGTAATACATATGCTCCGCGTACATCGACGTAAACGGAATATACTCAAACGACCGCCCTGCCTCCACTGTGTAGACCTGTGTGCCGTTTTCATCCATGAAAACCGGGTAATATGCGTATTTGTCAAGAATCAACTGACTGGGGCATTCGCGTCCGATAAACGCAGTTTCCCCCATGACGACGCCCATGTCCAGTGCTTCTTCGGAGTACATTGCTTCGATGAATTTCGCCGCCAGTTCTTTGTGGGGTGCGTTCTTCATAATACCGCAAGCGGTCATGTAGCCCAGATAACGCACATCGTTCTTGTCGAACACCGGCACGGGCAGCAGCATCCAGCTGTCCAGCGACGGCAGAATTTCATTCACGATTTCTTCTTCCGTAGGCCCACCTGAAAATGTCAAATTCGGGTCATGCATCAGCGCCAGCGTGTCTAAGTAACCTTCGCGCGCCATGAAACTCTGCATCATGCCAATGGGATTATCTGCACTTGTTATCACCATCAGTACATCATTTGTCCGATTTTCACGCAAAATTCCCGATTCATCGAGTTTCCTCGGCATCAGCGCATCCGATTTCAGCACCTGGCGGAATGTAGGAAAGTAGTCTGTGAAGAACCGATTAATTTCGTTTGGATACAATGCAAGATAATTCAAGAACATGTCCACCTGCACATTTTGCAGAGCTGGATAATCAAGCAAAGAAGCACCTGTCATCATGTACAAGTTCTTTTCCCTGTTTTTGCCAAATAAAATTGGAAACCGCTTGCTAAACTCAAGATACTCCTCCCACGTCCAAGCGCCGTCTTTGGCAGGATATTCAATATTGTTTTGCTCACTTAATTCGTAGTGAATAAACCACGCTTCCTGACCAATACTAATTGGTAATGCAAACAGCTTTTCGTTGTACATCAGTAGTTCGGACATATCCAATAATTCCGCCGGGTACGCTTCCAGGCCAATCTGGTCAAGCGTCAGCAGATAGTCCTTTTCCGCCATGTCTATCAGCCCGGCATATCCTGTGATAATCATATCAAAATCCGCCTGATTGGTCATCAGAAGGCTGTTCAGTTGATTGGTGCTGTACAAACGATATTCAATGGCAACGCCCGGATTTGCCTTGAAGAACGCCTCTTCAATGGGAAGATACAGCGCATCTTCTTCGGAAGTAATCGCAATCACTAAGCGCTGTTCAGTTTCTTCCGCCGTGGCAGGAAGGGCGGGAATCAGCATCGTCAAGCAAATCAGGAGTGTCAGCAGTCGGCGCATGTGGAAACCTCCTTTGGTGTCGCAAATTGTCAAGTAAACGAAACAGAGGATTGGGCGGCAGAGGTGTTACCTTCATGTCGGTCGTAAAGAAAACGCTGCCTTCGTTATGCCGCCCAATCCTCCCCTCGTAAGAGGCATAGCTTTGATGGTGCTAATGGCATTTTATTGACCACAAGTGTCATTTCACTTGTAGTATAGCGTAACACTTGATATATGTCAAGTGCTTCAGCTTGTAAACTTACGAAAATCATCCAGCGTTTCCGAAAATGGTTTTCGTTTTGGCCGCGACACGCAAAAACGCCTGCCCCCTCACGCATCGTCAGGAAGCAGGCATTTGCAATTGCTCGCTTATACTATTTCCAGATAAGAATGCGCCAAGATGCGCCGCGAACTTTGCATTTTGGCTAACACGAATGAAACACCTCGTAGCAGCGCAATTTTTCTGCCGTTCGCGTCGCTCTGCCGCGCTTTGTCCCCAAATCCTTCCGCGGAGGATCAAAAAGACTGCCCGCTCCGCGCAGACAGTCTTTCTTCTATTCGCCATCAGTTCCCTATCAGTAATGGCACTCCGCCATCTGAATCCTCACATACATCAGCACATTCGCCAGAAACTCGCAGCTCGTCGGGCGCGGCTCGTGCGGCGCGGGACTCCGCCCCATCAACGCGCAGTACACAGGTATGTTCTGTTCCTGCCACGTCTGGTTGACCGCCGTGCGAATCGCCTGATCCACCCCGATGGGCGTGGTGTTGCACTGCTTTGCGACCACCGGGTACACCTCGCCCGTCACCAGTCGCGTCTCAAACGGGCGATTCACCAGCAGCAGCAGCGTTTCCACCAGATAGTTGAACCCCGACAGCCGCGCCGGAACACCCAGACACCGCAGCAGGCTGGCGATATACCACCGCATCGGCGTACCCGGCCTCGGCACAGGCAGCGGCGGCAGTTGATTTTCGGGCGGGCGAGGGGCAAGCTGAGCGTTGGTGGACATCTGGACGAGCGGAATCGCCTGCTGTAGGGGAAAGCCCTGTAAATCAGAAGCCACGATGTAGTACGTCGGCGCGACGTTCACAGGCACGCTTGCCTCACTGCGGCTCTTCACGATTCGGTAGGGTTTGGTATCAAAAGCAGGGTATTTCGCATCATCCACAGGAAAAACCTCCTTAGCAAAGCGTCAGTGTCAGAAAATGGTTATTATAATCAATACACGATACCCTTCACGCATACCATGATTGAAAAACGGCCTTCCAGCGCTGTATCCTGACGCCTAAACTGCACCACTGGAAGTTCTCGTATGCCTATTTTAGCACATTTTGCAGGAAAAGAAAAGTAGCATGTGTTATCTTTCGACACATTTCGCGCAAAAATACAGAGAAAGCACAAAAGAAGTTGCAATTTACAAAAACACTACATAGGCAAGCGTGTATGCAAGAATCCTTCTTCGTTTGCCATTGAAAACGAAGCGGGTGGAAATTTTCCAAAGCAAAGCGGCTCTGCCGACTTTCTTCTTTCCGAAAATCAGCAGAGCCGCCGAGATATGCAATTGATGTATTTTCCCCTTATTCCGCCAGCTGTACAATCGCGCCAAGCAGCCCCGGCCCGGTGTGAATCGCCAGTGCGGGACTGACCGGACTGATGAAGCTCGATACCACGTCGAGCCGCTCCATCAGGCGGTCGCGGAGTTTCACGGCATCGTCATACGCCGCGCCATGCACCACCGCCAGACGCACCTTGTGCCCCTGATAGCGGCGGATGATCTCGTCCACCATCGCCGTCAGCGCGTTGGAGAAGCCGCGTGCCTTGCACAGCGTGTTGTAGACGCCCTCGTCGTTCACGTAGATGACCGGCTTGATTTGCAGCAGCGAGCCGATTGCGCCCTCAACGCGCCCGATGCGCCCGCCCTTGCGCAGGAATTCGAGCGTGCGGATGACGAACGCGCCCAGCTGATGTTCGCGGCGTTTCTCCAGCAGCGCGATGGTATCCTCCACCGACATGCCGTTTTGCAGCGATTCCGCCGCTTCCAGCACCAGCAGCCCCAGACCGCAGGAGAGCGTTTTGGAGTCGAAAACATGAATTTTCATGTCCTCAAAATCCTCCGCGAGCAGGGAGACCATGTTGAACGTTCCGGACAGGCTGCCGCTGATGGACAGGTGCAGGATACTCGTTGCGCCCTCGTCGTGCAGGGTGCGGTAGAGGTTGCTGACATCCTCCGGCAGCGGCAGGGATGTTTTCGGCACTTCCCGCTGAAGCAAATCATAAAGCTGCTCCTGCGTGATTTCGAGCCGGTCGCGGAATTCCCCCTGACTGGTCGCTACACGCAGCGCAACTGTGCGAATATCATATTGACTGAGCTGTTCATCCGACAGATCGCAGGACGTATCCGTCACCAATGCAACCCGTTCGTTTCCAATCTGGAACACGGAATATCAGCCTCCTTCCGTCTGCCGTTATTATACCACAGCTTTGCGCTTTCATCAAGCGAAGCAATCTTGTTTTTCAATTCGGTAACACTTTATCGTTGCAGGGAGAATCGCCACTTTTGAGGCTTCAAGCAAAATGGCTTACGCTTCCTCAATCGTGCAGCCGCCGATGAACTCACGCAGCAGGCTCAGCGGGGGGATTTCCGCCAGCACGCCCTCGTCAATATCCGGGAAGTAGTTCAGCGTCTTAATCAGCCGGCGCGCAGCCAGATAGTTCTCATTCTCCGGCGGAATCGCCTTCAAGAGGTCGTAGGCATAGTGGCGCAGGACAGGCAGCTCGTAGTGCAGGGCGGTGTTGAACATGCGGTCGGCGTTCTCCTGATAGGGGAAAATCCACGTTTCTTCGCCGTGGCGGACACTGGGCCACATCGAAAGCGTGTTGTTCGGCGGCGTCGCGCGGAACTGCATGTCGCGCACGATGCGCCGCAGCAGACGGACATCCGTCGTGCGGATGCGGTTGTGGTCGTCAAGGTTCAAGCATGTCAGGGCGCTGACGAACACGCGGTAGATGGCATCCGTGTGCAGTCCCTCGGACAGCGCCGGATTCAGCCCGTGGATGCCCTCGATAACCATCACTTGCCCTTCCCGCAGGCGAACTGGCGTGCCGCCCGGATTGCGCTTGCCGAGTTTGAAGGAGAACGTTGGCAGCAAAACTTCGCGCCCATCCAGCAATTCCGCCAAATGCTGGCGGAAGAGCGGCACATCCAGCGTGCTGATGGCTTCGAGGTCGAGCGTGCCGTCCTCCTGCAGCGGGATGCTGTCGCGGTCAAGATAGTAGTTATCCAGCGAAATCACCAACGGCTGAAGCCCGATGACGTTCAGGTGGAGTGCCAATCGCTGGGCGAACGTTGTCTTGCCGGACGAAGACGGCCCGGCAACCAGCACGATTTTCTTGTGCTGGATGGCAATATCCGCCGCAATGTCGGCAATCGCCTTGTCGTGCAGCGCTTCATTCAGTCGGATGAAGTGGCGGAAGCGGTGTCCCTCCATCATCTCCGCGACGTCGGCGGCGTTGTTGACGCCCAGCAGCGCGCACCACCTCGTCGATTGGTCAAACACTGCCAGATGCCCCGCGCGATGCACATACGGCGCAGCTTTCTCTGGGTGATTGGCTGCCGGCAGACGCAGAACGATGCCGCGGTCGGGCAGCCAAGTGAGTTCAAAGACCTGCGTCATGCCCGTGCGCGTCGCCATTGCGCCGTAGAAATATTCCCACATACCGTCCAACCCGTACATATGGAAGAACGGCGTTGTTCGGCGGGAGAGCAGCGTGACTTTATCCGCCTGCCCCTGCGCGTCGAAGTAAGCAATGGCGTCGTCGAGCGTCCATTCTTTCTTCTCAAATGGCAGATTCTGCGCCGCGAGAGCGTGCATCTGCCGGGCGATGGCGCGCGTCTCCTCCTCCGTGATGGCGTGACCGGGCATTCGCAGCAGCACGCCACCGCTGACGCTATACTCAATGCGGACGCGCTGACCGGGCAGGACGCGGTTCGTCGCCGCAAGCAGAAGGAAGCGCACCGAGCGCTCATAGATGCGCCGACCTTCCTCCGTGTGCATGGTGAGCAGGTAAAGCAGCCCCGGCTGGGTGACGGGCGCGTTCATTTCCAGCACACGTCCGCCCTGCTGAACGGCCAGCACGCCTTCGCGGCTGACGCCGAGCTTTATCAGGCACTGTTCAACGGTCATGCCCTGTTCGAGTTCCATTTTCTTATCTTCACAAGCAATCAACATTCTTTGATTCACCTCGTTTCGCCAGAGGCGCTGCCTCTGGACTCCGCCAAAGGGTCTTCGACCCTCTGGACTCCCTTTCGCGCGATTGAGTTGCGCGCATTTTCATACTGCTTTCGCGTGTTGCGCAGGGGTTTCGCCTCTGCGGAGGCGACAAGGGGGCTTTGCGGTCGCCCCCCTTGACCCCTTCGCCTTCGCCTCCGGATGTTACTATGTGGTAGTGTTTATTGGGAGAACGAAAGGCACACTAACTAAAAAGCCTTCGATAAAAATCAATTAACAGGAGTGGCGACCGAAGGTTTCCAAAGGGCGACCGCAGACTTCGTCTATTTTCATTGCCCTTTGGTCGCCTCCGCAGAGGCGATTCCCTCTGCAACAACAAAATCAATTAGCATGGGGGAAATGCCCCCGCAAGGGGTGCTGGGGAGCGCCAGCATCACCGCGAATAAATCCCCGTGAGGATTTCCCGAATGTACGCCTCCCGGTGCGGGAGGTGCGCATCCCTGCGTGCAACCTCTGCCGCGGCTTCATTATCATATGGCACAGAAATCACCGACATCAGCAGAACACCCGGTTCACGCGAGCCGAAATCGCCCTCGACAATCACCGCGTGGGCTTTCGGGACGCCCATGCTGTTGCCAACGCTGCCCGTGTTGACGATGTAGCCCACATCCAGCGTCCGCAGGAACGGACGGTGACTGTCGGCAAAAACTACGCCGCCGTAAACTTTGCCGTTCGCTGTGAAAGGCTGTGCCAGAACGCTCTTGTCGTGCTGCACAAGCATCAAGTCCGTCACAGGGCGGCCGTGGAAAAAGCGAAAATGCGTGCCGCTAATCCACTCGTCCATGTCCAGCGGGAGCGTGTTCAGCCAGTTCATGCGCTCTTCGCCCAGCTGATCCCAGAAATAGTTATCCGCGGCGAAGCGCTTGCCGCCGATGCCATAATCCCAGTTGCCACCGACGAAGCGGGTGCAGTTTGCCCGCACCCAGTCGCATGTCTCGCGCGACTGCGGCCCTTTGCCCACCGCGTCGCCCAGAAACCAGATTTCATCAACGTGATAGTCCTTCAGCGCCTTTTCCATTGCCAGCGTCGCCGTCAAGTTGCCGTGCAGGTCGCCCAACAGTGCAATTTTCTTCATGCGCGGCCTCCTGCCTTAGTCCGGATAAACCATGGACACTTCAGAACAACGGGACAGCACGCCGCAGTACGCCGCGGCTTCCTGTTTGGCACCGGTCAAATCATGCTCCAGATAATTCCCGCACTCGATTTTCTTCGCGCCGGGGATTTCGCCCTCAAAGTCCGCCGCGAAACGGAATGCGTCGCGCACAAGCTGCAAAGCGTCCGCCTTGCTCATGCTGTCGCGGAGGATGAGGTAGAACCCCGTCCGGCAGCCCATCGGCCCGAAATACACCACCTGCTCCGATGCGTTAGAAGAGCGCACGAACGTCGCAATCAGGTGTTCGAGCGTATGCAGGGCGGGCTGCGCCACATAATCCCCCTGATTGGGGAATTTCAGCCGAAGATCGTAGGTCACGCAGTCGCCGTCGATGCGGGAAACGTACATGCCGGGCGTGAGCGTATCATGATTGATGGTGAAGGACGCGATTTTTTTCAGCATAGGGAAATCCTCCTTTGCGCATATCTCTTATATTATAACACACTTGACGGCACGGGGCAAGTATTGACTTGCGAGCGATTGCAGGGTATGATAAGGGGCGGAGGGGATGCGTTATGTCGATTCTTGTCACAGGCTTTGAACCGTTCGGCGGCAGCAGCAGCAATGCCTCGTGGGAGGCAGTTTCGCTTTTGCCGGAGACGATTGCGGGGCACGCCGTATACCGGATGCGGTTACCGGTCTGCTACGGTCAGGCAGGCGATTTGCTGGTGGAGATGATGCGGCGGATTCGCCCGGCAGTCACGCTCTGCTGCGGCGTTGCGGGCGGACGCAAGGCCATCACGCCGGAGCTGATTGCGGTAAACTACCGCCGCGCCGCGATTGCCGACAATGCGGATGTGCTGTACGCCGGCGAGAAGATTGACCCGAAGCGTCCCGATGCGCACATGACGCGCCTGAACGTCCTGCGCATGGTGGACGCAATGAAGTCCGCCGGGCTTCCTGCTGATTTGAGCCTGACCGCTGGGGCGTATGTGTGCAACGACCTGTATTTTGCGCTGCTTGACCGTGGGCTGACCGTCGGCGGCGAGGGCGTGTTCGTGCATGTTCCGACGGAGGATGTCGTTTCCGCCGTGGATGCAGCGAAGGGGCTGGAGATTTGTCTGCAAACGACGCTGGAGGGGTAATGCAGCCTTGTTTTTCCTTCATAGATTGCGTTTTTGTTGCAGGGGGATTTCGCCTCTGCGGAGGCGACAAAGGGGCAATGAAAATAGACGAAGTCTGCGGTCGCCCCCTTGACCCCTTCGCTTTCGCCTCCCAAGTTACAATATGGTAATGTTTATTTGGGAGGAACAAAGGTACACTAACTAAATAACTTTCGGCAAAGCTCAATAAGCAGGAGTGCGCACCGAAGGTTTCCAAAGGGCGATCGGAAAGCCCTTTGGTCGCGCCCGCAGGCGCGAAATCCCTGCGACAAAAGTCTATTCTATGCAAAGGTAGCATAACCACAATTACAAAAATCACCCGTGCATCGGCTTTTCTGCCCCCGCACGGGTGATTTGTTTATTGCAATTGCGCGAAATATGCTCGGCAGTCATCCGCATCGTGCGCAATCTGCGCGCGCAGTGTCTCGATGCTGTCGAACTTCTGCTCCGGGCGCATGAATTTCAGGAACGTCAGCCGGACATTCCGCCCGTACAGCGAGAGGAACTCATCCAGCACATGCGCTTCCACCGTGACGTGCCCTTCCGGCAGCGTTGGATGCCGCCCGACGTTCACCACCGCCGGGAAAATGCCGCCGCTCGTTTCCAGATAACAGGCATACACGCCGAACGCGGGCAGCGCCTTGTGCGGCGGAATGGTGATGTTCGCCGTCGGGAAGCCGATGGTGCGCCCGACCTGCTTGCCCTCCTCAACGCGCCCCGCAATGCTGTAGCCGCGGCCGAGCAGGTTGTTGACCTCGTGCATATCGCCCTGCGCAAGCAAGCGGCGGATGCGCGTGGAAGATACCGTTTCGCCGTCAATCACCACTTCCGGCACAATCACCGTGCGGAAACCGTGCTTCTTGCCGTACTCCTTGAGCATCTGTCCATTGCCCTTGCCGCCCGCGCCGAAGGTGAAATTAAAACCGCACACAATCACAACCGGTGCGTACACCTCCACCAGTTCCGCCATAAAGTCCTCCGGCGACTGATTGGCGCGCGCCCGTGTAAACGTCGTCACGCACAGCCCGTCCACGCCGAAGGACTGCATGACCGCTGCTTTTTCCGGCAGCGTCGTCAGCATCACCGGCTCTTTCTCCGGCGCAAGCACATGCAGCGGATGCGGCTGGAAAGTGCAGACCGCCAGCGGATAGACCATCTCCTGCGCCAGCTCGTCTCCGCGCATCAGCAGCGCCTGATGGCCGCGGTGCACGCCGTCAAACATCCCCAGCACCAGCACGCAGGGGTTCAGGCGCTTCGGGTCACGGATGATTCGCATTGTTCTCCTCCTTCTCCGGCGGGAGCAGGCATTTCCAGACGAGGAATTCCCCTTCCCGCGCCGCCATCCCCCAGAATTCGTCCCGCAGATACACGCGTGTGACCTGCCCTTCCGGCAGCGCCAATACGCCGGGCAGCTTCTTCGCGGGCAGCTTCACACCGTTGCACACCTGCCTGCGCAGCCATTCCGGCGCATCCGCACGCGGCATGTGCTGGATGCCGTAATCCAGCGGCAGCAGGTGACTTTGCAGCGTCCCCTGCGCCTGATACGCTGCTGCTTCCTCCATCGTCATCGCGCTGTCCAGCGTGAACACGCCGCTCTGCGCGCGCAGCAGGAAGCGCATATGCGCCGGGCAGCCCGTCAGCTTCCCCAAATCGTCGCAGATGGAGCGGATGTACGTCCCGCGCCCGCAGCGAATCGTCATACGAACGCCGTGGTCGGGCGTTTCCTCGTGCAATTCGATGGATTCCACATGCACGGTGCGCACCGGGGCTTCGACATCCTCGCCATCGCGGGCGCGTTCGTAGAGGGGCTTGCCGTCCTGCTTGATGGCGCTGAAGATACTGGGGCGCTGCTCAATATCGCCTACAAGGTGCTCCGCCGCTTCCTGCACGGCGGAAAAATCAGGGTAATTCTCCCCCGTCGCGGTGATTTTGCCCGTCGCGTCCTGCGTATCCGTCGCCGCGCCGAACGCACACTCCGCCACATACGTTTTTTCCTTATCCACCAGATAGTCGAACAGCCGCGCCGCCCGCCCAATCATGATGGGCAGCACACCCGCCGCTTCGGGGTCAAGCGTCCCGGCATGACCGACGCGCTTTTCGCCCGTCATGCGGCGGACATACCCTACGACGGCGGCGCTGGTCATTCCCGGCGGTTTGAGGATATTCAGAAAGCCATTCATGCTTCGGGTTCTTCCTCGTTGGCCGCCGCTTCCGGCTGATTTTCGCTCTGGTTCTTCTGCGCCTGCGCCAGCACCTGCGCAATATGCACGCCATAGGCGATATTCTGGTCACTGACGAACTGGATTTCCGGCGCATAGCGGATGACCATCTGCTTGCCAAGCTCGTGGCGGACAAAGCCCGCCGCGCTCCTCAGCGCCTTCATCAACGGCTCGCGCTTATCGTCCTCCAGCACGGAGACATAAATTTTGGCATAGCGGAGGTCGCGGGTGACTTCGGCGCGGGTGATGGAGAATGTGCCGGTCACGCGGGGGTCGCTGACCTCGTCGCGGATGATGCGGTCCACCTCGCGGCGGACTTCCTCGGAAATGCGTTCAATACGCTGATAGCTCATGATTTCCTCCTAAAGGTAGGGATAGGGAAAAGAAAAACTTTCGGAAAAGACTTGTTGATTTAGCGCGCTCAAGCCGCTCTGCCGGTCAATGGGTGTCGAGAGGGGCTTTGCCCCTTCGCAGGGTCAAGGGACAGCGTCCCTTGTGGGGTTTGGGGCAACGCCCCAACTGTTATTCGGGCGCTCAATTCCAAGGAAGCCACCTACAAAGGCGCAGGCAGCGAAGCGTCCCTGCCAGTAACTTTGCGCTTCCTCAGAAGCGCCCCCCAAGCTGCTCTTTTCAACGTTTATGCTGTGTCGCGCAGATGGCGCGACCGAACTGCTTGTCTTTCAGACATGGCTGCTTGTTTCCGCAAGCAGGGATTTCGCGCCTGCGGGAGCGAGTCGGGGGCTTTGCGGTCGCCCCCGACACCCCTTCGCAGCACTCACCCATGCAGCTTGACTTTTATCGCAACATTAGTTTGCGCATCTGCCGACGCAATCATGCCCTGCCGCAATGGATTTGCGGATGTTTGAAAAAAGGGGCAGGGAAAGCCAAATGGAACTGACTTTGCCCTGCCTCCTGCATTGCGCAAAATGGAATTAGCGCGGGATTTCCTCCATGATGAAGCACTCGACGACATCGCCTTCTTTGATGTCGTTGTGCCCTTCCAGACTCATGCCGCACTCGAAGCCAGCCGCCATTTCCTTGACGTCTTCCTTGTAGTGCTTCAGGCTGCTCAGCTTGCCCTCGAACACGACCACATTGTCGCGCAGCAGGCGAACCTGCGCATTGCGCTGCACCTTGCCGTCGGTCACATAGCAGCCGGCGATAACGCCCGCGCCCGTAATCTTGAACACATTGCGCACCTCGGCATGGCCCAGCAGCACCTCGCGGTACTCCGGCGCAAGCAGACCCTTCATGGCCAGCTCCATGTCCTCAATCGCCTTGTAGATGACGGTGTACAGGCGCACATCCACCTTTTCGCGCTCCGCCGCTTCCCGCGCGGACGCATCCGGGCGGATGTTGAAGCCGATGATGATGGCGTTGAACGCGCTGGCAAGGTTCACGTCGTCCTTGGTGATGGCGCCCGCCGCGCTGTGCAGCACATGCACCTTCACTTCGTCGCTGCTCAGCTTCTCCATTGCCTGCTTGACAGCTTCGACAGAGCCCTGCACGTCCGCCTTGATAATCAGGTTCAATGTCGTCTGCTTGCCGGATTCCATGTTCGAGAACATGTTCTCCAAGCTGACCTTCGCCATCGTCGCCTCGCGGGATGCCTTGACCTTCGCCTTGCGTTCCTCCGCGACCTGACGGGACAGACGATCGTCGCCGACAGCCTGCATCTCGTCGCCCGCAGACGGCACTTCATCGAAGCCCATGATTTCCACAGGCGTGGACGGACCGGCTTCCTTGACCTTCTCACCGCGGTCGTTAATCAGCGCACGGACGCGGCCGCTCGCCAGACCCGCAATGATGTTGTCGCCCACATGCAGCGTACCGTTCTGCATCAGCACAGTCGCCAGCGGGCCGCGCGCCTTGTCCAGCTTCGCCTCGATGATAACGCCGCGACCCAGACGATTCGGGTTCGCGCGCAGCTCCATCGTGTCCGCCTGCAGCAGAATCATTTCGAGCAGTTCATCGACGCCCTCGCCAGTCTTGGCGGAAACGGGGCACATAATCGTGTCGCCGCCCCAGTCCTCGCAGACGATGCCGTACTTCGTCAGGTCAGTCTTGACGCGCTCCGGATCGGCTTCCGGCTTATCCATCTTGTTAATCGCCACGATAATCGGCACATTCGCCGCCTTCGCGTGGTTGATGGCTTCAATGGTCTGCGGCATGACCGAGTCATCCGCCGCGACAACCAGAATCGCAATGTCCGTCGCCTGTGCGCCGCGGGCACGCATCGCCGTGAAGGCTTCGTGACCGGGGGTATCGAGGAACGTGATATCGCGGCCGTTCATCTTGACCGTGTATGCGCCAATATGCTGGGTGATGCCGCCCGCTTCGCCCGCAGTGACGCGGCTATTGCGGATGTAGTCCAGCAGGGACGTCTTGCCGTGGTCGACGTGACCCATGATGGTCACGACCGGCGGACGCGGCTGGAGGTTCTCCTCGCTGTCGTCGAAGTTCTCGGCGGTCAGCTGATCCTCCGCGGTCACTTCCGGCTTCTTTTCCAGCGTGATGTCAAAATCCGCGCAGACAAGAGACGCGGTATCGAAGTCAATCTCGCTGTTGATGGTCGCCATGTTGCCCAGCAGGAAGAGCTTCTTGATAATCTCCGCGCTGGTCTTGCCGATCTTTTCGCACAGGTCGCGCACGACAATCGTGTCGCCGCTCATGTAGGCGTGTTCGATCTTAATCGGCGCCATCATCTGCTGTGCGGACGGCTTTTTCATGCGGCTGCGCTTGCCGCCGCGCACCACGTCGTCATCATATCCGCTGTAACCCGCATCGCGGCTGAGCTGCTTGCGGTTGCGCGCCACATGCTCCGGGTCATGCTGACGGACGTAGTTCTTCTTGTTCGGGTCGTAGTTGGAGACGCGCTCCTTGCCCATTGCGGGCGCCATATCCGGCACAGCCGGCTTCGGGCGATTCATGCCCACGCCAGCCGGACGGCTCATGCCGCCCTGCGGACGCGCCTGGAAGCCAGCGCCCCCTTGCGGACGAGCGCCCTGCGGACGCGCCACAAACGCGCCGTTTCCACCCGGACGAGGCTGGAACGAGCCATTGCCGGGGCGATTCTGCTGCCCCTGCTGCGGACGCGCCACAAACGCGCCGTTTCCGCCCGGACGAGGCTGCCCCTGCTGCGGACGCGCGATAAACGCACCGTTTCCGCCCGGACGAGGCTGTCCCTGCTGCGGACGGTTGCCCTGCGCCCCCTGCTGTCCCTGCGGACGGGGCTGCTGCGGCCGCGGCGGACGGATGACATTCGGTGCCAATCCGACCGGCTTGGGCGGCAGCGCCTGACCCGGCCGGGAGATAATCTGACCAATCGCGGGCTTCTTGGGCGCTTCGGGCTTGGGCTCTGCCTTGGTTTCGGGCTTCTGCTCGCTCTTGGGCGCTTCTGCCTTCGCTTCGGGCTTGGTTTCTACCTTCGGAGCGGACTTCTGCTCGCTCTTGGGCGCTTCCGCCTTCGCTTCGGGCTTGGCTTCCGCCTTCGGGGCGGGCTTCTGCTCGCTCTTGGGTGCTTCCGCCTTCACTTCGGGCTTGGCTTCCGCCTTCGGGGCGGGCTTCTGCTCGCTCTTGGGCGCTTCTGCCTTCACTTCGGGCTTGGGTTCCGCCTTCGGCGCAGGCTTCTGTTCGCCCTTGGGCGCTTCCGTCTTCGCTTCCTGCTTCGGGGCAGACTTAGCTTCCTGCTTTTCCGCCCTTTCCGCCCTTTCCGCTTCCTGCCGCGCCGCATTCACTGCCGCCTGCTCATCCACGTCGAGCATGACATACGCCTTGGAGTGGTCAGAGAGACGCTTCTCCTCCTCGGCGCGCTTTTCCTGCTCCGCTTTTGCATTCAATGACTTGATAAATCCGTTCTCCAGCGCACGGAGAGACTTTGCCAGTCCGTCTGCGCTCTGACGCACGCGGGATGCATCATCGCGCACCTTCGCCGCGTCCGTGGTTAAATCCTTGATGGCATCCTTCAGCTTCACTTTCGTCATTCGACGCTTGCACCCCCGCCATGATTTTCCGATTTCATCTGTTGCCCGTGCTCTTCTTTTCCTTCAACGGGAAGGTTCTGCCTGATCTGCTCTGCCAGCCCGCCCGGCGCGACGGCCATTGCCACGCCTGACCGCCCGGTTGCATCCTGAAGCAGTCCCCGCGGCAGCAGCGCCATCTGCACCCCTGCATTGTCGCAGACACCGCGGTATTTATCCTGAGTGGCTTTTGACGCGCCGCTGTCCAGCAGCAGCACGGCGCATCCTCCGCCACGAATGCTTTTCAGGCAGCCATCTTCACCGAAGGTCGCCTGTCGTGCGCGAACGCACAGTCCCATCAGCCCGCGCAGTTTCGTTTCCCTATCCATTGGCGTCAGTTTTCCTCCGCTTCTGTCTGGGATTGGGACAGCTGCGCCAGCTCCTGCCGCAGGGCTTCCGCCACGTCGTCAGTGAGCTGCACTTCCAGCTGACGTTCCAGCTGTTTCTGCCGGATGGCGCGCATCAGGCAGCTTTCCTGTCGGCATACATACGCGCCTCTGCCGGGCTTTTTGCCGCCCGGATCCATGGACACGGTGCCGTCCGGTGCGCGGACAACGCGGATGAGTTCGCGTTTAGGCTTGCTCTCCCGGCATCCGACGCACATGCGCATCGGGATTTTCTTCGGCTTCATCAAGGCTCCTTTTGGCGATTGCCGCTTGGGTCAACCGCCGAATCTCGTTTCCTGCTGCTCCCTAAGACTTACAGCGTGTCGTCCCCGTCGGCGGGCGTTTCCGGCGCTTCCACACCCTCGTAGGGCTGGAAATCCTCCGGCAGCTCCTGCGCCGGCTGTTCTTCATCCTCCACCTGCGGGACGGCCGCCGCCATCTGCTCGGCGTACTGGCTCTGACTCTTGATGTCAATCTTCCAGCCCGTCAGCTTTGCCGCCAGACGCGCATTCTGACCTTCCTTGCCGATGGCCAAAGACAGCTGATTGTCCGGCACGACAACGATGCAGGAGCGCTGACCACTCGCCTCGGTGTATACTTCGCGGACGTTCGCCGGATTCAGCGCGTTGGCAATGAATTCCGCCGGATTCTCGCTCCACTTGATGATGTCAATCTTCTCGCCGCGCAGTTCATCCACCACACGGGTCACGCGGTCGCCGCGCTGACCGACGCACGCGCCCACCGGGTCAATCAGCACCTCAGTGGAATGCACCGCCATCTTCGTGCGGCTGCCCGCTTCACGGGCAATGCCCTTAATCAGCACCTTGCCGCCAGCGATTTCCGGCACTTCCATCTCAAACAGGCGCTTGACCAGATTCGGATGCGTACGGCTGACGCGCACCTGCGGGCCGCGGCGGGTCATGTCGTCGCCGCGCTGCACTTCCAGCACATAGACTTTCAGGTGGTCACCCATGTTGATGACTTCGCCGGGAATCATCTGATCGCGTTCGAGGTAGCCCTCGGTGCGGCCCATCAGCTCCACCACAGCACCCTTGTCATCCACGCGCGTAACGACGGCCGTCAGGATTTCGTTTTCCTTATCGGCGTACTCTTCATACACACGGCCGCGTTCTGCATCGCGCAGGCGCTGCATAATGACGCCCTTAGCGGTTTGTGCGGCGACGCGCAGGAAGTTGCGCGGCGTCACGTCCGTCTCCACAATATCGCCCATCTGGTAGGAGTCCTTAATCGCGCGGGCTTCCTCCAGCGAAATCTGGTCGGCGGGCTTCTCCACTTCTTCCACAATCAGTCGGCGGGTATACACATGAATTTCACCCGTCGCGCGGTCAATGGTCGCGGAAATGTTGTTGGCGGAGGGTTCTGCCTCGCCCTTGGCGCGGTTCTTGGCATACGCCTTTTTCAGCGCATCCTCGACCGTGGCGAAGAGCATATCCTCGCTCAAATCCTTCTCTTGGCACAGCGCGCGGATGGCTTCCACGAGTTCTTTGTTCTGTGGATCTGCTTTCGGCGCAGCAGTTGTCTTGGTCTTTCTCATGCCTGTGTCACCCTTCAATAATTTATGCTGTTTCTGATGCGGAAGCTGCTTCCGCAATGGTTTTCATTTCCGATGAAAATTGCTTTCTTGCGGGGAATCGGCTTGCCGGGTTATTCCTCGCCCAAATCGACGTCTTCGACGCCTTCCATGTCAACCACCGGCTTCACCAGCGAAGCCGCTTTGCGCGCGAAACGCTTTTCTTCGCCCGCGATGGTCAGCACCATGTCCTGCGCGTCAAAGTCCGACAGAATGCCCGTAAAGACCTTCTGACCGTCCACGGCCTTGAACAGGTGAACCTCCACCTCTTCGCCAAGCGCGCGCTCAAAATCTCGATCCTTCTTCAGCGGACGATCAATGCCCGGCGAGGATACTTCGAGGAAATCGAAATCGTATGATTCCACCAGTGGCATAATGGCGCGGTGATACCGTTCGCAGTCATCCAGCGACATGCCTTCGGGACGATCAACATAGATGCGCAGGAACTTGCCCATGTTCTCCTTATCAAGGCACACATCCACCAGTTCATAGCCCATTTCATCCGCCAGACGCTGACATTTGGGCGTGACAACGGTCGTCAATTCCGCTTTCGCCATAACTCCTCACCTCTTTCACTGCGGGTTCGTTTTTTGGGAGGACTTTCGCCTGCAATGTGCAGGCAATCAAAAAGAGTGGCTCCCATCACCCGTCAGCACCACGACAGCACAGTGGGCATACCTCTGCCCGTAACACTGTCCCGATGCCGCCAAGCCATGTCCACTCTCAGATGTCAAGCCCTTCTTTCTGCAACCCGAAACACCGGACAGACCCGGCTGAAAAATCGCTTCCCTGAAAACCAGGGCAGCGGTTCATGGATTCACACTTGTCAGTATACCACAGTTTCTCCCGGAATACAAGCATTTTAGCGGCTCTGCGCAACATTTTCCTTCCATTTAGGGCGCATTTTTCACACAAAGCTCTCGTCCTTGCAGAAAACGGGCACAAAATCCTCAGATGCGCTTTCCGGCTCCTGCAGATACCCCGGCAGTCCCAAATCCAGCATATGGTCGCGCACGCGGATATATTCGCGGTTCGTAATCGTCCGCATCAAGCCCGGAATCGCCACGTTGTTGCACGGGATGTACTGCCGCATCAGGCTGACCGGCACACCCTCCGGCAGATTCTCCTTCACCCAATCCAGCAGCTGGCAGCTTTCGCTCGTCAGACCGGGGAGAATCAGGTGACGGATGAGCGTGCCGCGCGTCATGATGCCGTTCTCATCGTAGACAGGCGTTCCTGTCTGGCGCACCATCTCGGTGATGGCGACGGATGTGGCGGCAAAATAGTTCGACGCTTTCGCGCAGAGCTGCCCCATCTTTTCGCTCCTGTGCTTGAGGTCGGGCAGGTACACGTCCATCACGCCGTCCAGCATCCGCAATGTTTCGACCGTCTCATACCCCGACGTATTCCACACCAGCGGCACATGCGGCCGGTAAATATCCAGCGTCTCCAATATCTGCGGGACATAAGGCGTCGCGGTGATGAAGGAGATGGTGTGCATCCCCATATCCTCCAGCCGCCGCAGGGAATCCGCCAATTCGCGCGGCGTGAAGGGGCGTCCGGCGTTGCGGTGGCTGATGTCAGCGTTCTGGCAGTAGGCGCAGCGGAGCGTACAGCCGGAGAAGAACACCGCGCCCGTGCCGTTCTTGCCGGAAATCGGCGGTTCTTCCCAGAGGTGCGGCGCGATTCGGGCGATGCGCATGGTGGTCGGCAGCTGGCAGAAACCGTTGCCCGTGGATTCATTGCGCTCGGCGCGGCAGGCGCGCGGGCAGAGGGTGCATTGCATAAAGGGAACCTCCTTGGCGGATGGGTTGCATTGAGGATGTTTTGGTATTGCTTAGGAAAGACGAAAGGTACGCTAACTAAAAAACTTCCGCTAAAGCTCAATAAACATGGGTGCGACCGAAGGTTTCCAAAGGGCGATCGGAAAGCCCTTTGGTCGCCTCCGCAGAGGCGAAACCCCTGCATTAACACGCGAAAGCAGTATGAAAGAAAAAATCAACTCAATCGCGAAGGGATTCAAAGGGCAGCGCTCTTTACAGCCACCCCGCATACGCGCCGACTGCGCCGAGCAAATTGATACAGAACCCCATCACCATCAGCGGAACGTTGAGGATCGACGTGCGCCCGCTTTGCGGCTTCAGGGCGAGAATCGCCACATACACCCACGGCAGCATATCCAGCAGGTAGCGGTTGCCGAACTGGAAGCCGCCCAGCGTCTTGTGGCAGACGATAATCATCAAGTGCGCCCCGACCATCAGCGGCAGCCCAATCAGCCAGAACGCATTCCCGCGGCGGCGGCGAATCAGCGCATAGAAATACACGCACAGGAACGTCACCAGCATCGGCGTAATCAGGTAGAACGCCATGCAGTCATACGGATCAAACGCCAGCGGCTGACCTCTCCCCTGATATTTCGGCAGGCGCACCAGCTGCTGCAAATGCTCCCACGCGTACGCCAGCGAAAACTGTCCGTTCTCCGCCAGCTGAAATTCCGGCAGGTAGGTGTGCCCAAATTCCAGCGGATTGCCGAAGCGCAGGTAGTTCAGCACCATGTAACTCGCGACAATCAGCGCCGCGGGCAGCAGATTCGCCATCTGCCGCTTCCAGCTATGCCGCACGCCGCTTTGGTTGAGCAGATACACCAGCAGCGGAAGGTACAGCGCCGCCATCGGTCGGCACCCGACTGCGCACGCCCACCACGCCAGCGCCCAGCCGCTTCTGCCGCGCTGCGCCGCATCTACCGCCATCAGCGAAAGCGTGAAGCACATCGTCTGCGCCAGGAACCACACCCAGCCCTGCAGGGCAATAAACAGATACCCGTTCGCCAGATACAGGTACAGCACATACCGCGCCGCATAGTGCGAGCTGCCTGTCATCCGCCGATAAATCCGCAGCGCATAGGCAATGCCAAGCAGCGTCACCGCCAGATTGATGAAGTGATCCGGCGTATCCAGCCCGAAAATCGCCGCGAACGGCAGCATCACATACGACGGGAACAGCGGAAAACTAACATAGAACTTGCCGCCGTACTCCGCCAATTCCAGCCATGTGAAATTCGGGTTGACATCCAGATGTCCTTCCAGCCACGCGCACGCCTGAATGGTGTACGAGCCATACGGGTTGTCCGTCGTCAGAAAGCGTCCCGTGAACGCGCCCATCACCAGCAGGACAATCAGGACGATGAGCGGATACAGCGCATATTCCGGCGCAAGCGTCCGCAGACGATGCCATGCGCGTTTCGCAATGGTTTGCATCGTGATGATCCTCCTTTGCTTGTTTTGTTCGCTGATAAGACGCAGTTCTGAGGGGAACGGTTCATTTCGACAAGCCATACAGAAAAAAACGGTTCTTCACGGAAAGTAGGGGGAGCAAACAATGGTTTAGGCGAAGCGCCAAAAAGCTGCACGCGGAAGGAGCATGAAAGCGCGACCAACTCAATCGCG
>ERZ825137.2467-NODE-2467-length-21371-cov-4.312957_pt1 | contig 21371 bp, 12 predicted proteins | sample MGYA00519873_ERZ825137 | MGnify/ENA primary metagenome ERZ825137 (study PRJEB31778, sample SAMEA3449190) | human gut metagenome | biome: human gut; feature: human-associated habitat; material: faeces | place: United Kingdom | collected 2010/2012 ...
GAAATCTATCCGGATGCGGCGAAGATGAAGAAGCAAATGAGCTATGCCAACGACAAGAATATACCTTTTGTAGCTATCGTGGGAGAAAACGAAATGAATGCCGGACAGGTAATGTTGAAAAATATGCTGACCGGTGAACAGGGATTGGCAGATGTCGACACCTTGTTAAGTAAGGTTCTCGGGGAGTAACAATCTCTGAGAGCATATACGGATAAAAACGGTTTCTTCATTCAACCGGTAGATAAATCGGAATTTGGATGTAAGTTGGCTGGATAAACGACATACAGGACGAATCAGGATGAAAACACTCATATTAATTCTTTGTATAGCAGCAACCTGCCAGCTTTCCTTTGCGCAGGATATCCCTGCCAGATGGGGCGATCAAGGTAACGGCACTTATATTAATCCGATTTTAAATGCCGACTATTCCGATCCGGATGTGATTCGGGTAGGGAAGAAATTTTATATGGTAGCTTCCGATTTCCATTTTCTGGGCATGCAAGTGTTGGAATCGGAGGATATGGTAAACTGGAAACTTATTTCGCAAATATATAAAAGGTTCGATTATCCCGGGTGGGATGAGAATAAGCAGTATGCAGGAGGCTCTTGGGCACCGTCTATCCGTTACCATGATAATAAGTTTTGGGTATTCTTTTGTACTCCCAAAGAAGGGTTGTTTATGTCGAATGCAGAAAACCCTACAGGTCCGTGGTCTCCGTTGCATTTGGTCGAGAAAGTGGAAAAATGGGAAGACCCATGTCCCTTTTGGGATGAGGACGGGCAGGCTTATTTAGGACGGAGCCGTCATGGGGCAGGTCCTATCATTATCCATAAGATGAGTGCCGACGGTACCCGTTTGCTCGATGAGGGAAGAACCGTTTATACAGGTCCGGTAGCGGAAGGAACCAAGATTTTTAAAAAGGACGGCTACTATTATATATCCATTCCTGAAGGAGGTGTGGGAGAAGGTTGGCAAACGGTGTTGCGCTCCCGTAATATATATGGCCCCTATGAAAAGAAAGTAGTGCTGGAACAAGGCTCTACAAATATAAACGGTCCCCATCAGGGAGCAATTGTCGATACGCCTGATGGGCAATGGGCTTTCTTCCACTTCCAGCACAATGGCGCTTTGGGGCGTGTGGTGCATTTGCAGCCGATGTATTGGCACGACGGATGGCCTGTGATAGGTGTGGATATGAACCGTAATGGCATCGGCGAACCGGTTTATGTATGGAAGAAACCTATAGAAAGCACGAAAATCGTTGTTCCGCAGACGGATGATGAATTCTCATCCGAAACACTTTCCTTGCAATGGCAGTTCAATCATAATCCGGTGGATGAAGCATGGTCGTTGACGTCACCTCGTGGTTGTCTGACACTTCAGGCGTTAATTGCCGCAAATGTGCGTCTGGCACGAAATACAATCACACAGAAAGTAATGGGATATGTGGGTGAAGCTACGGTGGCCGTTGATTTATCCGGCATAGCTGAAGGACAACGTTGCGGAATGGCATGTATGGGTAAAGAAAACCAGTCGCTCGGTATTAAGATGGAGGATGGAAAACAGTGGCTTTATCAGTCCGACGATACGTTGGAAACTAATCTTGAGCTAATTAAGCGGAAGAAGATTTATTTACGGGTTACTATTGATATGCCGAATAAGCAGTTCCGTTTTGCATATAGTGTGGATAATGTCCGGTTCAAGTCCTGCGGCGATCCTTTCTTTGTCCGTTTCGGTAACTGGAAAGGTGTGCGTGTAGGGCTCTATTGTTTCAATAAGCAAGAAAAGGCGGGTCGCGTTTCGTTCCCGTGGTTTCACTATAAACACGACGGACCGCAATCGGACCACACGGAATAGTTTTTAAAAGAACTGATAAAGAGAACGGTTATTATATACGTTGCTTTCCTAAAGTTGACCTTTAGCACCTAAGCTTTTATAATCGTAAAGCTGAGGTTTAGCATTCCAGTCTTTTTATTCACTCAATCCGCATAGTGTCTCTGTGCTCAGCTATATTCAGGCCAATGCGCAACTGTACAAATTGTTTTCTGAAACGGCAAGGAAACGTTTCCGCAACTGCGTAAAAACTTCTTTCCTACTTCTTAAGTTACGGCATTTCCTGTTTAGTCTGTGGAGGCTACTTTCGATACACTACATTCCTGTCTATTCAAAAGCATAAATGGGTATTTCATGAGGCAGTAGAAAATCAATGAGGATACGCATGTTTTGCGCTCGATAATCATGGGAGAAAGGTTCGCGTTTTTTAGTTCCTACCTTGTGAATCATCCCTATAGAAAATATCTTTCCACACCTGCTTTTAATGTTTCACCCATCACCGATTTCCTTGATGAAATGGGGCATTCCGAGTGAAGGATAGGTTGTTTTCACGTTCGTAGGAGGTTTCGCCTCGGTTTCCTTTCACGGGTCCTTTCATCCTCCGTGAAAGCTCTTCCTGGATGATACCGGTGAATTGTTCCCTTCACCCGAAACACCTGTCGGAATTGGGGTTTCAGGTAAAAGGAAGCGCCGAAAGCACTTCCGGGCACGCTTCTTAACAGCTTTACCGTGAAATGTGTGTGAAACCGGGCATGTCTCACAGCAATCTACTGAACTGTAGATAATTACTTCTTCACGTGACAGGATGAAACGGGGAAGAGCCAAACACCTTATAGGAAGGGGAGGAAGCGGCCAATTCGATGTGGGGATTTCCATTCGGTAAACTTCCTAGTTATCCTTGCCAAGCTCTGGGGTGAATCCTGCTAAATGCATAGTTAACTCTGCTAAGTGACGTGTTTAACAGTGTCAAGTGACGTGCTTAACTCTGCCGAGTGACGTGTTTAACAGTGTCAAGTGACGTGTTTAACTCTACTAAATGCCATGGTTATCCCTGCCAAGTGACGTACTCGGGAGGAAGAATTTCCGGGCCTGCTTACAGCTAACTGAATGACAGGCCTACGGTTACCTGAGCCACAAGCCTACGGCTACCCCTAGTGCCAAGCCTACGGCTTGGTAAGTGATAGGCTTGGCACTTAACATCAGCTATACTTGTCTAATTTGATTAGCTATACTTAAGTAACGGGATTAGATAGGTCTAAGTAATTCTATTAGTCATACCTGTCTGATGCTTTGATTTCATTGTTTCCCCTCCCCATTCATTTTCTACTGCCCCTATTTTATATTGCATTTACGTTAAATTATTGTACTATAGTTGTTTTTGAAGATTCCGTTTCACCGAAATTACAGAAGAATCAATTCGGAAGAGTAATCGGTTGAAAAATACTTTGCCGGCCGGATAGGTGGCTGACAAGATTCAAACGTATTAATAAGAAAAAAGATAACTATGAGAATGCAAATTTCAATCATTTTATTGGGAATAGCCTGTATGGGGCTAGTGTCTTCGTGTAAAGCACAGAAGCAGGATAAAGAAATCATGGAAGTGCAGAATATCATTCGGAAAGTGAATGATTATTGGCAAAGTCATAATAGTTCGAAAACTTCGCCGTTTTGGCATTATGCGGCTTATCATACCGGTAATATGGAGGCCTACTTTCTTACGAAAAATCCGGATTACTTGAAATATTCGCAGGACTGGGCTGAATATAACCAGTGGAAAGGCGCTAAATCCGATAATAAAGAAGAATGGAAGTATAGTTATGGAGAAACGGATGAATATGTGTTGTTTGGTGATTATCAGATATGTTTCCAAACGTATGCCGATTTATACATGCTTCATCCGGATGAAGAGAAAATTGCTCGTGCTCGTGAGGTGATGGAATATGAGATGAGTACGGATAAGAATGATTATTGGTGGTGGGCCGACGGACTGTATATGGTGATGCCTGTCATGACTAAGATGTATAAGATTACCGGAAATGCTCTTTATCTGGATAAATTGTATGAATATCTTTCTTATGCAGAGAGCATTATGTTGGATGAGGAGACGGGTATGTTCTACCGGGATGCTAAATATGTATACCCGCACCATCAAAGCGTAAATGGGAAGAAAGATTTCTGGGCTCGTGGAGACGGTTGGGTTCTAGCCGGTTTGGCAAAGGTGCTGAAAGAACTTCCGGTTGATAATAAGCACAGAGATCATTATTTAATGCGTTATAAGAAGTTGGCAAAATCCGTAGCTGAATGTCAACAACCGGAAGGATACTGGACACGCAGTTTACTTGATCCTGAACATGCTCCCGGACCGGAAACGAGCGGAACCGCATTTTTTACCTACGGTCTTTTATGGGGAATGAACAATGGTATTTTGGATAAAGCGATTTATCAACCTGTAGTAGAAAAAGCTTGGAACTATCTGGTGACAGTGTCTTTGCAACCGGACGGACGCATTGGTTATGTGCAGCCTATTGGCGAGAAAGCAATACCCGGACAAGTGGTGGATGCTAATTCTACGGCTGACTTCGGGGTAGGAGCTTTCTTATTGGCTGCCTGTGAACGGGTTCGCTTTTTACAGAATGATACGGAACGTTGAAAATAATTATGGAGGCAATCTGCCTTCTTTTTATCTTAAAAAAGTTCTTCCGAAATGCTTTTTTTCATAAGTTTGTTGAAGAAACTTAAAACTATCGGATATGAAAGAAGTATTTATGAGAAAAGCTATAGAGCTTTCAATAGAGAATGTAAAGAATGGGGGAGGTCCTTTCGGGGCGGTGATAGTTAAAGGTGATGAAGTGGTGGCTACTGGTGTAAACCGGGTGACGGCTAACTGTGATCCTACTGCTCATGCCGAGGTGAGTGCAATTCGTGAGGCTGCCCGGAAATTAGGAACCTTTGATTTAAGCGGATGTGAAATTTACACTTCCTGCGAACCTTGTCCGATGTGTTTGGGAGCCATCTATTGGGCTCATCTGGATAAGATGTATTATGGTAATACCAAAGCAGACGCAAAAGAGATTGGTTTTGATGATTCCTTTATATATGATGAACTGGAATTGAAACCGGAAAACCGGAAGTTATATTCGGAGAATCTTTTGCATAATGAAGCCATCAAGGCTTTTGAAGCGTGGAGTGCTAAAGAAGATAAAATTGTATATTAAAGAATCTGATAAGAATCTATAAGGAAAGCCAATACCGCATATATCATTCCATTTGCTTCCGTAAGGAATGAAGGCTTGATAAAGGAAGTTTGGGAAAGCGGAATGATTTTAAATGCCGGTTTGTCAAAAGACTATTTGTCTGGTTCTTTCGAAGAAATAGATGAAAAACGTTATATTTCCCCTGTGAGAATTGTTTTTATATCCTGTGTCGGTATAAAATCTCGTTGGTTTTATTTACATTTGCCTCATCTGTAAATAAAACCAACTTTCAATGCGATGAAACATAGAACCTTTGCATGTGTAGTAGCATGTATAATTATGTCGGGATGGATAGCCAAGGCACAGACCGAACTGATTCCGACGGTAGAGATTCCTGCGGGAAGTTTTTATATGGGAACTTTAGGCGAGGAGGAGAATTACGATGAAGCTCCCATGCATAAAGTATATATTTCCAAACCTTTCAGGATGGGAGTGACGGAGGTTACCAACGCACAATATGAGATGTTCCGCCCCGAACATAAAGCTTTACGCGGTAAAAACGGCTTTTCCAAAGAAGACGATGAAGCAGTGGTGTGCGTAAGCTATGAAGACGCTATTGCCTTTTGCGAATGGCTGACGGAAAAAGAAGGTAAAATTTATCGCTTGCCTACTGAAGCGGAATGGGAATATGCTTGTAAAGCAGGCCGCTACTGGAATTTTTATATGGATGATAAGTTGCCGGTAGCCTTTCAGAAAAATCAGGTTATTACTTCTATCCCTCAGCCGGTGTCGCTGAAAGTAGGACAGACACCGCCCAATGAATGGGGATTATATGATATGTGCGGCAATGTGGAAGAGTGGTGCCTTGATTGGTATGGCCCTTATGTAACCGGAGACCAGGTAGATCCTGTGGGTTATCAGGATGGGATAGCAAGGGTGACACGAGGAGGTAGCCATAATACCCCGACGGAGTATCTGCGTTCGGCCAATCGGATGGCTATGTTGCCAGATGATAAACATGTAATGACCGGCTTCAGGGTAGTGCAGGCCGATTATTCATTGGCTCCGCCCCTTATCCGGCCGCAAGATGACTATAAAGTGGATCAGACGAAGTGGAACTGGCAAGCCGGCCGGACAAATAGTCCCGTGTTTACGGCTCCGCAAGTCTATGTGCATCAGCCCGAACCCGGATCGAAAGTACCTTTCTTCAAACATAATCACCAGCCGGCTCTGACTTGGTGCGATAATGGCGATTTATTGGCTATATGGTTTTCTACCAACGAAGAAAAAGGACGCGAGATGGTAGTGCTTTCATCCCGTTTGCGTGCAGGAAGCAGTGAGTGGGAGAAGCCTCGCTTATTTTATCATGTGGCCGACCGGAACCTTACAGGTTCGTCTTTGCTAAACGACCGAGAGGGGACTCTTTATCATATTAACGGAGTGGAAGCGGCTGGTCGTTGGCGTAATTTGATGATGACATTACGTACCAGTACGGATAATGGGCAGACGTGGAGTGCTCCTCGTATTATTGCACCGGAACATACTGTGAGACATCAAGTGATAGCCGGAGCTTCCGTCACGAAGGAAGGTTGGCTTATTCAAGCTTGTGATGCCGGGCCAGGTGGAAGTGACGGTTCGGCAATTCATATTAGTAAGGACAAAGGAAAGACATGGAACGACCCTTGGGACGGAACTCCTAAACCGGACTTTAAAGAAGGCGGAAACGGTACGACCATAGCAGGCATTCATGCAGGGGTGGTACAGCTGAAAGATGGAAAGTTAATGGCTCTGGGACGTAACAACAGTATTCCTGATAAGGAGGGACGTTTGCGTATGCCGATGAGCATTTCCGATGATATGGGGAAAACATGGCGTTACTCGGCATCGGAGTTTCCTCCCATTGACGGAGGGCAACGTATCGTGCTGATGCGTTTGAATGAAGGACCCATTTTGCTGGTATCTTTTACGGAACATCCTTTCCGTACTCCGAAAGAAAATCGAGGAATGATGTTTGCGGATGAGTTCGGTAATCGTTTCAAAGGATACGGTATGTTTGCTGCGGTATCGTATGATGAAGGGAAAACCTGGCCTGTAAAACGCTTGCTTACAGATGGAGTCTATCGTTTTTTGAATGGAGGAGCGTGGACACAATTCTTTGAAATGGACGGGTCTCATGCGGAACCTCGTGGTTATTTGGCCGGAACACAAACTCCGGACAATATGATTCATTTGGTAACCAGTCGTTTCTATTATAAGTTTAATTTACCTTGGCTCGAAGAGGTAAAAGAGCCTGCTATCCCGTTAGATGCCTTTATGGATGGCATTCATCATTGGAACCTGGATCATAAAGAGCGCTCCTATCCCCGTTATTATGCCAATGATTTTGTTAGCATAGCCAATAATTTTGTTGCTTATCAAAATGAAGACGGAGGGTGGCCGAAGAATCTGGATTGGTTGGCGGCGCTTCCGGCCGATTCGGTGAAGGCGGCTTTGAAGGAACGTTACCGGATGAGTACGCTCGATAACCGGAACACTTTTCCTCAGATAGAATATCTGGCAGATGCTTATAAGTTGACGAAAGATGAACGTTATAGAAAAGCGGCCTTAAAAGGATTGAATTATTTGCTGGCAACTCAGAAAGAAAATGGAGGCTGGCGCGGATGGGATGTGGATGCCATTACTTTTAACGATGAGGTCACAACCGGAGCGCTGGAACTTTTCCAGAAAATTGTATGGGGTGATGACAGTTTCTCTTGGCTGGATGAGTCTGTTCGAACGAAGATAAGAAAAGGATATGACAAGGGGATTGATATGATATTAAATTGCCAGATTGTGCAAAACGGAGTGAAGACAGCTTGGGCACAACAGCATGACAATGTAACGTTTCTTCCGGTTAAGGCGCGTACGTATGAATTGCCCGGTATAACGGCTAATGAAAGCTGTGATGTATTAAGGTTGCTGATGAATATTCCAAATCCGTCAAAAGAAGTGGTAGAAGCCATCAAGGCAGGTATGGTTTGGTTGGATAAAGTAAAGATTACGGGATTGCGCATCGACAAAATAGCTTTGCCTGAAGAGAAAATAATTAATCATGAATATCCGTATGATCAGATAGAGGTAAGAGATAAAAAGGCGGAACCTATATGGGCACGTTATTATGAGGTATCCGATAATACCCCATTTTTATGTACGCGTGCCGGACAGAAAGTATGGAAGTTGGCCGATGTCAATGCGGAGCGTCGTACCGGATATGCTTGGTATGGTTATTGGCCGAAAGAGACATTCAAACTTTATAAGGAGTGGTTGCGAAAGATTGAAGGTTCAAAATGATCTTTTATAATCTGACGTTCGTTGAGTCAGTGGTTTTCGCCTCTTGGCACGGATTGTTCACCGATCGATGAGTTTGAGAGAAAAACATCTTATAGCATGGCTTATTTTATGTATTCTCAAGTGATTGTGTAGTTTCTCTTAATACTATCAAATAATTTTAATCCTTATAGGTTTCGTTTTCGAATTCAGTCTTGAGAGGGTCCTCGGCTCCTTTGAATTATGACGGTACATTCTTTGAGAGAAGTATACAAGGCAACTAATTCATAGCAAGTTAGTAGCCTTGTATACTTCTTTAAACATTTCCACCTAGGGAAATAGGGTTTGACAGTCGGAATAGGAAGAATCTAAAATAGAATCACATAGCAAGGAGACCTGAAATCTCGTGAATGAAACCTACTTTAGAGACATTTGTCGAATATTCTTGTGAATCCTCAATAGGAAGCTTTTCGTAGTGAATTCTTTCACTTCCGATTAATGAAGAAAGTCTGCACGCATGGGACTGAAACAGTCAATTAAGACTCCGGCTTCCAGACAAGTACATCCGTGTAGAACATCTGGTTCCATGTAAATGCCATCTCCAGCCTCTACAATTTTAGTTTCATCGTTTATCGTAAATTCGAATTTACCGCTTGCCACATAAGTGGTTTGTGTGTGATAATGTGTATGCGGAGCGCCTATTGCTCCTTTTTCGAACTTCACTTTTACCAACATTATTTGGCCGTCGTAACCCATAATCTGACGGGTAACTCCTTCTCCCGCAGGTTCCCATTGTTTTTCCTTTTCATAAAGGAATGTTTCACTTCTTGTTTTCATTGATTTCTTATTTATGTTTGAATGTTCTGTCTCGGTTTTACTCTTCGGATAGGAAAAGATAATCGCAATAGCTTTGTCTTTCTTACTGCCTTTACCTCCTTGTCAATCTCGGACAAAGGTAGTGATTTTGCTTTGGTTGTAAAAAATAGTATTCAGATATTTGTCGCTAAGCACGAAAACTCCTACTTTTGGGGAAAATATGCTGACTAGGTTTTCGCAGGATAAATTCCGGAACTAAAGGAATAAAGAAGTCGTTATTGCCTGCTGTGGCTGTTTGAGGAATTAAAGCTGACCGTATACCGGTAATTGGTAAAGCATCTGGTTTTGATTCTGGACGGGGAGTGGAATGATAACTTCCGAGTGACGAATAATCCTTATATTCTGTAGTTAGAATTTGTGAAACCTGAAATATACTAATACTGATATTACTCAAGAAAACACAATGAGCAAATTGGCATGTGCAGTAACGGGGATTATGATTACGGCTTTCTCATTGATATCCCTTTCGGCACAATCTCAGAAAAAGAATGAAGTCGTATTGGAAACAATGAAAAAAGCTACTCGCTTTATGATGGATAAGGTTAGTTACAAAGGAGGTTTCGTATGGGCGTATCTTCCTGACCTTTCGCGTTCATGGGGCGAGATGGAGGCTTATCGTACGATGGTATGGATTCAGGCGCCGGGCACTCCTTTGGTAGGGCAGCTTCTGTTGGATGCTTATCATGCTACCGGTGACGAATATTATTACGAAGAAGCCAAGAGAGTGGCGAATATTTTGATTTGGGGACAGGAACCTTGCGGAGGCTGGAATTATATGTTCGATATGGCCGGAGAAAATTCAATAAAACAATGGTACGCTACCATAGGAAAGAGTGGATGGCGTATGGAAGAATTTCAGCATTATTATGGGAATGCCACTTTCGATGATTCTGTAACGAGTGATGTAGCCAAATTCTTGTTGCGTATATATGTGGAAAAATATGATCCTGTTTTTCGTCCTGCATTAGATAAAGCCATTCATTTTATCCTCGAAAGTCAGTATCCGGCAGGAGGATGGCCGCAACGTTATCCTTTGAGATACGATCATGTATTTCGGGGACAGGCGGATTATTCCTCTTTTATTACGTTGAATGATGATGTGATTCCGGAGAATATAGATTTTTTGGTGCAGTGTTATCAGGCATTGGGTTTGAAAGATGTAAAAGGACCGATTATGCGCGCTTTGAATTTGCTGATTTCATTGCAGCAGGGCGAACCGTATGCCGGTTGGGCCGATCAATATACAGTGGATGATTTGCAACCGGCACATGCCCGTTCGTATGAACCGCGCAGTATCAATGCCGGCACTACGGTAGGGATGATTTATAAATTATGCAATTATTACAAACTGACGGGTGAAACTAAATTTTTGGCCGGTATTCCGGCTGCGATAAGTTTTCTGGAATCAATGAAGCTTCCCGATTCGGAAGTCGTTCGTTTTGGTCGGCGTCCTTTAGAAGAGGGGCAGATACTGGTTCCCCGCTTTATTGATCCGGACGATGGAAAGCCTCTTTATGTACACAGGAAAGGAACGAATGTATGGAACGGAACTTATTATATTGATCAGGATATTACTCATACAATAGGTCATTACAGTTCGGCTTCCGTCATAGACATCGGAAAACTTCGCCGTTATTATGAAGAGGTGAAGGTTTTGTCGAAAGAAGAAGCTACAAAAGATTCTCCGTTATTACGTAGCGAGCCGACTCCTTTGCCCGAGTATTACGTTTCTTACCGTCCGCCTCGCCGAAATGCCCGACCCATGAGTGTGGAACAAATCATCCAATCCATGACAGAAGAGGGAAGCTGGCTAACACCTTTGACGGCGTACTCCCATCCATACAAGCCTTGCAAGGAGATGCAGCCGAGTGAAGAAACTCGTTATGGACAAACTTTTGTGGGAGACGAATACGATACTTCTTGTTATCCGGCTACGGAAGAGGTGATGGGTATATCCACCCAAGTTTATGTATCCAATATGGCAAAATTAATTCAATATATAACAAATGAAAAGTAAAATTGTTACGGCACTGGTTGCCTTGTTGCTTTTGTCCGCTTTTAAGACGGATACGAATGATACTATAACAGTGTTTATGATCGGAGATTCTACCATGGCTAATAAGCCTTTGGGAGGGGATAATCCCGAGAGGGGATGGGGACAGATGCTTCCCGGTTTCTTTACGGAGCATATACGGGTGGATAACCATGCCCAGAACGGACGGAGCTCCAAGAGTTTTATTAATGAGAAACGGTGGGATGCCGTGCTTTCTAAAATACGGAAAGGCGATTATGTATTCATCCAGTTTGGGCATAATGATGAGAAAGAGGGGGAGAAACGCCATACCGACCCAGGTACTACCTTTGATGAAAACCTGCGTAAGTTTGTAAACGAAACCCGTTCGAAAGGGGGTATTCCCGTATTGTTCAATTCGATAGTTCGTCGTAATTTCGGTGAAAATAAGAATGCGGTGGCCGAGGACGACCTGCATGGAAAGGGTACTACTGAAATAAAAGAGGGGGATAAACTGATTGATACCCACGGAGCTTATCTGGATTCTCCGCGTAATGTGGCCAAAGAATTGGATGTGCCTTTTATTGACATGAACAAGATTACACATGATTTGGTGGAAGGCCTGGGACCGGAAAAGTCGAAAGACATCTATTTGTGGATTGCGCCGAAAACTCTTGCCGCTTGTCCGGACGGGCGGAAAGATAACACGCACCTTTCTGTATACGGAGGACGTACCATTACCAAACTTACCGTGGAGGCTATTGCCGAGGCTGTACCGGAATTGGGGAAATATGTTCGTTATTATGATTATGTAGTGGCTAAGGATGGTAGTGGGGATTTCTTTACCGTACAGGAAGCAATTAATGCAGTTCCGGATTTCCGTAAGGATATCCGTACTACAATTCTTGTCCGCCCGGGTGTGTATAGAGAAAAGTTGGTAGTACCGGAGTGTAAAATTAATATTTCGCTTATCGGACAGACCGGAGCTGTTATTTCGTATGATGGATATGCAAGTAAGCTAAATGCGTTGGGATCTCCCATGTCGACTTCCGGTTCGGCGTCTTGCTATATTTATGCTCCGGATTTCTATGCGGAAAACATTACTTTCGAGAATACGGCAGGTCGGGTAGGACAGGCTGTAGCTTGTTTTGTAAGCGGTGACCGGGCGTTCTTTAAGAATTGCCGTTTCCTGGGCAATCAAGATACGCTTTATACTTATGATAAAGACTCCAGACAGTATTATGAAGACTGTTATATTGAAGGAACAGTCGATTTCATCTTTGGTTGGTCTACGGCAGTATTCAACCGTTGCACCATCCATAGTTTGGGAAACGGCTATCTTACCGCCCCGTCAACCGATAAGGGAAAGGAATACGGTTATGTATTTTATGATTGTAAGATGACAGCGGCGGACGAGGCTACTTCGGTATATCTGTCCCGTCCGTGGCGTCCCTATGCACAAGCCGTATTTATTCGTTGCGACCTGGGCAAGCACATAGCACCTGCAGGATGGAATAATTGGGGAAAGAAAGAGAATGAGTCGACTGTAACCTATGCTGAGTATCAGTGTAAAGGAGAAGGGGCTAATCCGAAATCTCGCGCCTCGTTTGGCAAACAATTGAAAGATATTTCACGCTATGATATGGCTAAAGTGTTGGGAGGCACAGATGGATGGAATCCGGCGAAAGACGGTAACCAGCTGTTGAGTGTGAAGCGCTAAAATAGGCCATCTGTCATTTTGTAAGTAAAATACGCAGTTCGGGTATTAAACCTGAACTGCGTATTTTGGTCTAAGCAAGTATACAAACTAAAAGAAGCATATATGTTGAACACATTGAAGGGCATTCGATACGGACTTTTAAGCTCCGTTTTGCTCATTTCGAACGGGGTGCCGGTGATGGCACAAAAAAGTTTTGCGGATAAGTCCGCACAGTCTGCTTATAAAATAGACTGTAATGTATCCGGGCGCAGAAACGCCGAAGTAAATGAAGAAGGTTACAGGCCGTGGGCAATGGAAAATGGTACGGTTAATTCGCTTTCTCTTGACAAAAAGGTGCGGGTCACCCTAACTGTAAAAAACGGAGGACAGATGACATCCGGCTATTATAAAGCTGGTATTCAGGAACCTTATTTGGCCAGATTGGTGAGTGATGGCCTTTGTCTGAATAATTCGGGAGAACTGGAGATGCGTATTAGCGGTCTGCCTAAAGGAAATCATCTTATTCAAACGTATCACAATAATTATAGTGTGGATAATAAAGCAGACGTTCCCTCATTTGACGTGTACGCGCAGGGACGTTTGGTACATGCCGGCCAAAAGTGTACTCGACGTTCTTTGGTAAAAGAGGAAGCGCTTATCTTAAAAACAGAGGTGAGTGTGGCAAAAGATGGGGATGAAGTCGTGTTACGTTTTTTACCGAAAGGAAGTGCTGCGGATAAAGTATGTAGTGTTTATCTGAACGGCATAGAGATTGATACGCCGGACGTGCTGAAACAAGCCTGCCGCCCAACGCCTTTTGACGGCGATATGCATGCTGATGCGGATACGGGTACAATGCTTTTGAAATGGAATTCGGCAGCCGGAGCTGTCAAACATCATGTATACATGGGTTGTGATTATGACGAATTGGAAAAGGCGACAACAGCTGACAGTAAATTGTATAAAGGAACTTTCGGGACACCTCAATACAAAATAAATAATCTTTCTAATTTGAAAACTTATTATTGGAGAGTGGACGAGGAAGACCCGCAAGGGAATATTACGCGAGGCGCCATATGGAGTTTCAGACCTCGTCATCTGGCATTTTATGGAGCCGAAGGTTACGGACGTTTCGCTATTGGCGGTCGTGGAGGAAAAGTCGTATATGTAACCAATCTGAATGATGACGGACCGGGAAGTTTCCGCGAAGCTGTAACGAACGAAATCGGTCCCCGTACCATTGTGTTTGCCGTGTCGGGAACCATTCATTTGAAGTCGCGCCTTGCATGTTCTTCTCCTAATGTGACGATTGCCGGACAAACAGCTCCGGGCAAAGGTATTTGTATCCAGGGCGCTCCGTTCGGAGTAGGCAGTGACGGTATTTGCCGTTTCATCCGTGTTCGGTTGGGCAAAGGCAGAACCTTTGACGGCATCGGCATGGCGGGAGCAAACCACAGCATTACCGACCATTGTTCTATTAGTTGGACTATTGATGAGGCTTTCAGTTCGCGTGGAGCTAAAAATATAACTTTGCAGAGGACATTAATTTCCGAAGCATTGAATGTGGCAGGCCATAAAAACTATCCCAAAGGCAAAGGACATGGCTATGCGGCTACTATTGGAGGTAATGTAGGCTCGTTCCATCATAATTTGCTGGTACACTGTGCCGGACGTAACTGGAGTATGGGAGGCGGATTGGACGGAAACGGATATTATTCGGGTCGTTTGGATCTCTTCAATAATGTGGTATACAATTGGGGTGGACGTGCCACCGACGGAGGCGCTCACGAAGTGAACTTTGTAAACAACTATTATAAGGCTGGTCCCTCCACTACTCAAATGTTTATCCTGAGAGCCCAGTTGGAAGGTGTAGGTAAAGGTTCGCAAAGCTATTATTGCGCAGGTAATATCCTTCAGCATAGAGATGGTAAGCTGGTAACGGATAATGAACGGCTTCGCAGATATGAGCTTTCGCATGGTCAGATATTAGATTGGAATGTATGGGTGGACAAGCCGTTTTTCCCTTCGTATGCCCGTATAGAACCGGCTGCGGAAGCTTATAAATCGGTACTTTCGGATGTTGGTTGCAACATGCCGGTGTTTGATGAGCACGATTCTCGTATTGTAAAAGAAGTTCTGGGTGGAACCTATACTTATACAGGTAGTATCGGTAAACTTCCGGGAATTATAGATGACGAACAAGATGCCGGAGGATATGAAAATTATCCGGCGGAAAAGAGAACTGCTGATTTTGATACTGACCGGGATGGTTTGCCCGATTGGTGGGAGAAGCTTCACGCAACCAACCCCAACTCGGCTCCCAACGATTTCTCAGATGCCAATGCTGATGTGGACGGTGACGGATATACGGCTTTGGAGGACTATCTGGAGTGGATGTCGGTTCCTCATTATTATCTGAAATCCGGTAACGAAAAGAAAATAGATCTTTCAGTATATTTTGCTGGTTATAACGAACCATCGTATAAGGTTTCTTGTCCGGATGCCGGCGTAGCAGTGAAGGGTGCGCAGCTTACCGTGCAGGCTACCGGAAAACGAAAAGGTATTGTGTATGTAGAAGTAAAAGCAACTGATAAGGAAAGCGGTAGTATGACACGGAGAATAGGTTTCTGCATAGAGTAATAAAGTGGTAGTAATAGCTTACGATATGAATTAGGACGTTTCCGGCAGAACCGATTTATCTATCTGTCGCAGATTGCTCCTAGAGTCCCGAATACATGCTTAAGTGACTGTGTTCGGGACTTTTTTTGTGGCATTGTCTGTTGATGTAAGGATATTATTTACTGACTTTTCATAACATTACTAGTTTAAAATTGTAACATTATTAGTTACGCTTGATCGTATTATTAGTTGCGTTGAATAACATTATTAGTTATTTCAGATAATAAGATTCGTTACTTCTTCCGGTTTTACTTGTTTTTATGATTAAATTCCGGAAAATCAGTTTTTTTCTTAAGTGAATGTAAAGAGGTTACAAGTAAATCATTTTTTTTATTCGTTGATTCACTTTTCTTATAGAGTGTTTTTTACAATAAAATCAAAAATCACAATAAAAACATCATTTTTAATAATTCCTTTCGTTCTGAATTATTTAGGTTTGCAAAATCTAATATTTAAGTATGATGAAGTTAAGGATTTTCGTATTCTTATATTTTGTGAGCTTTTGGTTTATGACTTCTTTCTCGCCACAAGCCTCTATCTACGCTCAGCACCCCGCCACCCAGCGTTTGGCAAATTACATCAAGCATATCAACCGCTTCGCAACGGATTGTCCTCAGGAAAAAGTATACCTACATTTCGATAACACGGGTTATTACGTGGGTGACACCATCTGGTTCAAAGCCTATACGGTATTTGCCGAAACTGTCAAACCTACCACCTTGAGCCGTGTGCTTCACGTAGAGCTGGTAACTCCCCGGGGTGAGATTGTGGACAGCCGTAAGTTGAAGATTGTGGACGGCCAGTGCCATGGTGAGTTTGCTTTAAGCGATGACTACCGTGGCGGTTTCTATGAGGTGCGCGCCTATACGCGGGGCATGCTGAACTTCGGGGATGATTATATCTTTTCTCGTGTGTTTCCGGTATATAGCGCTCCGGAGATATCGGGTAACTATGAGGCGAAAGAGATGGACAGTTTCTTTGGTGAGAAGAAAGAGCGTCCTTCCCCTGCAACCTACGATAAAGTGAATCTAACTTTCTTCCCCGAGGGCGGTCATGCGGTAAAGGGTTTGCGTTCTAGGATTGCTTTTCGTTCGAGTGGAAGCAAAGGGGAGGATATCTGTGTGAGGGGTAACCTATATAATAAGTCGGGTGAGCAAGTGGCGGTATTGAATACCCTTCACCAGGGCATGGGCGTCTTTGAATTAACTCCTGAAGAAGATGAATACAAGGCTGTTTTGGAATATGACGGGAAGCAATATACGTTTCCTTTTAAAGAGGTACTTCCTGAAGGCTATACCATGCATGTAAACAACATGCGTTCGGAGAGTATACAAATAACACTTCAAAAATCTTCTTCGCTACCCTATGATACGGTAGCTGTTTCTGTGAGTTGTCGTGGACGCGTATATTCAGTAGAGGCATTCGGTTTGGGTGAAGAACCTTATACATTCAGCGTGTCGAAAGATCGGTTTCCTGCAGGTTGCCTGCAAATCACAGCTTTTAATGCGGATGGTGATATTCTGGCGGAACGTCTGGCATTTCATACCAAGCCCGACATGTACATTCCGATAAGAGTCACCCAGGACAAGCCTGTGTACAAACCCTTCGAGGAAATCAACATGGAGTTTGATATTCATGACATTGAAGGCAATCCGGTGGAGACCACCTTTTCTGTGGCGGTAAGGGATGCGGCCACTACTCCTGTGACAGGTTATCAGGACAATATGCTGACCAACCTGCTGTTATCTTCCGAGGTAAAGGGTTACATCGAAAATCCGCTTCAATACTTTACGGATACGAGCCGTTCGACGAGAAGGAAGTTGGATTTATTGATGATGGTACAAGGCTGGCGTCGTTACAGTTGGCAGCAGATGTCGGGAGTGAAACCGTTTGCTGTAAATCACTTTGTGGAAGAGGGCTTGCCTCTTTGGGGGCGTGTGTTAACATTGGTAGGTAATAAGCCTCGCACAAATGCCGATATCCTGTTTTGGATGAAGAACACGAAAGGGAGTGAGATACATGGTAAAGGCCATACGGATGATAAAGGTAATTTTTATTGTATTCTGCCTGACAGTTTGGATATAACCGGTCGTTGGTTGTTGAATGTTTCCGTATCGGAGAAAGGCAAGCAGAAACATTCTCAAGTATTGATGAACCGTCATTTCTCTCCGAAGAGGCGTAGTTATACCTATTTGGATACGTTTGTAAGGGACAGTGTTGTGCTTTTAGCGGAAGAAGAGGATAGTTTGCATCGGCCTTCCCTAATGGAGACTCAGGTTATGAAAGAGGTGCAGGTGAAGCGTTACCGTCCTCGGAAACGTTTGGAACCGGAATTTGTATTCGATGTAGATAAAGATATCAATGAACGGTTGGATAAAGGGGAATATATTCCGGCTACAGTGCAAGAGTATGCAGAATGGAAATATCCAATTTTGCAAAATTCTGGATTGAAGTTGATACAAATATATTTGTTAACTTGTAGAACTGAGGATGTGCCGAAGTTTCGACATATAGACGCCAAGGAAATAGATATAACCAATGTGAAACGATTGTTGATGTATCGTAAGAATATTACAGAACTTGTTAATAATCTTTCAAAATTTAATGCGGGGGTTGAAACTTTGGTTATAAATGAAAAGAAGAACTACATACTTATTGTTTCGGAATTATATGATGAAGTCTATAACGATACCCGCAAAGGAATTCGCCAGACCTATTATACCGGTTATTCTCTAGTAAGGGAATGTTATAATAATTTAACCGAGGACCAGGCGATGGATGATATCCACTATCGTCGTACTCTTTATTGGAATCCGGAGGTAAAGACGGATTCGACAGGCAAAGCAACTGTTCGCTTTTACAATAATGGAAATTGTAGGCAGATGGATGTGAGTGCAGAAAGGGGTATAACGAAGGATGAGAAGTAATACAGAATATGGAAATAAGATTGGGAGAATATTCTCTCTTGCCAGGCCTGATATTCCAAATCTTATTGATATAAAGTATGTAGTTAATAGTTTAAGTGGTATAAGCAAAACAAGAGAGTAAGAAGTGAATAGTCTAACCAAGTTAAAATTTTATCAAAATGAAAAGTAAAAGTCTGATTGTTTTAAGCGTTTTAATAGCTTCAATTGCTATAACCTTAAAAAATATGGAGATTCTTAGAGATGTCAATGAATCGGGAATAGTTCTAAAAGAGCTTGATATGCAAGCTGGAGCTGCCTCTGAGGATGTTTGGCATTACACAAATGCAGAACCTTATACAGTGTACTGTGATGATGGATTTACATCTTATACGGCTTGCGAGAGTTCTTTAAATGCAGGAAGTTGTGATGCTGGAGATGAAACGGATTGTCCTGGATATGATGGCCCATGTTCGTCTAGCCCGAATAAAGAACATGTATGGTTTTATATAAATAAAAAGCCTGTTTATTGTATCTATTGTAAAGCAGATTATTCTGATTGAAAGTAATGATAGTGGAGTGAAAAGAAATAGGATTATAATTCCTTTCTTTTCACTCTTTGAATGGAATATAATTGTTATGTATTTAACGAAATTTCATTGATAGAATGGTGGGACAATGGAATTATGGTATATCAACAAAAGAAATTATTTTTTTATTGTTCTTTTATATTTGGTGTTTGTCGCTTGCAACAATAGTAAGGAATCCCAAATACAATCTACTTTGGAAGTAGCCGAAAGTAACCGTTCCGAACTGGAGAAAGTGCTTTCTTACTTTGAGAATGAAAAACCGGATAAGCTAAAACGGGAGGCTGCCCGTTACCTGCTTGCCAATATGAGTGGGCATACTTCCATGCAGGGAAGACGCATGGAAGTATACAAAGAAATGGTGAGGACGGCGAAGAAACCGATTCCGAAGGATACACTGGAAGCTATATGGGAGAGGGCGAAAGCTATAAAAGGCGGCATGGACGAAGAAGAGGACGCGGTGTTGATTTCTTCCGATTATTTAATCCGTCATATAGAGCAATCGGTGGAGGGATGGAAGCATGCACCTTGGAAGGATAGGGTTTCTTTCGAGGACTTTTGCCGTTATATATTGCCGTATCGGGTAAACACCGAACAGTTGGCTTCCGGGTGGATAGATTCTTTGCGGACAAGATACGCTCCAGCAATAGAGGGAATAAAAGATATGAAGACGGCCTATATGGCTGTTCTTAAAAAGTTGGATAAGGAGTATCGAGAGTCGGAGGTCTCTTGTCCCTATACGCCGGATATCCTTACTTTGGACAATATGAAGATGGGGCCTTGCAAAGATCAGTGTATGCTGGCGGCAGCCGTATTGCGGGCGTTGTCCATTCCGGCGGTTTACGATTATGTGACGCATTGGACAAACTATAGCAGAGTGGGGCATTCTTGGGTGGCGTTAGTGGATGGCGGAGAGACCTATACCTGGGAGAAGAAAGATACGAAGGTGAGGAAAGCGGTCCGGATTCCTGCTTCGGTGATGAAAGCAGAGGCTGTTCCCGAGAAAGATTACCCGTATTCGGTAGATACATTGAAGAGGGTTTCAAAGGTTTACCGCATTCTTTATACAACGAACACGCCGGAGGATGTTTCGGAAACTTATCAGTTAAAGGGATATTGTAAGATGGAGGTTCCCGAAGCTGTGGAAGCCGTATATCTGTGTACATTTCGTACCGGACGGGATTGGGAACCGGTGGATGCTGCTTATGTGAGAAGAGGAGAATGCCGGTTTGCAAATTTGGGATGTGGAACCGTATATCTGTTGATGAAGAAAGAATGTGGCAGGTTGTTTTCTGTTTCTGTACCGTTTATTCTTCATGAGAATGGAAAGATAGAGAGGCTCGTAGCGGATAAACAAACGAGAGAGACTGTTGTGCTGACCCGCAAATATCCGTTGATGGGAAATTGGATCAGCCAGTGGCATAAGATGATTGGCGGAAAGTTGGAAGCAAGTAATCGTCCCGACTTTCAGCCGGCAACCGTGTTGGACAGCATTGTGGAAACTCCGGTATATAAGAACCGGTTTCGGATACCTCATGTCGAAGAGGCTTACAGGTATGTGCGGTATGTATGTCCCGATAATTGCCGGACCCCGTTGGCGGAACTGGAATTTTATGAGGCCTCTACGGGAAAGCTGTTGATAGGAGAACCAATAGGTTCGGAGAGGCTGTCGGAAAGGTCGATGCGGCAAACTTTCGACAGGGATTTAATGAGTGTATGCAGTTCTAAGAAGAAATATTGGGTGGGACTGGATTTGAAAACAAAACGCCGGATAGGAGAAGTGGTGCTGTATCCGAAGAATGACGGAAACTTTATAGATATAGGTGACTGTTATGAACTGTTCTATTACGATAAGGGTTGGGTATCGTTGGGCAGACAGACAGCCTCCGGCTTGTCCTTGGTTTATCGGAATGTGCCGAAAGGTTCCCTGTTACTTCTGAAAGACCATACCAAAGGGAAAGAGGAGCGTGTCTTTGTTTACCGACACGACCGACAGGTTTGGGGATGACGCTACCTATGACCGAGGTATAAAAAGCTTCTTTAGATTTACTTGGTTTATTAAGAACCTATAAGTCTTTGCCATAATTCCTGTATCTAGGTAGTTAGATTGCAAAACCTCCTAAGTTGTCGTGTTTGACTCTTAGGCTTAGCTATCTTTTTTGCAACACACTTTCTGCATTTATATGCCCTTACTTGCTGATAACCCATATAGTTTACCTGCATTTTGAAGGAGCTATCTAAAAAGTAAAAATTGAATTAGCTAAAGTTATAGATTGTAACTG
>ERZ825137.2475-NODE-2475-length-21319-cov-3.947329_pt1 | contig 21319 bp, 18 predicted proteins | sample MGYA00519873_ERZ825137 | MGnify/ENA primary metagenome ERZ825137 (study PRJEB31778, sample SAMEA3449190) | human gut metagenome | biome: human gut; feature: human-associated habitat; material: faeces | place: United Kingdom | collected 2010/2012 ...
ATGCCGATTCGGACGAACGTCTCATCCGGGTAATTCAACGCGACATGTTAGAAAGAGGACGCACAGCCGAAGCGGTCATGGAACGATATGTCCGCGTTCTAAAACCCATGCATATGGAATTTATAGAACCAACCAAACGATATGCCGATTTGATTATACCGCAAGGAGGACACAATAAAAAGGCAGTAGAAATCATGACAACTTATATTGAGAATATGCTTCACGCAAAAAAATGAAACACCTGCTCTCTTTCATCCTGTTCCTTCTCTTCTTGTCCGCATGTGTTGTAGGAAATCGTTCCCCCATCCCGAACGAAGAGGAGACGTATGACTTGCCGCAAATGAAAGACAGCGGAGAATTGGTAGCGCTGACCTTATACAGTTCTACTTCTTATTTTTTATATCGGGGTGAACCGATGGGATTTCAATATGAACTTTGCGAACAGTTTGCTCAATCTTTAGGACTACGGTTACGCATAGAGGTTGCTAATAATCCTGCCGACCTGGTAAGAAAACTTCTTCATAAAGAAGGAGATTTAATTGCATACAATCTGGCCATAACTAACGAATGGAAAGACAGCGTGCTATATTGTGGCGAAGAAATGATTACTTATCAGGTTATCGTACAGCGAAATGGAAAGAAGTGTCTAAAAGATGTAACGGAATTAATCGGAAAAGAAATCTATGCTAAACCGGGAAAGCATCTCGACCGCTTGGTAAATCTGGACAAAGAACTGGGTGGAGGCATCCTTATACATGAAGTGCCGGAAGACAGCATCACAACAGAAGACCTGATAACCAAAGTCGCCCAAGGAAAGATTGATTATGCCCTATGCGACAACGATATTGCCCGTTTAAACCGTACGTATTATCCTAATCTGAATATCGATTTACAGATCAGTTTCGTACAACGTTCATCCTGGGCGGTTCGTAAGGATGAACCGTTATTGGCCGAAGCTGCCAACCAGTGGTATAAAGCCAATGTGAAGTCACGGGCTTACCAAGCAAGCACAAAAAGGTATTTCGAAATAAGCAAACGGATTACACATGGTTCTATTCTGTCGGTCAAGGATGGAAAAATATCTCATTACGATAATCTATTCAAGACTTACGCCAAAGAGATTAACTGGGACTGGAAACTGCTGGCATCACTGGCTTATACAGAATCAAACTTCGACACAACAGCCGTTTCATGGGCGGGAGCCAAAGGTTTGATGCAACTTATGCCTCGCACTGCCCGCGCTATGGGACTGCCGCCCGGTAAAGAACAGAATCCGGAGGAGAATATAAAAGCTGCCGTAAAATATATTGCGGCAATGGAAAAGAGTTTCACCGCTATAAAAGACCCCGACGAACGCAGTTATTTCGTATTGGCGGCCTATAATGCCGGACTAGGCCATGTGAAAGACGCCATAGCTTTAACCGAAAAATATGGAGCCAATCCCTCCGTATGGAAAGATAACGTAGAAAAATATCTTCTGCTAAAGAGCCACGAACACTACTTTAATGATCCGGTCTGTAAGAACGGCTATTTCCGGGGTGCGGAAACGTATAACTTTGTCAGGGAAATAAAAGAGCGGTATAAAATTTACCAACAGAAAATTAAGTAAAAAGAGAGCGAAATGGCTTGGAATTGAAATGATAGCATCTTTTTTTCCTTGAAATTAACAAATAACCTACATTGAATAAAAAGATTAGAAGTGAACGAGATATTTAACGAAATAGAATCATATTATTTTTCCAAACTAACCTACAAAGAAAAATATAGCCGTCTATATAGTTTGCTCGAACGGGTATGTAAACAACTTACCACCGACGAGTCTATGGATTTTTCCAATCTTTTCTCCCGGCTTTACTTCTTATGCGCACAACGGAAAGTGAAACCACAAGCCATAGAGATTTTCCGTATCCATGCCCGGCAGGTCTTGCAAAGTAACCTTTTTCCCTATACGGATGAAGATTTCCAATATGATGTAAAAGCCTTATGCGAAACCATCAGCCAATTTCTTCATACACCAATATCTGTTCGGTTACAGAAAGCGTTGCCCACTCATTGGCGTCCTCTGCCACAGCATCCTTATACAAGTGAAAGGAGAAAACGTCTTCGTATGGTAGTAGATAATTGGGATGAGGAATTCATCTATGGATTTGATGAAGCATATCCTGATAATGCTCCCCTGCAAGTCTATTATAAAGAGGATTTTGCTACTTTACGCGACATTCTTTTCAAAGGCGCCCAGCTCAACTTATTATCCGTCACTTCAGACGAAGGCGGAATCCTGCATGCGGAACTCATAGTCTTTGAGCCCGATTATCTAATAGACATCAGTTCGCTTTCGGCATGTTACACCAACTATGGAGATACTCCGCTCAATTATCTGATGAACAAATTCCGTCCGCAAGAAAGTACATCTTATATTCTATTGGGAAACGCTGCCAACCAGTTTCTGGACGACTGCGTCAACGAATCGGATGATATGCCCGCCTCTTTCGAAAGCTCCATCCAAAAGGCTTTCCGTACGGACTTACTGGCGTATTGTACTACACCTCAAATAGACCGGAACTATTTCCAAAAGGCCAAAGAGCAGTTCGGTCATATCCAACAGACTCTGGCACTCCTATTTCACCAACCATCGTACCACTTCGACCGCAACAAAGTCATGCTGGAACCTTCTTTCCTATGTGAATGTATGGGATTGCAAGGGCGTATGGACTTATTGCAAATCGATGGGAAAAACTTGATAGAACTCAAATCCGGAAAGGCGGACGGATGGAACGGAACCATACGTTCGAAAGCAGCCCATGCGCTGCAAATGGCACTCTATAAAGAGATATTGTATTATAATCTGGACATCCCCCGGCAAGAAATCCATTCTTATTTGTTTTATTCCGTTTATCCCAAACTTTATGCGGAGCGAAGCGCCAAAGGACAGATTCAAAGAGCAATTTCTTTGAGGAATCGGATAGTGGCCAATGAGATACGATTAAAAAACGGGGAAGGCGAAGCGTTGTTTCAGACGCTCAGTCCCGCTTCTTTTAATGAACGGAACGATCAAAGTAAATTATGGCGTGACTACCAATGCCCGCAAATAGAAAAATTCCTTCTTCCTTTCCACCAAGCTTCTTCTTTAGAAAAAGCTTATTTCTTTCAGTTCCTTTCATTCATAGAGAAGGAACAGTTTCTATCCAAGACCGGCGACTCTCAATTGGATTCGTCAAGAGGATTTTCCGATATATGGAACGCGGATTTAACAACCAAACAAAATGGTGGAAATATCTTAACAGATCTCCATATCAGGCAATTTGAAGGGAATGACGGCATCGAACACATTGTACTGAATGTCCCCTTTTATGACGAAAGTTTCCTGCCGAACTTCCGAAAAGGAGATATTGTTCTATTTTATGAACGCAACAACGAAACAGAGGATGTTACCAACCGGCAAGTATTCAGGGGGAACGTGGAAAAAGTATCTGACAGGGAACTTATCATCAAACTACGGTACAAACAAAGAAACCCGCAAGTTTTCAATACCCAAAGCCGGTATGCGATGGAACATGACTTTATGGATGGTTCGTATAATACGCTATACAAAGGACTTTATACTTTTCTCACAGCTCCGGCAGAACGAAGAGACTTACTTCTCAGCCAACGTCTCCCTCGAATAGATCTCTCCCGGACATTGACGGGACATTATCTTAACGAACAGATAGAACAGATCGTGTTGCAAGCCAAGCAAGCGGAAGACTATTTCCTGCTGGTAGGTCCTCCGGGAACCGGCAAAACATCTGTCGCTTTAAAAAGTATGGTAGAAGAGTTTTATGCCGATGCCCAAAACCAGATCCTACTGCTATCTTTTACCAACCGCGCTGTCGATGAAATCTGTGATATGCTCGAAAATATCGAAAGTCGTCCCGCCTATCTGCGCATAGGAAGCGAACTTTCATGCGAAGAGCGATTCCGCCCCCGCTTACTACAGAATATAACCGGGCCATGCCGTGACCGAAATGAAATTATCCGTACGATGAATGACATACGCATCGTTGTGGGCACAACGGCTTCCATATCCGGTAAACCTGAATTATTCAACTTAAAACACTTCCAAGTAGCTATCATCGATGAAGCCTCACAGATTCTTGAACCACAGATTGTCGGTATCTTATGCGCCCATAATAATGCCGGGCAATGTGCCATCGACAAGTTTATCCTGATAGGCGACCCCAAACAGTTACCCGCTGTTGTGCAACAAAACCCGTCGGAATCTACTGTAAAAGACAAGTCATTAAGAGAAATCGGCGTAAAAGACCGCCGTAATTCTCTATTCGAACGATTTTACCACAGGCAACATACTTGTCCGCAAGAAGGAATCCTTGCCATGCTCAACCGACAGGGGCGAATGCACCCTGACGTCAACGAATTTGCCAACCAATATTTCTATGGAGGAGTTCTCGACATTGTTCCCGTAAAACATCAGGTCGAAGGGTTGGAATTCAAGATGTATCCCCGGACAGAAACAGACTATGAGCATTCTCTCCTCCATACAGATTCCGAAGACATTCATTCTTCCCAAACGGAAAAAAAGAATCCGGACAAAGAAAAGAATAATCCGTTTAAAGAAGAAATATCGAAGAAAGCATTTTCATCCGCCGGAGAACTCTATCCGTATCTGAAGATGGTCGCTACTACGCGGGTAGGTTTCATTCCTTCAAACTTCCCTCCGCTCGAAGATTCTAACAAAATAAACCGGAATGAAGCCCGAATCATAGCTTTGTTGGTACGCAGCATTTACGAGCTTTGTTCATTGAACGGACAGCCTTTTAACGCAGCTAAACGCATAGGCATTATTGTTCCTTTTCGTAACCAGATAGCACTAATCAGCAAAGCAATAAGAGATTTGCACCTTCCCGGTACGGACGATATTACCATAGACACGGTAGAACGCTACCAAGGAAGCCAAAGGGAAATTATTCTATACTCGACCACTATCAGCCAACCTTATCAGTTGGATATTCTTTCTACTCCGATAGAAGACAACGGAATCTGGATAGACCGAAAGTTGAATGTAGCGCTTACCCGTGCGCAAAAACAACTGTTCGTAACAGGCAACAAAGCCATCTTATGCCATAGCCCTATTTACAATAAATTTATGGAGAGATACGAGATAAACGGCCTTACTTTTTAAACATCCGGTCCATCTCCCGACGATCGTCTTTCTCTTTCAAAGCCTCGCGCTTATCGTATTGTTTCTTACCCTTCGCCAAGGCAATGACTACTTTTGCCAATCCTTTTTCGTTGATATACAGACGGGTGGGGACTATTGTAAAGCCATTTTCTTTAGTCGCGCGCTGTAGTTTAAGCAATTCTTTCCGGTTCAATAGCAATTTACGGTCTCTGCGCGCGGTATGATTGTTATAAGAGCCATAAAAATATTCCGCTATATGCATGTTCTTCACCCACAGCTCTCCCTGTGAGAAAAAACAAAAAGTATCTACCAGACTAGCCTTACCCAATCGGATAGATTTAATTTCCGTACCCGTCAACACGATTCCTGCCGTATAGGTATCAACAAACTCGTAATCGAACGAGGCACGCTTATTTTTTATATTTATTTGAGCTGTGGTCTTCATTTCCTCTTACCTTAATGTTACCGATAAATAATCAAACAACATTTTTAATACGATGGGCGACAGAATGATAATGGCCGACACCACCAAGGTGTAGGATAATAATTTCTCTTCTTTCACCTCCATAAGTTTTTGCGCACCTTCCCATACTACCCATACAATGTAAAACTGCAATATCCAGCGAAGAATAAAAAAACTGGGGAATAATCCCAAAACAATATCCAGTACAAATAGCACCGACATGGAATAGCCTACAAACTGTTGGCACAATATAAGCTCCGGTTCTCTTTTCAACGCTTTTATGCCATAAAGGTTTACCAAATAAGCAGCCAAAAAATAGCCACCGAATAAAGAGACCAATATGGAACATGCTTTCGTCATGGCAGCCTGTAAAGTGAAAACTTCAAAATCAAAGGAGATGCTTCCCAAAAAGACCGACAAGCCACATAGACCGATTAAAGGATAAACAAAACCACCTAAAACCTTCCGTTTATCCTCCTCAATAAGAATTTCCTCCCAGGCTTTCGCCGGGGAGGAAATCAACAACAATAATCTATTAAAAAGCTCTTTATAATTCAAAGCTATATCATGAATTATTAAACAGTTCTCTTAAACATGCCTACAGTGCAATAGTTAGTACCTGTACCCAATGTACCGGTCAATTCATCCACACTTATATTACGATCTTCATTCTCAACATACTTTATCGACAAATCAATTTTGTCTTCATCAGCCAAGTTTGCTGATTTCATCTCATAATATAAATCTGTCACATCCACGCTTACAGGAAGCTCACCACCCGAAACAATTTTATATCCCTTTGTTTCGTCCACTTTTCCTTCCGCATCCACACATTCGGCTTTGCGATTGTCATAGACTACGACCAACTCCAATTTCTTGGCAGTTGCATCAAAGTTTTTCACCATCAAAGTAATATTAGGCTTCACATTCGTAGTGGTATTATCTGCGGTTTTAGCATACCACTCCGCTTTTATACTAAAGTTCATGTAACCATTCCCGAAAGATCCGTACGATAACCAACTGAGCGATTCCATTTCCGATACGGTTTCATCGGCCAAAGTCTGATCAAAATCAGTAGGTTCTTCCAAATCACCTTCAATACAAACACCAGCCTGATAGAGATTTGCCAAATTTACCGAAGCACTTTTTCCTGCTTGCAAATTGGCTATAGCAGCTTCATACTCGTCACCCGGAACAGATGCATAAACATAAATACGGTCACCCACAGCTGTATTACCCCAAACACTTGATTTGATGGTCAAGCCATTATCCAATAATGTTGCCGAAGAAGAAGATACGGTACCGGTCCCCATCACATACTGTGTATTGTCTCCATCCCCCAAACATGAAGTAAAAGTCATCGCTATCGCCGATAGCATTACAAGCATTGATAACTTGAAGTTTTTCATAATTTATTTTTCGTTTTTCTTGTTGTTAGAGTTAGCAGATGCAAATGTATAAAAAGAATTGAAGCGGAGCTCATAGATTTCAATTTTTTATCATTTCTTTCGCTATTCTCTTAAATTTAACTGTTTATCTCTCTCTGTTTCTTCCCGAAACAGATTCACACAATAAACGGCCGTTTGGCCGGAATACTGCACGGCTTCCCTAAAAATTATCGAAAAACTCTTAGAATAGCCTAAATATAGCCTTCCGAAACCTTTAAAAGTTTCGAGGCTTAACCGCATTACGCAACGATTTATTCGTCGGAAAATTACCCTCCCGACAAAAACTAAACCTCCTTATCGGATGCCCCTCCGTCAAGCCCCTTGCCAGAAGACTCTACCACTTAACTCGCTATAAATCAGCGCCTGCACAATATCTGACACAATTTTCGCACAATTAACGCACTGTGCCACAGCTTAATACTTGATTCATTGAACAGGATTTTCGCACGACTTTTGCACATTCCACCTTATAATAGAAACAAAGAATAAGAACTAATGCATATTCTTTCTTAACAGAAAGGAATATGGGGAAGCGCTTTTTTTTTAGGAGTTCACAATCAAAGCAAATTCTTCGATATGCTCGTCCACATAGGTGGCTATCTGTTCCGTTACTTCTTCTTCCATTTCAATGTATGCCCCTTCCAAATCATCAAAGGCTTCATATTGCTCATATCGTGCCATAAACTCATCATCCGTACACTCTCTTGTCAAATCAGCCTTATGTTCGTCGTAAATTTCTTTGGCCTTATACACCAGCTTCGACAACTCACCCGCCCCGAACATACGCATGGCCTTGGCAAACGGATTCTCAAAAATATAAGGTCCGTATCCGTTTTGTATCAATTGGACAAACCCGCCTTCCATCACCTCTTGCCGAAAGAAGTGATACCCTAACAACGAATGTTGGTAACCGTTGAGCAAATGCATGGTTTCCGCATCCAACTTTCCGTGGATTACATCCAGATATTTATCCGTAAACACTTTTAAAAAGGCATCGATTCCCTCTGAAGCCGCTTGTTTCAATGCTGCATCCGAAATCTGTACGATTGCATTCTCTTTCATTTTCCCACATTTTTCTACAAAGATATGAATAAAAACGAAGGATTGCAACCCACACATTACATTTCCGTTTCCATTAGAATAAATTGTTCAAGACTTTATTATTTTTTATGAAAAAACAGAAAAAACCCTCCTCCCTGCGCTTGTATGCCCGAACAAAAAGCGTAACTTTGTGGACGAATTCGGAAGAGAGGGGAAAAACTCTTTTTCAGGTGGTTACAAAATAACTAATTTTATTACCAAAAACGAATAGAATATGACTTATTCTCACGAAGTAGAACACATGTGTGTTGTGAAAAAAGGTCCGAATCACGGACCGGCTCCCATTCCAGAAGAAGGTAAATGGATTCAGGCAAAGGAAATTAAAGACATCTCAGGTTTAACTCACGGTATTGGTTGGTGCGCTCCTCAACAAGGCGCTTGCAAACTGACACTGAATGTGAAAGAAGGAGTTATCGAAGAATGTTTGGTAGAAACTATTGGTTGCTCAGGTATGACCCACTCTGCTGCCATGGCTTCTGAAATCCTTCCGGGTAAAACCATTCTCGAAGCGTTGAATACCGACCTTGTATGTGATGCTATCAATACAGCTATGCGCGAATTGTTCCTTCAAATCGTTTACGGGCGTACCCAATCGGCCTTTTCTGAAGGTGGTTTGATTATCGGTGCCGGACTGGAAGATTTGGGTAAGGGGCTTATCAGCCAGATGGGTACTCTTTACGGAACCAAACTGAAAGGGACACGGTACTTGCAACTGACAGAAGGTTACATCACCAAGATGTTCCTCGATAAAGACGATCAGGTTTGCGGATACGAATTTGTTCACATGGGCAAATTTATGGATGCTATCAAAAAAGGCGTTCCTGCCGATGAAGCATTGAAGAGCGTTACCGGAACGTACGGACGTACGAAACCGGAACAGGGAATTGTTAAATCTATTGACCCACGTAAAGAATAAAAAGGAGGAACCAGAATATGATTAGAGAAGTAAAATTTGAAAGTCAAGACCGTCGTATGAAGCAGATTCTCGCTGCCTTGAACGAAAATGGTATCAAAGATATTGAAGAGGCTAACGCAATCTGCGACGCTGCTGGTTTGGATCCTTACAAAACATGCGAAGAGACGCAAATGATTTGTTTCGAGAATGCAAAGTGGGCTTACGTGGTAGGTACGGCTATTGCCTTGAAGAAAGGTTGCAAAAACGCTGCTGACGCTGCCGAAGCTATCGGCATCGGTTTGCAGGCATTCTGTATCCCGGGTTCTGTAGCCGATGACCGTAAAGTGGGTATCGGACACGGTAACTTGGCTGCCCGTCTGCTTCGCGAAGAAACTCAATGCTTCGCTTTTCTTGCAGGCCACGAGTCTTTTGCTGCCGCTGAAGGGGCTATTAAAATTGCCGAAATGGCAAATAAAGTACGTACAAATCCGTTGCGCTGTATCCTGAACGGTTTGGGTAAAGATGCAGCCATGATTATTTCACGTATCAACGGATTTACTTACGTGCAAACCCAGTTCGACTATTACAGCGGCGAATTGAAAGTGGTAAAAGAAATCGCATATTCCGACGGTCCGCGTGCTAAAGTAAAATGCTATGGCGCCGACGATGTCCGCGAAGGTGTAGCTATCCTTTGGAAAGAAAATGTAGACGTATCCATTACGGGTAACTCTACCAACCCGACCCGCTTCCAACACCCGGTAGCCGGAACTTACAAGAAAGAGCGTGTATTGGCAGGTAAACCCTATTTCTCGGTAGCATCTGGTGGTGGTACGGGACGTACGCTTCATCCGGACAACATGGCTGCCGGCCCTGCTTCATACGGTATGACGGATACACTCGGCCGTATGCACTCCGACGCTCAGTTTGCCGGTTCTTCATCTGTTCCCGCTCACGTGGAGATGATGGGATTCCTCGGCATAGGAAACAACCCGATGGTAGGTTGTACCGTAGCTTGCGCCGTTAATGTGGCATTGGCTTTAGGCAAGTAATCGGTAATTATATTTAACCACGATAATAAAGTCCTCATAACCCGAAAGGTTTATGGGGACTTTTCCTTTTTACATAAAAACGCCGGCATTTATTTGGAGGATAAACCAAAAGCCTTTATATTTGCCGATGAACTCAAAAGAAGTTAACATGTTCAATCATAGCTTCAAATATTCCAATTCAAAGAAAACGAATGTAAATGTCGACACAGGTCCGCTTACACGGGGCTTGTAGATGATGTTTCGTATCGTGTTCTTTGTTTATTGGACACCCTCCGGCAGTTTGTATACGCATGTCGTTGCAAAAAATGGGGCCGGAACAAACCCCTTGATGAAGCTATTCCTCACCCTTTCGTTTTTACAAAAAGAGAATGCTAAGGCAAGTTCGGCACATTTCCGCATCACTGTGTCCGAATCGTTCGCCATACAAGCCCTCTGAAACATTTACTTTTACAGCATTAAACCCTAACCTAAATATCAATACCTATTTGGGAAAAAGGTTCTTACCCTTTCAAGGAAAGCTGTTTTCTGCCTACCTTGAAAATATCTATTTATTTATTTCCAAAATTACACAGCTATGATTGAACAAAGCCAAAACTCAGATTATACAACAAATGAATGGGATACATTACTCAATGAATTCACGAATGAATCATTAACGGAGTCTGAAACAGTATTTACATTCGGTTCCTGCGAACTAATCCTCGGTGAACAGGATTTGCTGAAGAAACCTGCCGATTGCAGGACTTATCTTCTCGACGACTCGGAGTACCGTCTTTTTTATATCGCATTCAAAAAGGTTTTGCCCGAAGAAGGCAAAGCAAGAGAAAATGAAGCACACTTATTACTCTACCGAGTGGGAGAAGAAAAACCCGTCATGGACATGTCTCAATCTCCATGCTATGGAGAAATCATATTTGATTTTTCGTCCGAATCGAATAAACTGAAAGCCGGACACTACTTCATCCAAATCTCCCATATTCTTCCCGAGAAAGATAACGGATTATTCGATACGACAGGAAACCATATACGCATTCCTTTTACCATTCTTCCGAATGGAAGGACATTGTCTCATCCTACTATCGAAGAAGCAGGTGTCCGGCTTCATCCCTTGGAAGAAACTACGGGCGCAGACTATACATCGGGAGAAATAACCGTCACTTTCCGGCAAGACCGCACGTTGGAAGAGATGGAAGAATATACCCTTTCCTGCTACAACCAGTCATTATTCCTGATGGGCAAAGGATGCATTACGGAAAATGCTTCTCCTGCCCGGCAACGGAATATGACCTGCCGGATAACCTCTCCTTATTGCTGGATGCCGGACAATTATTTCTGCCTTATCGAACATAACGGAGAACCTTTCTATAAAATAGGTTTCAAAATAACGGAAAGCGGTGTGGACATTACATCGAAAGAGCTCGTCGGCGACCATACACCGGATTTCATCCTTGCCCGCTTTTTAGAGAAAGAAAGAAGCGTCAGCCCGTATTGGATAAGGATACGGGAAACACCCGGCTTTACATCCTTTAAACAAAGATTGTTGGAGTATTGCCGATATAACAAGGTCGACAGGCTTCGCGAACAATTCGGATTACCGCCGATAGAACAGGATACACATTACTTATATGTGGGTAATGAGGAAGCTGCCACCCAACAGATATTACAAGACTTTACCGGTATCTTATACCCCTCTTACCGTTTTAAATATGTGGATGCTTCGCAACTGACGGAGCTTAAGAATACGGCCGACCCGTTTGAGGAAACCACCAATTTACTGGCTGATTGCGAGCGGAGCATGATTTGTATCACCCGCCTTCAGGCTTTAATATCCGGCAACGGGAATATAGTTATACAACGCATCGAAAAAGAATTGCAATCCCGTAAAGAATGGTCTCTTTGTTTAATTGGCACAGAAGCAGAGCTTTCCCTATTATTCGAGACACATCCCGGTTTGAAACATTTCTTCGACGAAAAGAACAAGCTAATGCCCGATCATTATAGAGCCAAGGAAATAGTACACTGCTTGCAAAAGAAACTTTCCAAGCAAGCTCTTACATTCTCTTCCGAGGCAGAGAAAGCCATGACCTCCGGCTTCATCCATTTAGAACGTAAGGGACTTTTGCGCCAATGGAACGAACAATATATCGATGATTTCATCTACAAAGAAATACTCCCTTCTTACCGACGCCGCATAGTGGAAAACATTTCCTCTCATAAAGAGCATATAGACAGCTATCTCTCTACTTTAGAGATTGAGGACCTGAAATGGGAAAAAATAAGTCAGGACGAAAATGCTTTTGAAGAGAGCATGAAGCAGTTGAACGAAATGGTCGGACTGAAACTGATAAAGCAAAGCCTCACGACTACTTTTAATAAGGTAAAATTCAGTCAAATCCGTCGTAACATGGGTTTTCCCGCCTACGAAGATGAATGCCACCACATGATATTCACCGGTAATCCGGGCACGGGAAAAACCACTGTTGCCAAAATGATAGGAAAAATCTTTCATTCGATGGGGATACTTTCCAAAGGAGACGTTATTGTGACGGAACGCAGCCGAATAGTGGGACGCTACATCGGAGAGACGGAAAAGAACATGCAATCGTTGCTTGCACAAGCTCGGGGCAATGTATTGTTCATTGATGAAGCATACACGCTGTGCGACACTTCCGAAGACCGCAAGGACTTCGGTTATCGGGTTATCGAGAGTCTGCTTACCGTGTTGGCGCAAAAGAATCCCGACATACTGGTTATTCTTGCCGGATACGAAAAAGAGATGGAACGGATGATGCAGACAAACCAAGGATTGAAAGGCAGATTCCCCTACACATTCCATTTCGAAGATTATTCTACGGAGGAACTCATACAAATAGCCCGTAATCTCTTGGAAAAAGAAGAATACGAATTATCCGATGCCGCGGAAAAACGTCTGCGGGAAACCATTACAGAAACCGTGGGTTTGAAGATACCCTACTTCAGCAATGCCCGTTGGGCGGAAAAATATGTTTCCAACGGAATCATTCCGGCCATGGCCGACCGGCTTCTCGGGAGCGGTTCCGCCTTGAACCGAACTGCCTACCGGTTGATTGAAGCCGACGATATTGAAGTAGCTTACCAAAAATGCCGTCTTCACATACTCTCTTCTCCAGGCCGACAAACCAAAATAGGTTTCCGAGCCTAATTGCAAGTCGTTTGTATGTAAGGATTATTCCTTTCTATAAAATAAATGGGAAATCATGCCGTTCTTCCTTTATTAGAGGAGGATAAGAAACGAACGTTCGTTATCGGTCAAACGAACGTTCGTTTCCCCTTAATTGAACGTTCATTTCCTTACAAACGAACCGAAAGGATTCTCAAACAATATAAGCTACGTTTGCGAGCCCCTTATACTGTTTAAATAATTCATTCCAATTTTTGATCAGTTTGACAACGCAGATTGAATAAAAATGTCGGAAACGATAGTGAAGTATCTACTTTGGTTTACCACCTGCATTAAAAACGGTTCCGGTTCGCTATATCCAAGCTCCGGCATCCCTAGTATCTACAATTCGTACATGGTTATTTCTTCTTTTCTTTCTCTTCTTCCTGAGAAAGACGGAACGAAGTATAAAGTTCCAGAAAAGCAGCGATTGCCAGACAAATAACCCATTCGTTGTGTTTGCTTGTAAACATAAAAAACGAAGTCATCAACAGAAGCAACGCACCAAATATCTGTTGCCTGCGAAGACGACGGATGACCACATTGCCTCCTTCATAACGTTCCATCAATTGAGGAACGCCGAAAAGCACGGCTCCTATCGAATAAAGTATGGGCGAACCAAACCAGCCCGTTATGAATGAACCGGCGCCTATCAATATAAGCAATCCTCCAACTATGGATATAAGTGAGCGTATTTTCATAATCAGTTATCTTCTTCAAATATATAAATGTCCTCATCGGGATTCTTCATCAGATACTTTTCGCGGGCTATTTTCTCTATCGCCTCCGGATTGGTACTCAACTCATTCAAACGTTTCGTATCCTCCTCATACATCTTTCTGTATTTGGCAATCTCCTCGTTCAGCGCATGAATTTCGCGCTTGTGTTCGAAACGGCGAATCAGATTATTCTCGTCGAGAAACACAATGATAATCAGGAAGGCAGAAATCGTTATCAGGTATTTATGCCGACAGATATAACAAAAAGCAGATTGTAGAAACGTTAGAAATTTGCCCATATCTTACCAATTAGCTCTTTGCAAAGATAGAAATATTTCTCTTGCATGCACCTATAAAACCGATATTTTAATGTACATTTGCAACAAACTGAGAAAAAATTCGTATCCCTGTATGGAAAATTATATTGTTTCAGCCAGAAAGTATCGCCCCTCCACCTTCGATTCGGTGGTAGGACAACGGGCACTTACCACCACTCTGAAAAATGCCATAGCCACCCAAAAACTGGCTCACGCTTATCTTTTTTGCGGACCCAGGGGAGTCGGCAAAACAACTTGTGCACGCATCTTTGCCAAGACTATTAATTGCCAGCATCCCACCGAAAACGGCGAAGCTTGCAACGAATGCGAGTCTTGCCGCGCTTTCAACGAACAACGTTCTTATAACATTCACGAACTGGATGCCGCCTCCAACAACTCGGTAGAAGATATCCGTTCGCTGATTGAACAAGTGCGCATTCCACCACAGATAGGACATTATAAAGTATACATTATCGATGAGGTGCATATGCTTTCGCAAGCTGCTTTCAATGCTTTTTTAAAAACACTGGAAGAACCGCCCCATCATGCCATATTCATTTTGGCGACTACCGAGAAGCATAAAATACTTCCTACCATTCTTTCCCGATGCCAGATTTATGATTTCAATCGTATCGGTGTTAACGATACGGTGGAACATTTGCAATATGTGGCACAGAAAGAAGGAATTGAAGCCGAACCGGAAGCGCTGAACGTTATCGCCCAAAAAGCCGATGGAGGCATGCGTGACGCCCTTTCCATTTTCGACCAAGTGGTGAGTTTCACAAACGGCCATGTTACTTACAAAAGTGCCATTGAAAACCTGAATGTACTCGATTATGAGTATTATTTCAAAATTACGGATTGTTTACTCGAAAATAAGGTATCGGAAGTCCTGCTCCTGTTCAATGATATTTTGAACAAAGGATTTGACGGAAACCATTTCATCACGGGGCTGGCTTCTCATTTCCGCGATCTTCTGGTAAGTCGGGATGCGGCGACACTCCCCTTATTGGAAGTGGGTGCAAGCGTGAGAGACCGTTACCAACAACAGGCACAAAAGTGCAAAACGCAATTCTTATTCCAGGCCATGAAGCTTTGCAATGACTGCGATTTGAATTATCGTGCCAGCAAGAATAAACGTTTTTTAGTAGAGTTGACTCTTATACAAGTAGCTCAGTTAAGTTCGGATGAAGACTCTGCCTCGTGTGGGCAAAGCCCTACGAACATATTAAAACCCCTATTTAAGCAACAAGCTGCTCCGACAACGGTTGCAGCCACGAAGCCCGCGCCTCAGGCCAAAGCTTCTGTTGCACCGGCTACGCCGACAACAAATCCCGCTCAAGCCGCCACCCCAGTCAACCCTACCAACGAGCCTCCGGCTTGGCGCAAGAATCCGATACCGGATCAACAGGAAGGAAGAAAGATTCCAAAAGTTGATTTGAACTCGATTAGTTTCTCTATTAAACATCCCATAAAGAATACTACCTCCGAAGCCGATCTGCGCAACAATAATCCGGCTACGGTTCAGACAGAAGCTCCCAAGCCGGCTTCGCAAGAGGAACGCCCTTTCTCGGAAGCTGATTTAAGATTCCATTGGTTTGAGTTTGCCAATTTGCTGCCTATAGAAGAAGCGGCAACAGCGGGCCGTATGAAAAACATGAAATTAAAGTTGCTCAATGAAAATACGTTTGAAGTAGCCGTCGATAACGAAATGGTGCAAAAATACATGCTAGGCATGGTTCCCAAAATAGAACAGCATATGCGCGCAAGCCTACATAACTGCCGCGTTACCATGCAGGTAAGAATCAGCGCTCCGCAAGAAAACGTACGTGCCTATAGTCGTGTAGAACAATACCAAATAATGGCACAAAAAAACCCGCACTTACAAAAATTAAAAGAAGTGTTCGGGCTGGAATTCTCCTAGTGCCCAGTCTAAAGTGTTACCAGGAGATGAAGAATGTAACGAAAATAGAGAAGGCATAAAAGTAAAGAATACATCGGGAGATAAAGAAGATACTGGGCAAGTGAAGGAATTAAAAACCGATGGCTTTGCTGATGTTTGTCTTATAAGGAATCAAGTTTAAACTCCTCATTACAGCCGCAATGCGCCGCAATAAATGAAAGGCCTCAGGAAGATGCTATATAGCAATTCCTAAGGCTCATCATGTGGCTGAAATATTCTCAATACCCCTCACCTCTTCAAGTCATGGTTCATCAAACGGTAATAAGCCAGCTCCTCATACTTTGTCCCGGGACGCCCGTAGTTCGCATAAGGATAAATGGATATACCGCCACGAGGAGTAAAGATTCCTGTTACTTCAATATATTTAGGATCCATTAAAGCAATCAAGTCTTTCATTATTTTATTGACGCAATCTTCATGAAAATCTCCATGATTACGAAAACTAAATAAGTACAATTTCAGACTCTTGCTCTCCACCATTTTTTTATCCGGCAGATAACTGATGCATATCTCCGCAAAATCCGGCTGACCGGTAATGGGACAAAGGCTTGTAAATTCAGGACAATTAAAACGTACCCAATAATCATTCTCCGGATGCTTATTCATAAAAGCTTCCAGTACCTCCGGTGCATAGTCTTGCTTATATTCTGTTTTTTTTTCCTAAAGCCTGTAATGGTTCGTTTTCTCTTTCACTCATCATACTTTCTTTTTTACTCTTTGATATATTAAAATCTTTAATTTATGTTCCCCAAATAATAGTTTCCCCCAGTAACGAAGTCCCCTAAAACCATATATCTATATGCTTACAGGGAAACATACGTTGAAACCCGCGTAACATCTTAAGAGACGAGAATGCGAAAGTACTACTTTATTTGAAATACACCATGAATGGGGACGATTTAAGTTTCTTTTTCAAGCACGGAAAGAGATAGAACAGAGAAAGAAGATAAATAAGGCAAAAACATACCATTATACTTTATAAACTTCCCTCCTAAAGAAGTAAATAAAGTGCACCAATTCATCCAACCCTAAACTTTTTTGTTTCAAATCGCCCCGAAACTGAAAGCATCCATCCCGAAAAGCGTTAAGTTACTATAGTCTACAACCCGCATTTAAAACGATATCAAGCATCTTTTTTAACCAATCACCACGCCTCTTTCAGAATTCAATATAAATATATACTTTATTACCGCCCTATTAAAAAATGAGAATTCCTTCATATATAACTAATAATTAGCTAGTTCCCAACATTTTAGAACGAACGGATGTAGGTTCACCTTCAGAAACAAGTGCCGGAATTCGTCTTATAACTTATAAATTGTTATACTTTTCAATTAGGAAGATGGAAAAGTTTCCACCATTTTAATTCTAATTTAAAATCTAGGATAATACTTATTCCCTTAAAGGAATTCCAAATGCACAAATGTAATATTTTGTGTTTTATAACATATTTATACTAGCAAATATAGTAGCAATACAAATTATAATCGTATCTTTGCATACTCTAAGATAAAATACCAAACCTTAATGCAATAAAAAATATGGAATTGAACAAAACCTTTAAAGATGGTCTTTGGAGCAAAGAAATCAATGTTACAGATTTTGTAAAGACAAACATCACACCCTACGAGGGCGATGCCTCTTTTCTGGCAGGCCCGACAGAGCGAACAAAACGTATTTGGTCATTATGTCTTCAAGCCCTTGAAGAAGAAAGAACAAATAACGGCGTACGTTCAATTGACAATCATACAGTTTCTACCATTACCTCACATAAAGCCGGCTATATCGATAAAGAAAACGAACTTATTGTAGGCCTGCAAACCGATGAGTTGCTAAAACGTGCCATTAAGCCTTACGGCGGCATCAAAGTAGTAAGCAAAGCCTGCAAAGAGAATGGGCTGGAAGTGGATGATAAAGTAATGGACATTTTCACTCATTACCGTAAGACTCACAACGATGGCGTGTTTGATGTCTATACGGAAGAAATCCGTTCGTTCCGCTCATTGGGATTCCTCACCGGACTGCCCGACAACTATGCGCGCGGACGTATCATCGGTGACTACCGCCGTATGGCTCTTTACGGCATCGACCGTCTGATCGAAGCAAAGAAGGAAGATTTGCACAACCTCACCGGTCCGATGACAGATGCCCGTATCCGTCTGCGCGAAGAAGTGGCAGAACAGATCAAGGCACTGAAAGACATGAAAGTGATGGGCGAATACTACGGTCTCGACCTGAGCCGTCCCGCTTACACGGCACAAGAAGCCGTACAGTGGGTATATATGGCTTACCTTGCCGCCGTCAAAGAACAAGACGGTGCCGCTATGTCACTGGGTAACGTTTCTTCTTTCCTCGATATCTATCTGGAATATGAACTGAGCAAAGGAACCATCACCGAGTCTTTCGCACAGGAGCTGATCGACCAGTTTGTCATCAAACTGCGTATGGTCCGCCACCTGCGTATGCAATCATACAACGACATCTTTGCAGGCGACCCGACCTGGGTAACCGAATCTCTGGGCGGACGTCTCAACGACGGACGTACCAAAGTGACAAAGACCTCCTTCCGTTTTCTGCAGACATTGTACAACCTCGGCCCTTCACCGGAACCGAACCTGACCGTACTCTGGAGCCCGGAACTTCCGGAAGGATTCAAAGAATTCTGTGCAAAGGTTTCTATCGACACTTCTTCTATCCAGTACGAAAACGACGACCTGATGCGTGAAGTACGTCAGTCCGACGACTACGGAATCGCCTGCTGCGTATCATACCAGGAAATAGGCAAGCAGATTCAGTTCTTCGGTGCCCGTTGCAACCTGGCCAAAGCCCTGTTGCTTGCCATCAACGGCGGACGTTGCGAGAATACCGGTACAGTCATGGTGAAGAACATCCCCGTACTGACCAGTGACACGCTGAAGTTCGAAGAAGTAATGGACAACTACAAAAAAGTGCTGACCGAAATCGCCCGCGTATATAACGAAGCGATGAACATCATCCACTATATGCACGACAAGTATTACTACGAGAAGGCCCAGATGGCTCTTGTAGATACGAACCCGCGCATCAACCTGGCTTACGGTGTAGCCGGACTTTCCATCGCCCTCGATTCACTGTCTGCCATCAAATATGCGAAAGTAACTGCCCGCCGCAACGATATCGGCCTGACAGAAGGTTTCGACATCGAAGGAGAATTCCCTTGCTTCGGTAACGACAACGACAAGGTAGACCACCTTGGCGTAGACCTGGTATACTTCTTCAGCGAAGAATTGAAGAAATTGCCAGTTTACAAGAATGCCCGTCCTACCCTCTCCTTGCTGACTATCACTTCCAATGTGATGTACGGCAAAAAGACCGGTGCTACTCCCGACGGACGTGCCAAAGGTGTTGCCTTCGCTCCGGGTGCCAACCCGATGCACGGACGCGACAAGAATGGTGCGATCGCTTCTCTGAGCTCTGTAGCGAAACTTCGTTACCGTGACTCACAGGACGGTATCAGCAACACCTTCTCTATCGTTCCGAAATCACTGGGTGCTACGGACGAAGACCGTATCGAGAACCTCGTAACGATGATGGACGGTTACTTCACCAAAGGTGCTCACCACCTGAACGTAAACGTACTGAACCGTGATATGCTGTACGATGCCATGGAGCATCCGGAAAACTATCCGCAGCTGACTATCCGCGTTTCCGGATATGCCGTAAACTTCGTGAAGCTGAGCCGCGAACACCAACTGGAAGTTATCAGCCGTAGCTTCCACGAACGTATGTAATCTATTACTCTATATGATGATAAACGTACATTCATACGAAAGTATGGGAACATTCGACGGGCCGGGCTTACGGCTCGTCGTTTTTCTTCAAGGATGCAACTTCCGCTGCCTCTATTGCGCCAATCCGGATACGATAGCAGGAAAGGGAGGCACGCCTACCCCACCGGAAGAAATCGTCCGCATGGCAATGAGCCAGCGCCCCTTCTTCGGGAAACGAGGAGGAATCACTTTCTCCGGAGGCGAACCGACGTTTCAGGCGAAAACACTCGTCCCGCTGGTCCGCGAACTGAAAGAAAAAGGCATCCATGTCTGTCTGGACAGCAACGGAGGACTTTGGAACGAAGACGTAGAAGAATTATTCAGACTGACCGATCTTGTGTTATTGGATATAAAGGAATTCAACCCCAACCGCCATCAGACGCTCACCGGAAGAAGCAACGAGCAAACCATCCGCACGGCCGCCTGGCTGGAAGAACAGGAGAAACCTTTCTGGCTACGCTACGTGCTAGTGCCCGGATACAGCGATTTTGAAGAAGACATACGCGCACTGGGAGAAGCACTCGGAAAATACAAGATGATCCAACGGGTGGAAATACTGCCTTACCATACACTGGGCGTACATAAGTACGAAGCGATGGGACAGGAATACAAGATGAAAGGGGTAAAAGAAAATACCCCCGAACAGCTTGAAAAAGCTGCGGAGGTATTCAAAGAGTATTTCACTACGGTGGTAGTTAATTAATGGAGAATTCTCCAATGACCTCAAAGCAAGGGCATTCTTTAATCCGTTCCCAAGGATCTACGATCCCATTATAGTTGGTGTCGGGACTTAAATCCCGATGCCCTACTACTTTAGCTTCCGGATAACGCTGCAACAATTCGTGTACCAAGCGATGTAGCGCCTCCTTCTGACGGGGTGTACGCGTATCCGCAGCTTTTCCATTCTCATCCAGACCGCCCTCATAACATACACCTAAGCTGATCGCATTATAGCCACGTGCATGAGCTCCGACCGTATCTTCATCCCGCATCGGCTCAATCTCGCCCGACTTGCGTATATAATAATGATACCCCCAGCACGAAAAGCCACGATAACGGTGAGCCGTATCCACATCCTTTGCCGTAAAGTCGCAATCGACACGGGTGGCGGAACAATGGATCACAATCAGACTAATCTTTCTCATCTTCCTTCGCCCTTTCCGTTGTTTTCACGTTG
>ERZ825137.2477-NODE-2477-length-21310-cov-3.396471_pt1 | contig 21310 bp, 20 predicted proteins | sample MGYA00519873_ERZ825137 | MGnify/ENA primary metagenome ERZ825137 (study PRJEB31778, sample SAMEA3449190) | human gut metagenome | biome: human gut; feature: human-associated habitat; material: faeces | place: United Kingdom | collected 2010/2012 ...
GGAATGTGTAACCATTTTTCAATGTCGCAATATCCGACAAGCATATGGTAGTTTCTAACAAATCTTTTCGTGCGAACAAATGTTTACTAATCGCGAACATTAGGGATTTTCCGCCAAGATATAGTTTGTGCTGCGGCCGCCCTCGTCTGCTTTCTTTAACACGCCTTTTTCTACAAGGTCGCGAATGTCATTGAGTGCCGTGTCTGTGGAACATTTTGCAATCTTTGCCCATTTGCCCGTAGTGAGTTTGCCCAAAAATCCGTCGAATTGCATATTGAGCAGCTTTCGCTGTCTCTCGTTGAAAGATACGTTTCTGTTGCGCTCCCAAAAATCGGCTTTGCGTAGGACAGAAGACAAGATGTCTTCGGCGGAGTCCAACGCCTGTTCAAAACAGTGCATAAACCATAAAACCCACTCGGTGATGTCTCCGTCGCCATGCTGCGTGCGTTCCAAAATCTTGTAATATTCTTTTTGCAACAATTTCATTTCTGCCGATATGGAGTAAAAGCGTTTATTGCAATTTTCGGAACGGGCGAGCAGCATATCGGTCAGTGCCCGGGCAATGCGCCCATTGCCATCGTCAAACGGATGTATAGACACAAACCACAGGTGTGCTATAGCGGCTTTCAGTACGGCATCGATTCCCGTGTCGCCGTTCACCCACGAAATAAATCGCTCCATTTCCTCGGGTACCCGGTCGGCAGAGGGCGCTTGATAATGCACTTTTTCCATACCCATGGCGCCAGACACGACCTGCATATCGCCACTGCGATATTTCCCCACGTCGATGTGGTATAATCCGCTCATTCCTGTCGGAAACAATACATTGTGCCATCCGAAAAGTCGTTCCGATGAAAGTGGTTTGTCATAGTTCTGCGTAGCATCTATCTGCATCTCCACAACACCCTCTACATAACGTGAGACGTGGACAATTCCGGCTGTTGTTATGCCAAGCCTGCGGGCTATCGATGACCGCACTTCTTCGAGATTGAGGTTTTCGCCCTCAATTTCAGAAGAACGCATGAGCTCTGTCGACATATTTGTCAGTACGGCTCTATCCTGCGAGTCGAATCCGAGCGATAGCATTCGCCCGATAATAACACCTTGTTTGGCACGTACGCGCCCCAATACATTCACGATTCGATCACTGTCGTATCGGAATTGCCACCAATTATCATGATTGTGAATATATTGCATAATCTTCTGTTTTGTGCAAAATTAGATACAATTCGGTAAATATGCAAATTATTCGCCGAAAATACTCGGCGAATATAAAAAGCTTTCGCTGAAACAAAATCCTTAATGAGTGGAATAAGGCATAATGTATTTACACGTTTACAAAACGGCAATTTATACAAATTAGGAGAGTTTCTTACAGAATACTCGGAAAGAAATCGTGGGCAAGAATTACCCTCCGTAGCCGTTGGGAAATATGGGATAAGAAAACGGACAGATATTTATTCCAAAGAATTATCCAAAGACTATTCTAACAATAAAGTTATCTACAAAAATACATTGACTATCGGTATGGGGTCAAGTCAGATAGATATCGGTATATTACTGGGCGATGAAATGTATTGCGTATCGCCAGCTTATACTACTTATCGAATCCATAATATAAACCCAACCTATTTACAAGAGTATTTGATTCACATAAATTCTATTTTAAGTTTCAAATATATGATTACAAGTGTACGTCAAGGTAAATCTGTAAACAAGAGTGCACTACTGCAGCATAAAATATTTGTATGCAATGAGAACGAACAGAATACCATTCAATATGCTTTTAAGATTATAAAAGAGAAGATTGCAATCGAACAAAATATACTCAAAGATTTGATAGGTCAAAAAAAGTACTTGTTATCTAAAATGTTCATATAAACATCTGTGATATTAGAAAACCCTTTTGACGAGATAGCAAAGATGCTATATGCTTCTCATTACAAAGTTTATGTTCTATTGAATTCATCATGGCAATTATCTTCTTTTTTCGCTGCTTTTCTATAATTGGGACTGCAATTTTTTTTACTGAGCTTGCCGTTATAAGTGGCTGGGTTGTTCCAGATGTTATATGACTGAAATTATAATCATTTAGATAATAATATATAAATCTATTATTTTCGCCAGCATCAATAATCAGTGTGTTATCGCTTATACCGCAAGGTATAGTTACATATTGTACATTGCCTATTGAACCTACACGCGCAATAAGAACAGCTGTTTTAGTATAACTTGGTTTTGATACTGAACCAATAATGCCAGTTGAACCATAAAGAGGATAATTACCTCCGCTGTCCTTGTCTTTTCCTGAAGTTATTATAGGTGCATAATGCTGTAAAGGTGCATACCGTGTAGATACGAATGTTTTCTCCACAATTCCACTCATTAAGGATTGCAGTCTCTCAATGATTTTGTTTTGGGTAGCAATACGTTCGTCAAGTAAACTAAATATCTTCGCAATTTTCCTCCTCTCTGCTTCATCTCTGGGAAAGAAAAACTCAAAACCATTGAAATCAGATGTCGTTATTTGATTTATCCTTGCGCCAAGATTCTCACCAACTTGACGGAAATATCTTCGAGTACTTAACATTGGGTGTATGAATGGATTGTCAGAAGAACGATAGACCATCATAAATGCACCAAATGTATTACCAGCATCTGATTGCTTCAAAATAGCGTTTTTCCCTATTAAACGTGCACTTCCATTTCGTGCGCACACAAGAATATCATTCTCAAGAGTTATAATTTTTTCCTTGATATTCTTGCTCACTCTAACTAAGTCAGAATAGTCGATCTGACCATCTTGAATATTTGATGAACGAAAAACTATCGTACCGTCAGAAGGGACAACATCAAATGGGCTGTATGTTAGTCCTATTATTGCTTCTCCAATGTCACCTAATGCTTTCTTCTTCCATTCCTTGGTAAACTCGGGGAATCTCAAAGGGGGAACTAACCACACTATATTTCTCTAATTATAAGAACCAATTATTTAGAGATTATGATTCATAAAACAGTTAGAGAAATTGCGGCGGCTTGGAAAGAGTACAAGCGGCCTTATGTGAAACAGTCCACGATGGCGGCTTATGTGTTAATCTTGGAGAACCACGTTCTTCCGTATTTCGGGGATGGTGATTCGCTCCACGAACAGGAGGTTCAGACTTTTGTCTTGCAGAAGTTGGAAAACGGATTGAATATCAAAACCGTCAAGGACATTCTGATAGTCCTTAAAATGGTGATGAAGTTCGGGGTCAAAAATGAATGGATAAACTATTATGAATGGGATATAAAGTACCCTACGTCCTCCACAAACAAGGAACTGGAAGTTCTGTCTGTCGCCAATCACCGAAAGATTCTGAACTACATCCAAAACCACTTCACTTTTACCGGACTGGGTATTTATATCAGCCTTAGTACAGGGTTGCGTATCGGTGAAATATGCGCTTTGAAGTGGAGCGACATCAATGTTACGGACGGCACGATAATGGTCAGCCGCACGATTGAGCGCATTTATATCATTGAGGGAGAGAAAAAGCATACGGAACTTGTCATCAATACACCCAAAACCAAAAACTCCTGCCGAGAAATTCCCATGAGCAAAGAACTGCTTGCCATGATTAAACCGTTGAAAAAAGTTGTCAATAACGATTTTTATGTGCTTACCAATGATGAACGACCGACAGAACCACGCACATACCGCAATTACTACAACGGCTTGATGGCGAAGCTCGACATCCCTAAATTGAAATATCACGGTTTGCGTCACAGCTTTGCCACCCGTTGTATTGAAGCCGGATGCGATTATAAAACAGTCAGTGTGTTGTTGGGGCATTCTAACATTTCAACCACACTCAATCTTTACGTCCATCCCAATATGGAACAGAAGAAACGTTGTATCACCAAAATGTTCAAGTCGCTGGGCAGATAAAAAGATGTTTTCATCTTCTGCATACACCCCATAAGATTACGGCAAGATAGCTAATGAACAAAATTATCACTACAAATATGAGCCAGCGGGTAGAAAGCCAAATGCCTTCATTGCTTTTTTGAAGGCGTTTGGCCATTTTGATGCTGTGCCGTTCCAACAGTTCTTCTTCGGCCTTGATGTGGGCGGCGGAACATTGGCTGACCTTCGCCAGTTCGTCCGTGCCTATTTTGGCAGGGATAACAGTATTTTGTTCCGCTTTTGTAATGGCGTTGCAGATACCGTCCACGATATTGTCCGCACTATCCTTTGCTGCAACCAAGGCATTGAAGGCTGTCTGTTCACGTTGGACAGTGTGCTTCAGGCTGCCGTGTATGCCGTGCAGTTCCTCCTTGAGCGCATTGATTTCGCCAAGCAGATTGCGGAGTTCAATCAGTTGGCAGTTGACTTCCTGCAAAAGTCCGTCGAGTTCCTGCTTATCCTGTTCCAACTCCTGTCCGGGTGTATAATTGGCAAGCCTCTCACGGAGGGCCGCCGTATCGGGTTGTTTCATCGTAATGCTGTTTTTAGGTTTGTCATCTTCGTTTTGTGCCGCCTTTGAGGTGTCTGCCGAGCCTGTTAGAAGCGGCTTGCGCACATCTACGGGCAAATTCTATCTCATCTTCTTTCGGGTAGCGTCCCCATTTGAGGTCGGACTGCGAGCCGCCCCCGCCACCGCCCGCGACCTCCCCGTAAGGAGAAGCGACAAGCGTAAAATAGGCCATCGCAAGGTTCTGCAATGCTTGCCAGTTCACCAATTCCCGATAGTCGAACTCATCATTGAAAAAGTCAAGCACCTTGTCCGGGAGATAACGCTTGTAGGTCTTCCCGTCATGCTCAAACACCGTGGGCAAACTGTTCGGCTTATAGGCCGTGTCGTCATCGTATATAGGATTGCTCTGCCGTATAACAGGCTGCGGCATTTGCTTCATACCATTTGAAACGGACGGCTTCAGCGTTGATACGACAGGCTGTTTGGCTGTAGTGCGGACTTGTTGCGCCTTGTCCTGATGCAGTTTTTCCCATGTTTGTTTGATACGGGAAGCCGTCAGGTTTCGCCCCTTTCCAAGTTCCGAAGCCTTGAACCTTGAACTGCCCTTTTGAAGCACATAGCCGCGTATCACGCCTTTATTGTCCTTGCGTGGATAGAGTGTGTAACCTTTGGCGGCAAGCCTTTCCGTATAGCCCTCCCAAGACCATTCGTACAGTTCGCGCAAAGCCTCCATACACCCCTCACTGACTTGCGGAATACGGCTTTCATGTATGTGCATGGCCGTAATCCAACCTCTTTGCCGGGCAATCATTTCCGCCGCCCGTTGTGCGCGGATGTGTATGGCGTGGTCGTTGTTGATGTTCCCGTTCCCGTCTATCCGGCAGACGACGGCATGAAGATGAGGTATGCCGCTGTCAGACTCCCTGTGCAGCCACACGGTGGACTTGCTGCCCGATATGTTGGTCGGCACGGAAATGACCTTGCCGTCATCATCGGTTATCTCCTGATTGTCAAAAGCCGCCGCGAAGTCGTGCCACAGCTTCCGCCAGTCCTCGACCGTAAAGTCTTCGGTATGTTCCATCGCCGGGCTTATCTCCAAGCGTATGACATTGTTTTTGATGTCCGGTCGGTTCATGGTGACGAACTTCATTTCCGTCCAGATGCCTGTTGCGTCCATGCCTTGCGGCATGAAGTTGTCGCAGATGCGCGTTATCTTTTCAGGGTGTTTCTTGTTCCTCGATTCACCCGACACGTACAGTATCGCCCGGATGCCGTGGGCTACAGCCTTTGCCTTGGCTATCATACGGCATCTTCCTTCGCTTCTTCGTTTGTTGTCCCTGCCGGGTAACTGTTCACTTTCTGCGCGGACTGCAGGAAGTCGGTGACACGGTCTGTGACATACGCCACTTTCTCGTACCATTCAAGCATGGTCGGCTGATGGCGGAAAAGGCGTATCTTCTCATCATCGTTCAGCCCGTGCAGGGCGTTGGCGAAGTTCACCATGTCCATCCTGCACGCTGCAAGCTGCCGCAACCCATCCACCTCCGTATCGGAAAGCCGTTGTCTGGGTCTATAATTGAGTGCCCTTGCACGGATGAAGTCGCTGCGTGTCATGCCGCATCGTTCTGCGGTAGTTCTGATTTGGAAAAGTTCCTGTTCCGTGACCTTGGTGACAACCACTTTGTCACGCCGTATAACAGGCTTCTTTTGGTCAGACTGCTGTTTGGAAGTATCTTCTTTGTGTGCCATAAAAATGTTCTTGAAATAATCGTGAAACGGTGTCTAAAAAAGGAAGCTGCGAGCCTGCGAGCGGCCGGGACAACAGTCCGCCGGACTGTTGCGAGAGGGTCGTGGTAATACCGTCCGAAGGCGGTAATACCCCGGCATATCTCGCAACTCAACGCTACCGCTCCATGCCACTCCTCCCGTCCGTCTGCCACTTCCTGCATGGGACGGATGCCGGTTGTTGCCGGACTGTGGCACAACAAGAAGGGCGTTTTTTGCCCTGTCATTATTGGCTTGGCTGTTTCCCCTGCTGTCATCCGGCTCTTATTCTTCCCTCTTTTCATGGGTAAACGGGTTGGGAATGACTGTGCCATCCGGCGTTTCCCACCCGAACAGGCACGGGAAGGTCATCACGGAAGCCACCCTTGAGCGGCAAGTGTCGACAAGCCCCATCTCCGTAAGTGCGGCCAGCAGGTTGCGTATGCGTTTCCTGCCCATGTCCCATTGCGAGGAAAGCTGTTCTTCGGAATACTGCGCCTGACCTGAGGAAAGCATGAGCGGTCGGCGGAATCCTTTACTCTCTCCTGCGGCAACAGCCATTCTTGCCAACAGGTCGCCAAACAACGCAAAGTTGTTTGTCTCCCGGCCATTGTCATCAGTCGTTGTTCCGCACAGCCATTGCATCGCACGGTCGGAAAACCTGAAAGAGAATGATGCAATTCCTGACGGGCACATGAATCTGTATGTTTCCTTGTCCATAAAACTTTGTCTTTATAAATGTGATATTGCTGTTGTTTGAAAGGGATAAAACCGTGCAGGAATCAGGATGGAAATACCAATCCGCTTTTTTCGTTGTACCCTGCACGGCTTCATCTTCCCGTAATCGGGTGTCAGATGAAAAAGGCAATCGCCCATTGATACCAAACTCCGAATTGTTCCTGTCCCGAAAGAAGGGAAGAAGAAAAGAGGTTGCATGAATGTCGGCCATATACCTTTCCATCCTTTGCACACGGTCACTTGCTTGCTCCGTTGCTGTTAGCGTTGCCTGAAAACTGTTGCCCGGGTGCAGGTCGTTTGTCAAGGGTGGAAATGGCTCGGCTGATGTCCTCCGCGTTTACCGTGATGGAGAGCAATACCCTGTTTACCGTCACCAGCTGCTGCTTGTCACAAAACTCCGCCACCCGTTCCAGCAACCCGAACGTACGGTTCAGCCGATATCCCTGCGCTTTGTCCGCTGTCAGGCGGTCGTTGTCCGTACCGCTGTTGAGATAGCGGTTGAGCGCAAGGCGGTCGTCCGATGAAAGGTTGTCTGCCGTCACCTTGCCGTCGGCGATGGCGATGCTCACACGCAAGGCGTCCGCTTCGTAGATGCCCACGCCCTCCAGGAATGTACGGATAGCCTGTACGTCCTTTCCGGTTGTCTCGCGTTTGCGGTTCTCGTTTTTCTTTTCTGTCGGAACGGCTGCGGCTGTGCCGCCCTGTTCCATGTTCCCGTTCTGTTCCATACTGCGATTTGTTTTTGTTGTGAATAAAAAATGGTTTACTTTCGTCCTGCCAGATAGCGGCCGGCTTCCTCCGCGATTTCTTCCTGTGAGGAGATACGGATACCCATGAGGAAAGCGTCCAGATCCTCTTTCTTGAAGAAACACAGTTTGCCCGTCGGCTTGTACATCGGAATGACCCTCCGCATCATCAGCTTACGGAAGTAGGAAAGCGAAAAGCCGCAATATCCGGCCGCCTCCCTGGTGCTTAAAAGTTTTCTTTGCTCTGTCATGTGCGTATATTTAGTGAATAATCTGCTTCGCCTTTGTTGTGGCGACAGCGCAAAGGTATGGCGGAGCTTCCCCGGAACAATAACTGTAAATGCCACAATCATAGGATTTTGTATATTATAAATGCAAGAATAAATAGGGGCAAAACGAAGTATAAAGGAACTCTAAACCCTCCATAATCCCGGATTGTCCGCACAAGGCGACTTATAAGTGCGGAAAGAAACCGTCCGGTTCACGGACGGGCATAAGAAATCCCGCCATCGGGTTGCGGTGACGGGAACAAGAAAAAAGGATCTATAAGAAACTCCGGTCAGAGCTTCTTGAACTCTTCAAGGTCGTAGGTGTCAAGCTTCGGACGCAGGCGGGTGGCCTTGCGCAGCAGTCTGGCGATATGCCTTTGGTGTTCGGACGGGTTGTCCCTGTAGGCGGTCTTGAAGTTGCTCGCCAGCTGTGCGCCGTTGTTGAGCGGCCAGAACTTCTCGAAGATGACCCATTTGCCTTTTCTGATTTTGAGGGCGGCGCAAAGGGCACTGGCAATATAGGCATAGAGCGTCCGGTTGATTTCGTCATCCTCCTTTTTCATCAGCGGCCGGAAGTCCGCGTCAAGATACCCGTCTTCCCGGAACAGCACGAGTAAGAACAGCGCATCGTTGGTCTGCAAGGGTTCGGGCAGTTTCCGTATCTGTTCCGGCCGAACCTGTGAAATAAGATGGTCATAGTGCCTGATTTCATCTTCCTGCTTCATCGTGGCAGGTAACGTGGATGCTGAAAGCACGGCCTCGATTTGTTTCTCCGCTTGTCGGTCAGCAGTCTGCCGCCTGTCGGGAACAAGCCTGTTCCACCGTTGCCGCGACCACACCTTTATCCGTTCTCCGTAAGCCATACCGATGATGCAGGGCAGCAGGAAAAGCACGGCAAAGAGTGAAGCCATGACGATGACCGTACTCCAATCCAAGTGCTTGTCAGGCGTGAGGATAAAGGCGAGCAATAGCGAAAGCACGAACCATGAGGCGGTCAGGACGGATCGGTCTTTGGAAAGCCACCTGTCTATGATGATGTCATACAGGAGGAAAAATTCCGCAGCCAGTCCAATCCACCCAGCTATGGACAAGGCGGAGAACACAAACCCTGCCGCGGTCGCTTCCATGCGGAAAGCGACGGCGGCAACCAGACCGAATGCGGTTGCGGCTACCACCGTAAGCGGCAGCAGCATTGTAAGAAAATTATCGGACAGTCGTTTCATAAAAAGGTCTTATCGAATTAAAACAGTCCATTCAGTTTGTTTACGGCGGCTATCTTGTCCTCCATCAATACCTCCGCATAAATCTGTGTGGTCGCAACAGAGGTGTGCCCAAGCAGTCGGCTTACCGTCGCTATGTCATTCGTGGCCGCGAGGGTCAGCGTTGCAAAGCTGTGGCGGCTCGTATGGAAAGAGACTCTTTTATTTATTCCGGCTCTCTTCGCCATCGTCTTTAAGGCGGCATTGCATCCTCCGCATGTGCCTATGTCAAAAACAGGATCATCAAGTGTCTTGTCACCACGCTCAGGCAGCCATGCCAGAGCGTTCGTGCCCAAAGGGACGGTCACCGGTTTCTCCGTCTTTTTCATCGCCTCTATTCTTATCGCCATCCCGGACTGTGACTGTTCGATGTTGCCCCACTTCAATTGTTTCAGGTCGCTGTAGCGCAAGCCTGTGAAGCAGCTGAACAGAAATGCCATCTTGGTCGTGGCGCTTCGTGTCTCCACCTCCATCAGCCTGCGCAGTTCCTCACGGGTCAGGAAATCGCGTTGGTCAGTCGGCTTCTTTATCCGCTCGTCCCTTGACAGCAGGTGATAAGGGTTGCACTTGATGACACCGTCCCTCGCGGCTCGGTTGAGCATCGTGTTCATCTTCAACTGGAACAGGTGCATGGTCGATTTTGCGAGCTTCCTTGTATTTCCATCGTGAGTCCGGCACTCATAGACATCGGTCATATAGTGCAGGAATCCCCTGTAGAACTCTCTGTCTATGCAGTCCATCGTGAGACGCGGGCTTTTGATGTGTGCGAGATAGCCGTTCACCATGCGGATAAGGGTATCGAAGTGCTTTAGATAATCAGAGGAAAGCCCTGCGTTCGCGTGCATGGCTTTGGCGTATTCATCCATCCAAGTGCTCACAAGAATCTTGTCAGCCTCCTTCAACGGGCTGCCGTCCTCTTCCGGTGTCTCACCAAGCAGCCGTTTCGCCCTGATGGCAACGGCCTTGTCCATCGCGTTTTTGTTCAGTTCCATTGCATACGGGACGGCGTCGGGGACAAGGTACAGTTTGGGATATTCGTACCACCTCTTGCCCTTGTCATAATAATCAAGGTATATTGTCCTGTTGCCGTTCTTCAGCTCGCGTGTCCTTATCTCTATCCTCATGCCGGTCTGTCTTTGTCGAAGAACCTGTCCATCATGTTGACGGCGTCAATCTTCTTCCGGTCGATTATTTTCGCGTATATCTGTGTGGTCGCCACGTTCTTGTGGCCGAGCAGTTTGCTCACCGTGTAGATGTCAACACCTATGGTCAGCATCATCGTTGCGAAACTGTGCCGGCTCACGTGAAAGGTGACATGCTTCTCTATCCCGGCATTCTTCGCCCATTCCGCCAGTCTTTGCTCTATGACGGAAACGGCACTCGACAAGCGGAAGATCGGTTCGTCACCGTCCTCCGTTTCACGGAGAAAGCTGAGGGCATCTTTGGAAAGCGGCACGTTGACGACCTGCTGCGTCTTGAGCATCCTGACCCTTATATAACGGGTGGAATCGTTTGGCGTTGTCAGCACCTTGTTCCATGTGAACGTGCGGATGTCGCTGAGACGCAGACCTGTAAAACAGGCGAACAGGAATGCCTTTTTCAGTTCCCCGTCATCGCAAGGGGTAGCCATCATTCTTTTCAATTCATCGATGGTGAGATAGACCCTTGCGCTTTCCTGCTGGTGGAAGCGTTCCTTGGAGGTCAGCAAGGTCATGGGGTTGCGCTCGATGATGCCGTCACGCAGTGCCGTGTTCAATGCGGCTGTAAACACGGCCTGTGTCTGTAGTCCCGTGCAGTTGCTTATTGTCCTTTCCTCGTTTTTCAGTCGTCTGTTCTTCGCAGTGCGGAGATAATTGATGAAGCCACGGCAGAAATCAACATTGATCTCCATCATGGATATGTTGAGCCTTCCTGCTGAGCGCAGGTATTCCTCCACCTTGCGCCGCATGAACTTACGTCCTTTCATGGTCGATTCGGTCAGACCGCTCCCTTCGCCGGCGTATTTTTCAAGATACGAGAGAAGGGGCATCGAGGCTTTCATCACCTTGTCAAGGTTGGCTATGCCGTAGTTCTGCAACGCGATGATGCGTTCTGACTTTATCTTCTCGGCGACACTCCTCGCGTGCTCGTTCTGTATCTTGTCAAGAGGAGTGTTCTCCGGGACAAGGTACACGCCAAGCGACTCCACCTTGCGCACACCTTTTGAATAGATGTCAAGATAGAGGCTCCTGTTGCCGTTTGCGAGCTTGCGCTCCCGGATGCGCACGGGTTCTTTTGCCTTGGTTGTCTTCTTCGGTCTTCCCATAAATCATAGAAATTGTCCTTGCCGTTTGAGGGCGGTATTGTTTCTCATTCGCAAAGATACAACAAACAATTTGTTTTGCGCAACAAATACGCAACAAATATAAGGAATTTATGGAAATTTATGTTTCGCCAAGGGAACCAAAGCGAACGGCTTATAATAATTGAATACCAATATATTATGTTACATTTTGTTTCTTTGTTTTCTTTTGTTATGCTTTTGTTTTCATTTGGAAAAACTTAAATATCATTAACTTCGTCGATGTAGAGTATTCGCGCCGCGTAAACCCGATTCAGTCGAAATATATCAATAATCTTGCAGCCGCCAGCGAAACGGCGGAGACGCTGCTGGAATCGTTGCAGAAAGGCAAGAAGGAAGGCGGTGGCGGCAGCGACCAGTTTTTCCAGACCTCGGCGGTGAACTTTCTTGCCGCCTGCATCTATTTCTTCGTAAACTACGAGAAAGAACCTTATGACGCCGACGGCAACAGACTCTATGCGGAAAAAGCACAGGATCCGAAGACGAAATTCTGGAAACCGACGGGCGTCGTGCGCGACTGCAAGGACGGCAACATTGTCGAGCCGGCATACTGGCTCGGCAAATACTCCGATATGCCGCATATCCTCTCGTTCCTCAATGAGAGTTACCAAACTATCTTCGAGGTGTTGGAAACAGACAACGAGGTCGCCCCACTGCTCGGACCGTTTCAGACCGCTTTGAAGAACAAGGCGATGGAACAGTTGGAAGGTATGATCGGTACGCTGCGTGTCTATACCTCCCGATTGGCAACAAAGGAGAGTTACTGGATATTCCACAAGGACGGCGACGACTTCGACCTGAAAGTTTCCGACCCCAAGTCGCCCAGTTACCTGCTTATCGCCAACGACCCGGAAATGGAGAGCATCATCGGAGCATTGAACGCCCTAATCCTCAATCGTCTGGTGACGCGCGTGAATACCGGGCAGGGCAAGAATGTACCCGTCAGCATCATCGTGGACGAGTTGCCGACGCTCTATTTCCACAAAATCGACCGCTTGATTGGTACGGCGCGAAGCAACAAGGTCAGTGTAACGCTCGGCTTTCAGGAACTGCCGCAGCTTGAAGCGGACTACGGCAAGGTAGGTATGCAGAAAATCATCACCACCGTCGGCAATGTAGTCAGCGGTTCCGCCCGGAACAAGGAGACATTGGAGTGGCTGTCGAGCGACATCTTCGGAAAGGTCGTGCAACTCAAAAAGGGCGTGACAATCGACCGCGACAAGACCTCCATCAATCTGAATGAGAATATGGACAGCCTTGTGCCGGCATCGAAAATATCGGATATGCCGACAGGTTGGATTTGCGGTCAGACGGCACGCGACTTTGTGCAGACGAAGGTCGGCGTCGGCGGCTCGATGAACATTCAGGAGTCCGACGAGTTCAAAACCTCGAAATTTTTCTGCAAGACGGATTTCGACATGAAGGAAATAAAGCAGGAAGAGGCCGGATATCTTCCGTTGCCCAAGTTCTACACGTTCAAGTCGCGTGATGAACGGGAAAGAATTCTCTACAAGAACTTCGTGCAGGTCGGACAGGATGTCAAGGCGATGATAGCAGATATTAATAACAAGAAGAACGCAAGATGATATGATTATACCGCTAAAAAGTTTTTAATATGGCAACAGTTAAGTTAAAATTTAGACCTTCAACTATTGCAAATAAGGAGGGAACACTATTCTTTCAAGTAATTCATAAACGGGTTGTAAGGCAGTATTCGACGGAGTATAAATTATTCTCTGACGAGTGGGATGAATCGACATCGTATATCACTATACCATCTTCAATTAGTGAACAGCGGCGTCAATATCTTATTTCGTTGATTCCGGCTATCTCAAATGACAAAAAACGGATAAACAATATTATTCGTCAATTTGAAATATCCGGAATTGAGTACACGTCAAATATGATTGTTGAGAAGATGTCATTAATAAACGAAAACGGTACATTCATAGCATTTGGTCGTGTAGTATCATCTCGTCTGAAACAATTAGGAAAAACAAGGTGTTCTGAAACATATCAATCATCATTAAATAGTTTTGAACGGTTTATAGGAAAAAATGACATACCTTTCGAGGCAATCGACAGTACTCTAATGCAAGAGTTTGAGACTTATCTAAGGCAGTCCGGTATCTGTAATAACACTTCATCATATTATATGCGAAATCTTCGAGCTATCTATAATCGTGCTGTAGATAAAGATTTAACAATACAGCGTTATCCTTTTAAGCATGTTTACACCGGAATTGATAAAACTGTCAAGCGGGCAATTCCGCTAAAGATAATGCGGCAGATAAAAGACCTTGATTTGACCCTTAATCCAGCTATGGATTTTGCGAGAGATATGTTTATGTTTTCTTTTTATACACGCGGAATGTCATTTATTGATATGGCATATCTTAAGCATACCGATCTTCGTAATGGCATATTATCATATCGAAGAAAAAAGACAAACCAACAACTTTTTATTCGTTGGGAAAAACCGATGCAGGACATCATAAATAAATATGATTCAACTGATTCCATATTTATTCTTCCAATTATAAAAAGAAAAGATATGGATTATAGAAGGCAATACATTAATGCGGCTCATTTTATAAATCAAAAGCTAAAGAAGTTGGGAGAACAACTGAATTTATCTATTTCATTAACAAGTTATGTAGCCCGTCATACATGGGCAAGCATTGCTAAAAGCAAAAATATTTCTATGTCAATAATAAGCGAAGCTATGGGGCACGATTCAGAAAGCACAACTCGAATATATCTAGCGTCTCTTGATTCCTCAATTATTGATAAGGCTAATAGTATCGTTTTCAACTCTCTATAATGCAATGCTAAATACAGTATAACAATACAGTCCTCTTAAATTCCTGCTATAATAATTTTATTCACTCTGGTTAAGAGTTGTATTTTACGTCGCAAAGATACGAAAAAAAACGATTTGCGCCAGCGTTATTATATATCTCTAAGGGAAATGTTTAGCGGGAAAGTGTAGTTGTTGTATTATTTTATTGATTTGCATATATAATACCTTGTAAACAAGATTGATAGATAATTCAAACCACTCTTAACCAGAGTAGTAGGACAAGAAGTTGTTTTTTAACACAAACAGATGCATAAATAAATGATATGGATGAGTGTAAAATAGATATGATGATAAAATGTTTGAAAATAATAACTGGCTCTTAATAAGAGTAGTTTTCAAACTGCAAATATAAGTATTTTCTCTCAAATACGGTATAGGACAGGCTGTTTTTTACATTTACTTTAAGTGATAGAATTAAAACTGTTCAACATAAATCATATCAACATTGCCATACGAAACACATAAAATTCTAATACACATACATATCTTTGGAGACAACTACTCTTATTAAGAGTAGTTGAAGCAAGATAATTAGAAAGAAATAATGAATAAATAAAGGATTGCATTAACTGGTTATGAAGAAGACATTTATCCTTATGCTTATGATGGCATTTATTATGCCAAATAATGCTTTTGCTCAAAAGAGAAAAGAGAAGAAGGCAAGTGCAAAAGCAACTACGCAGAGTCGCGGAGTTAAGTTAAACCGTGAAGAATGCGAGGAGCTGGCAATGGATATTACGGCTGCCTACCCTCGTGCAGCAGGTAATGCGGTAAGTGCCAATGAAAATATGGCTATGAACTTGGCAATGTTGGATGCGCGATCGAATTTGGCACAGCAACTTGAAGTCATGGTTAATGGCTTGATTACGAATTTTGGCGAGCAATATTCATCTGTTTCCGCCGGCGGATTTCAGGGCAGCGCGAAACAACTGCAAGAAGGATATTTTCAAAATATCTTGAAAAACACTCGTCCGATTAAGAAAAATACATACTTGAAAGAGGATGGCACTTTCAATGTCTATGTCTGCATTGAAATGAACCCGGAGCAAAATACTGCGATATATAACCAATTGCGCAAAGATGAGATTCTTCACATCGATTTTGATGAAGCGATGTTTATTGAGAGAATGAATAAGGCCCGCGAAGAATATATTCGAATGCGTGAAAATGAATAAACAATAGGTGTGTTATGTCGCGCAGGCTTCTTTGTATAGCGCTGGCCTTATGTATACCTGTATGCACATGGGCTCAATCTATTGTACCGGATTGGACAATGGATGGATATAGAGAATTGAATTATCCTAATGAACTATACTATACAGGATTTGTAATCGAACGTATTTCGACTGATGCCAGTTTGGCGGATGAACTGAAAAAAATAGAAGACGCTGCTCGCAACTCTATGGCTGAAAGTATCATCGTTCAGATACAGTCAAATGCACAACTGATTACACAGCGCACGTCTCAGCAATCGGGCGGCCATTTTTCAGAACAGATAGTATCGTCGTATAAGCAACAAATTAGCACTTCGACAGATGCAATAACTGCGGGTGTCGAAGTACGCAGTTATTATGATCCATCGTCAAATATGGGATACGCATTTGCTTTTGTAGAAAAGGAAAGATTGGGTGAATATTACAAAAACCAAATAGATCTGATGCTGCAAAGAATCGTATCGATATTTGAATCTGTAGACGAGCTTGTAAGGGTCGGTAAGAAAATACCGGCGAGAGAAAAGTGTACCGAAAGTATGAATGTTTTAAAAGAGATAGAACAATACAGAGTTTTGTATTCGGCAGTCATGGGTTCTAATGATGCTGCGTTACAGACCGATAGGTACATGACTATGCTACGATTGACCGAGCAAAAAATGCTTATGCTTGAGCAAAGCACACGTATATATGTCACCTGCACTTGGGATGGCAAGGATTATCCCGAATACGACGGGCAAGCCGTTGTGGTTGAAGATTTGGTAAAACAATCTTTAAGTCAGCAAGAATGCAGTATAGTTGACCACAGCGACTCGGCGGATTTTGTTCTGACAATGACCGCTTCCACTAATCAGCGCAGTGATGGCAGCGACGCGTATGGTATTATTTCGTATTACGCAAACGTGCGGGGAGTATTAAAGAATTGTCACACAAATAAAACAGTTGCATCATTTGTTATATTGAATGATCCGCATGTATATTCGGCAGGAAAAACGGATGCCGTTGCAATATCAAAGGCGTTCAAATTACAGTCTTTGCAGGACGAAATAATGAATGCCATAATGCCCAAAATAAAAAATTAAAAGATAATTATTATATGAAGAAGCTAATCTTAGTTCTGGTCTGTTGTTTCGTACAACTTTCTATGTTTGCGCAAGACAATGAACGTTTGCGAATCGCTGTCTTCGACCCTGCATCCTCGGGAACTTCTATAGATGAAGGGACCAAAATCGCCGTGCGTGAAATCATTAGCTCGACTATTGTCAATACAGGTAAATATAATATAGTAGAGCGCTCGCTGCTTGAAAAAGTTATGCAGGAACAACAGTTTACAAATTCCGGAGCTGTTGATGATTTACAAGCAACAGAGGTTGGTAAGTTAGCTGGTGCAAATAAGATCGTTTTGTCTGTAGTCACTTTAACTGGTGGACGAAATATGGTATCAGTAAAGATAATCGACGTTAAAACAGCAAGTGTCGAACGCCAAAAAGTAAAGGTCGTTACGTCCGGAGAATTGTTAGATGTAGTAGAGCCGCTCACACTGGAGATGTTAGATTTTTCGCCAACAGAATCTACACCTATTGTCGCAACAACGGCGCAAATACTGAATCCTAAACCGAGCACCACTCAAACCGTTTCCAAAATGTCCTCATTAAGTATTCCTGATGGAGACGTGTTTTTTTATGGTGTTGATTTTACTGCGGTTAAGCTATGTGCTACTAAAGAATCAAATGATGCTTTTGCAAAAGCATTTACTGGTATCAATGAGATATTTGTGATTGAACCTCAAAAATTTGACTTTCATGAACTAACAAATCGACCTGTATCTAACTATCCTATTCCAGTACATGAGCGAAATGGCAACATCTCTTGGTCTAACATTCGAACAAATAACCCATCGCCTCAAAAGACATCTATAGAAAATATGATTAAGTCTTATAGATTGCCTCATCAAAATGGTAAAGGCATTGTCCTAATAGCGTGGGTCCTTAACAAGTCAAAAGGTAAGGCAACATACGAATTTGTGGTTTTCGACATTCAAACCAGAAAAATTTTGTACAATGTCGAGGCTATAGGTGATGCCGGAGGCGCAGGTTTAAGAAACTATTGGGCTAACTCAATATACAGTATCATTAAGGATAAAAAACTCAGGAAAGAAATTTCGTTCGTTTTCAATAATTGAAACTACCCGAACTTGATTTGGGCTATAGAAGAGTTAGATTATAATGGAGAAATTTATTTATAAAGTCACAAAAAGGCTTTCGTTAGATACGGTAGAGAAAATAATATTTTCCGATTGCCAAATAAAACTTGAAGGCGCAGAAAGAACGGATGTAGATAGATGCTTCTTTTTCTTAAAAGAGTTTTCGCAGGATAAGGTTATCTATGGAATCAATACCGGATTTGGGCCGATGGCTCAGTGGCGCATCGAAGACTCGCACCTGAGGGAACTGCAATATAATATAATCCGCAGTCATTCAACGGGTGCAGGCAGTCCACTGCCGACCATATATGTACGAGCCGCTATGCTTGCACGCCTGATGACATTTCTGCAGGCTCATTCCGGCGTTAACATTCAAGTATGCGACCTGCTTGTCGAGTTCCTGAACAATGGGATATATCCTGTTGTTCCGGAACATGGCAGCGTCGGCGCGAGTGGCGATCTGGTTCAGTTGGCCCATCTTGCACTGTCGCTAATCGGTGAAGGGGAGGTATTTTACAAAGGTGAGCGACGCAAAACCGGCGAGGTATTCTCCGAACTCGGTCTGCAACCTCTTAAAATGCACATTCGTGAAGGGCTGGCGGTTACAAACGGCACGGCTTTTATGACCGGTATCGGGTTGGTCAATCTCGCGTTAGCGAAAAGATTGTTCGATTATGCCGTGACAGCATCTGTTATGATGAACGAAATTGTTTCGTCATACGATGATTTTATGTCGGAAACATTGAACGGGCTGAAACTGCACGACGGACAGCGGCGTGTTGCGGCCAAGATGCGTGAAATCGCAACAGGCAGCCTGGCGCTTCGCAATCGTGAAGAAGAGCTGTACCGGCAGCGCACCGACGATGAGGTGTTTGAACACAAGGTGCAGCCCTACTATTCGTTACGCTGCATACCGCAAATTCTCGGACCTGTGTTGGATGAGATTCAAAATGCGGAGAAGGTGCTGGTCAATGAATTCCATTCAGTAGATGATAATCCGATTGTCGACCCCGCCGGCAGGACGGTCATTCATGGGGGCAATTTTCACGGCGATTATGTTTCATTCGAGATGGACAAACTGAAAATAGCTGTTACAAAGATGACTATGTTGGCGGAGCGGCAGATGAACTATTTGTTCCATGACCGCATCAACGGCATCTTGCCTCCTTTTGTCAATATGGGCGTCTTAGGGCTGAACTATGGTCTACAGGCCTCGCAGTTTACAGCGACTTCGACAACGGCAGAAAGCCAAACCCTATCGAATCCGATGTATGTCCACTCTATTCCTAACAATAATGACAATCAGGATATTGTAAGTATGGGTACCAACTCGGCACTCATCTGCAAACACGTGATTGAGAACGGATTTCAAGTTGTTTCGATATTGATGATTGCGCTGGTGCAGGCTGTTGACTGCCTCGGGATGGCGGACAAACTTGCGCCGGCAACTCGCCGCTTGTATGATGATATTCGTGCAATAGTGCCGGCTTTTGCGGATGATACTCCCAAATACAAAGAGATAGAACAGATAGAAAACCTCTTGAAAGGAGTATGCCGATGAGCGCGAATAAATATGCCCTTGTCACAGGTGCAAGCCGCGGCATAGGCCGTGCCATTGCGGTTAGACTTGCAAAAGACGGATACCGAATCATCATCAACTATGCATCCAATCGCACAGAGGCGGAAAAAACGTTGGCACAGGTGCGTGAGGCGGGCAGTGACGGCGAGTTGCTGCAATTCGATGTGGCTGACGGTGTGGCTGCGCAGGCTGCATTGGCGGAATGGCACGGAAAACACGATGGCGACTATATTTCGGTGCTGGTGAACAATGCCGGCATCAGAAAGGATAGTTTGTTGATGTGGATGCCGGAAGATGACTGGCACAAGGTGTTGTCGGTGTCGCTGGACGGTTTTTATCATGTAACGCAGCCGCTGCTGAAAAATATGCTTGTTGCAAAGTGGGGACGCATCATCAACATAGTCTCGCTGTCGGGAATTAAAGGTATGCCCGGGCAAACCAACTATTCGGCGGCAAAGGGCGGCCTGATTGCGGCGACAAAGGCCTTGGCTCAGGAGGTTGCCAAGAAAAAAGTTACGGTAAACGCTATCGCGCCCGGATTTATAAAGAGCGATATGACGGCTGATTTGAACGAAGCGGAGTTGAAGAAGATGATACCCGTCGGACGATTCGGCGAACCGGAGGAAGTAGCTGATTTAACCGCTTTTCTTGTGTCAGACGCTGCCGGTTATATCACAGGCGAAGTAATATCAATTAACGGTGGAATCTACGTTTAACTATGGGAAACCGGGCTGTTATAACGGGAATGGGTATATATTCCTGCATCGGAAAAAATAAGGACGAGGTTTGCAAGTCTCTTTATGAAGGGCGTTCCGGTATCGGGATCGACCCACAGAGAAATCTTATGGGTTACCGGTCGGCGCTTACCGGCATATTGGAGAAGCCGGACTTGAAAGGGAAACTCGACCGGCGTCAAAGGTTGTGTCTGCCCGAACACGGTCATTATGCCTATGTCGCAACTGTTGAGGCTTTGGAACAGGCCGGCATTGATGCCGATTTCCTGGCAACCCACGAAGTCGGTATTCTCTATGGCAATGACAGCAGCGCCGAAGCAGTAGTAACGGGGGCAGATATTATCCGCGAAAAGAAGAATACAGTGCTTGTTGGGTCGGGAAATATCTTCCAGTCGATGAACTCGACGTTGACGATGAATCTATCCACCATATTCAATTTGCGCGGCATCAACTTTACGGTATCCGGAGCCTGCGCCAGTGGCGCACATACCATCGGACTCGGATATATGTTGATTAAGCAAGGCTTGCAGGAGTGTGTGATTTGCGGTGGCGCCGAGGAGGTCAATAAATACTCGATGGGGAATTTTGATGCGCTTAGTGCATTCTCCACACGGGAGGATGAGCCGACGAAGGCATCGAGACCTTTCGACAAAAATCGCGACGGTCTTGTCCCCAGCGGAGGTGCCGCAACCATAATTCTCGAAAGCTATGAATCTGCATTAAGACGGGGAGCAACCATCTTGGCCGAAGTTGTCGGATACGGGTTCTCTTCCAACGGAGAACACATTTCTGTGCCGAATGTCGATGGTCCGAAACGCTCGCTGCTGATGGCTGTGCGCGATGCGGGTGTCGATCTTGGGGATATATCCTATGTGAATGCCCATGCGACATCCACTCCTGTGGGCGATATGAATGAGGCACGTGCCATCGCCGAGGTCTTTGGCAAATACAGACCATTAGTCGCTTCGACAAAATCATATACCGGTCATGAGATGTGGATGGCCGGAGCGAGTGAAATCGTATATTCTACGCTGATGATGTCGCATGATTTTATCGCCCCCAATCTTAATTTTGAAGAACCCGACGACGCATCGGCTGCGCTGAACATCCCTCGTGAGCGAATAGACAAAGCATTCGATATGTATA
>ERZ825137.2483-NODE-2483-length-21266-cov-3.958088_pt1 | contig 21266 bp, 17 predicted proteins | sample MGYA00519873_ERZ825137 | MGnify/ENA primary metagenome ERZ825137 (study PRJEB31778, sample SAMEA3449190) | human gut metagenome | biome: human gut; feature: human-associated habitat; material: faeces | place: United Kingdom | collected 2010/2012 ...
CTACTAATAAGCTCTGTGTAAGGTTGATGTCTTTTTCCGGGATAATGATTCCCAATGCGAATGTACCTAATACGAAAATGATAACCGTAATCAATGAGCCGATGAAGACAGCTTTCGGATAGTTTTTGGAAGGATTATCCACATCTTTTACATGAATACCGCCCATTTCCATACCAGCATAGAACAAAAAGATACTTGCTGCTAATACAAGGTTATTGAAATTACTAAGATCCGGTAGGAAACTACCGTGGAAATCCATTTGTGAATGTCCACCTGTAGCCAAATAAATAATAGCCAATAAAACGAGTAGTCCGGCTGGGATAATGGTTCCCACCATACCACCGACTTTAGACACTTTTCCGACCCATCCCATACCTTTCAGCGAAATAAATGTAGCAAGCCAATAGATAATAAGCACTACCGCTAAAGAATAGTATCTGTTAGAGGCTAGGCTCATGTCGTGTACATCATTCGTGCCAATAAAGGCTAACGCTACCGCACCGAAAGTTAAAACTGTTGGATACCAGATAGTACTTTCAATCCATTGTAAGAATATGGCTAAGAAACCGATCCTTTTGCCATATGCTTCGCCTACCCAACGGAATACACCGCCTTGTTTATCTTGAAACATGGCAGCAAGCTCAGCCGCTACCAATGCCGTAGGGATTAAAAACACAATAGCTGCGAATAAATAATAAAAAGCAGAACTTAAACCGTATTCCGCTTCCGCCGGAAGTCCGCGCAACGAGACGACTGCCGTTACATTCATGATTGCGAGAGTAAATACTCCCAATTTTACTGTTTTACTAAGATTTGCCATAATATAAATATTTAGGTGATTTTGTTTTTTATAGGGTCTATAACAAAACTTTGTCGTTTAAGTTTATGTTGTATACAGAAAATATGATTTTATGAGTATGGCATCATCTAATTTAATCTATCAGAAAAAAGGACTCCAAGGAGTATTTCATGTATTGATATTGTTACTTTCCTTATTCTTAATTCTCAGTATCTCTTTCGATACGTTTAAGAATATACCGTTTGTTAATCAACGTTCGTATTTACGTATTCAATTTTGGATATGCATGTTCTTTTTGCTTGATTTCGTACTGGAATTCTTTTTATCGAAACGTAAGTGGCATTATTTGGCTACTCGTTGGTTATTTTTGATTGTTTCCATACCCTATTTAAACATTATAGATTATTATCATCTCTCATTCTCACCAGAGTTGAGTTATTTTATTCGCTTTATTCCCTTAATTAGAGGAGGATATGCACTAGCAATTGTAGTGGGCTGGTTATCCTCCAACCGGATATCGGGGTTATTTACTTCTTATATTACAATGTTGATGGCCACCGTTTATTTTTCCAGTTTAATATTTTATGTATTAGAACGCGGTGTAAACCCTATGGTTAAGGATTATGGATCTGCTTTGTGGTGGGCCTTTATGGATGTTACTACAGTGGGAAGTAATATTTATGCAATGACTGTTACAGGAAAAGTTTTATCTGTAGTATTAGCGGCATTAGGAATGATGATGTTTCCGATATTTACGGTTTATATAACAAGCCTAGTTGAAAAAGCCAATAAAAGAAAAATAGACTATTATAAAGCATTAGAATCAAATACTCCTTCCTCTGGCACTTTTAAATAAAAGGCCTTTGTTAAAAGAACTAAAATAAATTGTTTTTTTTTCTGTAATGTTGTCCGTTAGTGCTTCATAATATTTATGGGAATTTGAGATATTATAAATTTGCTTTTAAATACAAATAGATAAAAGTTAAAAAAATGATAAGTAATGATTTCGATATTTGTTTTGATGAGCCTATATTGCCTATATCTACTTTCCCATCATACTATCAGCATGCATTAATAGGACTATGCACAAGTGGACAGGCGAAATTGATTGTTTTTTCGAAAGAACATTTACTTGTTAAAAATGAATTGATTGTGTTTGTTCCGGGAGCTTTGATTTCGTTTGTGGAAGTATCTTCTGATTTTTCTATCCGTTATATATATATATCAAAAGACTTGTTTCAGGATATAATGAGTGGTATAAAGGTCGTGTTACCACCATTTTGCATTTATCTGAATAGTCATTTCAATTATTATTTGACTGAAGAACAATATAAGTATTTTATGTTCTATTTTCAATTGTTATACAATCGTGTGACATCTCCGACAAATTTATTTCCCCGTGAAACTGCTATAATATTGTTGAGGATCCCTTTTTTTGATTTGTATAATGAATATGAATGCTGTAAAAGGAATAATAAGGATTTGGGAAAGACCCGTAAAGAAGAATTAACTTCTTCTTTCTATAAATTAGTATCGAAGTATTACAAAGAACAGAAAAATGTCGATTTTTATGCCGGTAAGTTAAATGTCACTCCTAAATATCTGTCTAAAGTTGTAAAGGAAGTTTGTGGTGTATCTCCAAAAAGCTGGATTATTGAGTGTACTTTATTAGAGATCAAAGCATTATTAAGAGACTCCGTTTTTAATATTCAAGAGATTACTGTTAAGACAAAATTTCCCAACCAATCGGCTCTTGGACGTTTTTTTAAGAGGCATACAGGCATGTCACCATCTGAATTCAGAGATTTAAGACGATAATTACATAGATATACAAGACTAATATATTGAATTTTATATGGGCATGCTGTCCTACATACAAGAGCTTAATCTCTGCCTTGTAGTAATAAATGGATAAATTCTTGGGCAGACTTCTTTTGATAACTTCCTTTTAACCACAATAACGAGGCATGCATCTCGAATCCCTTTTCAGCAATGGGAACGGCTTTTAAGTCTTCTAATCCGTAAATCGTAGCTTTAGAAAGAATGGTAATCCAATGTCCTGTTTTAACGAGTTGAAGCAAAATGTTAGCTTCGTTTAATTCTACTTGAGGATATAATTCTACATGTTTTGCATGCAATACATTATCCAGTATAGACCGGGCATTTAATCCGGAAGATGGGAGAACCAAGGGATATTCTTTTATTTTCTCTAATGACACCTTTTTTAATGCAGCCAAAGGATGGTGTGGATGCACAATTAACGAAAGAGAAGATTCGAAAAGAGTTTTATCTTCTATTTGGTCGTCTTTACCTAGAGGTTTGAAAGAAAGAACGAAATCCACTTTGTGTTCTTTCAATAAATCAATTAAATCAGTTGCTGTTTGATAAGTTATTTCTAATTTAATGTCCGGATACATTTTGGAAAAGCGCATGATGGTATTGGTTAATATAGTACTTAAACTATATGTAACACCTATTTTCAAAACTCCAGTTCGTATATTTTGCAGATCAAGAAGTTTCTGGATGCCATATTCTGTATCTTGTATGGTTTTCTTAGCATACGGAAGGAATGATTTTCCGGCTTCTGTTAGATAAACTTTTTTTCCTATTCTTTCGAATAACAAAATATTTAGTTCTTCTTCCAATTGCTTTATTTGTTGGGAAAGGGTACTTTGAGTAATATATAAAGTCTTTGCAGCTTCTGTAAAGTTAAGTAATTCAGCAGATTTGATAAAATATTTAAGTTGTCTCAGTTCCATTTGATCAATCGGTTTTATCTATGATTCCAATCGTTTCTTTCCATTTTGCAAATATAGCCGGTTAAATTATTACTTCTACCTTTGCAGCCGAAAAAAATGAAGAGTTTTATCGACTGACATTATCCGGATATAGCAGTTATTTTTTTAATAGGAAAAGAGTGTATTCTCGTATAAAATAGAATCGTTCTTTTTCATTAAAATAGTTCAGGTATGTTTAACTTTTAAGTAAAAGAAATTTATGAGTATGTTAATAAGTGTTTGTCCGAAAATAATGCATTTAAATCCCAATGCGGATGTGATAATAGGATTCATTGTGGGCTTTTCAATAGCGTATGTATTGTTTTTAACTCTTTTCAGCGATAAAATCCGTCGGATAGTAACAGGTAAAAAGAAGTGTAAGGATGACAGATGTTCATAATCAGTTAAAGGAGGTTTCCAAATTTCTATCCGATTATTCAACATGTTTAATGGCTGTGGGAGTGCAGACGTCACGTATTGTGCGTAACACTTCCCGCATTGCCCGAACATATGGTCTTACGGTGGAGATGACTGTGCTTTTGAAAACAATTGTCATGACAGTGTGGGACTCCGAACATACCCATTCTTATAGTGCGGTAGGGCAGGTAAAACCTAAAGGTTTGAATTTTGAAATGAATGCCCGTCTTAGTCAATTGAGTTGGGAATGCCAGGATAAACAATTGTCATTAGATGAGTTACAGTTAAAATATGAAACCATTGTTTCAAAACCACGTGTTAGTAAATGGATTGTATTGATTTTAGTATCTTTTGCCAATGCTGCCTTTTGTTATTTGTTTCAAGGTGACTCTATATCGATGATTATTGTTTTTTTTGCAACACTGGATGGCTTTTGCATCCGGCAAACATTGATGGAGCGAGGGTGGAATCATTTTGCTATATATATTATATCGGCTTTTGTTGCGTCGATAATCGGCAGTACTGGGTATGTATTTGGATGGGGGAAAACGCCGGACATGGCATTAGGTACTAGTGTTCTTTATTTAGTACCGGGTGTACCTCTTATAAATGGCGTAATGGATATTATAGACGGACATGTATTAGCAGGAACTTCCCGTCTTATTAATGCTGCCTTATTAATTATCTGTATCGCAATGGGACTCTCGGCCACCCTATTTGTAATAGGTATTGAAACGTTATGATCAGTTTGCAGTTAGTAATAGAAGTGATAGGGGACGGATTCTTTGCAGCCATTGCTGCAATAGGCTTTGCCATTATATCAAACCCTCCCCGTAAGGCATTGTTCATATCTGCTTTTTTGGCAGCAGTAGGACATGGGTTACGTTATTTCCTGATGCATGCTCCCTATATTGAATGGAATATTATTTCATCGTCTTTTTTTGCTGCATTATCTATCGGTTTATTGGCTCTGCCTTTTGCTAAAGCGATTCGTTGTCCTGCAGAAGTCTTTTCGTTTCCGTCTTTATTGCCTATGATTCCCGGAATGTTTGCATATAAGGCTGTACAGGCTTTAGCTAAGTTTATTGTTTGTACGGGATATGAGGAATCTATGATATATATAGAAACTTTTTTCCGCAATGGAATTACGGCCTTATTTGTACTTTTTGCGTTGGTGGTTGGAGTCTCTATTTCAATTTTTTTATTTCCGAAGTTAGCATTCAGTTCTACTCGCTAGGAAAAATAGTTATTAGTTTTTTGTAAGATGAAAAAGTCTGTATCTCGTTATATATGGAGATGCAGACTTTTTCGTGATAATAATAAAAATACATTGCCATGTTAAAAGGCCGACTGAAGAATCCTGAACATTCTATGCGTTTGACGACTTCCTCGTTTGCCAGCCTCTTTGCATGGCAGTATAAAAGTGTATCGGAGAAATATAACTATTTTATTGGATTGTAACCTGATCTCCGTTAAATACATTCAAATTCAGCTTGTTGACAATATACTTGATTGCAAGTTGGGCTTTTACCGAATTTCCTGCGGAATCGATTGGAGGTGCAAATGCTGCAATACCCATTAATCCGGGCAAAGTACCCATTACGCCACCTCCAACACCTGTTTTAGCGGGAATTCCCGAGGTGTAGAGCCAGTCGCCTGTATGTTCATAGAAACCAACGGTTGCAATCATGGAAGTGATTTTGGGGGATAATTCAGCATCAAAAACTTGTTGTTTGGTAATAGGGTTGATTCCGCCGTTAGCAATGGTTGCACCGCAAATTGCTAGCTGTTCAACCGTAATACCTAATGAACATTGACGGGTATATAAATCAAGTGACATATCCGGATCGTCATAGATACGGTTGTAATTTTTCAATAACCAAGCAATAGAGCGGTTGTTAAAGTTTGTTTCGGACTCAGATTTATATAGTTCATCAATCAAATGCGGAGCACTTCCACATAGTTCAGTGATATTGTCAACAATAGCTTTCCATTTTTCATCACTGTTGCCTACTGGTTTTACCATACTGTTGGCAGCAATAGCTCCGGCATTAACTAACGGAGTAGAAGGATGGTCGTTCTCAAGCAAGATGGCTATAATCGAATTAAAAGGCAATCCGGTAGCGTCTGCACCAATCTTTTGCAGTATGGTTTCAGCTCCATATTGTCTGAGTACCAAAATAGCTGTGTGAACTTTTGAAACGGATTCGATGCCAAACTGATACGAGGTATCACCCGTTTGGATTATCTCTCCATCAGAAAGGCAAATGCTAATACCAAACAGATTCTTGTTCACATTAGCCAGATAGGGAATATAATCGGCATTTTTCCCTTCGGTATTATTTTTATAAAGGTCGTGCGCTTCTTGCACGACCTCTTTGATTTGAGATTTGGATATAGTCCTATTCATAATACTTACTTTTTAGTGCTATGAGGTTCTCCGCTGTGAGTAAATACGGTACCTTTAATTTTCATATTCTTTTCCGTTGCAATACGGGTAGGGGTTGGATATTCCAACTTTTCCAAATCCGCTACTGCCGTTGTGATATCGGTCAGTAACTGATCGGCCATGTCGCGACTAAATCCTTGGCGAACTACTACACGCATTACTACAAAGTTTTCCAGATTGCTGGGTAGCGTATAAGCCGGAACCATCCAACCACTTTGTTTCAGTTTATCCTGTAGGTCGTAGAGAGTCCATTTTGCATCTTTTTCGTATTCCGGTTTCATATACCAAATGAAAAGCGGATTGACCACTTCATCGCTGTAATTAACGAACGGTGTCATTTTGGCAATTTCTTCGTGGATATATTTGGTAATTTCCATGGAGTTCCACTGAATGGATTTATAACCTTCGAATCCTAAGCGAATAAATTGATAGTATTGTCCGAGAATTTGAGCAGCCGGGCGAGAGAAGTTCAAACCTACCTGTGTAATATTAGCACCTAGATAATTTACGCTGAACGACATTACTTCCGGAAGATATTTCTTATCCTTCCATACAATCCAGCCAAGTCCGGGATAAACCAATCCGAATTTATGTCCGGATGTACTGATGGAAAGAACCCATTTTAAGCGGAAGTCCCATTTAATATCGGGATTTAGGAACGGTAAAATAAAACCACCAGAAGCTGCGTCTACATGGATAGGAATGTTGTATCCTGTTTTAGCATTGAATTCATCCAATGCATTATCAAGAGCTTCAACATCATCGTTAAGTCCTGTCCAAGTAACACCTTCTATAGGAACGATGCAAATAGTATTTTCATCGCACATAGCCAATGCTGCTTCCGGATCAAGGGTTGTTTTATCTAACGTCAATGGCACTGTACGCATTTCAATCTGCCATAATTGTGCGAATTTTTCCCATACTACTTGGAATCCTGTTGAGATAACGAAGTTGGGTTTATCGAAAGGTTTACCTTCTGCCTTTCTTCTATCACGCCAGCGCAACCAAGCAGCTACACCGCCAAGCATACAAGCTTCACTTGAACCGATGGCCAATGCTCCTGTTTTCCATTTTTCCTGTTCAGGAGTATTCCAAAGATTAGCAACGATGTTGATGCATTTACCAGTCATCAATGCAACACGTGGGTATTCCGTTTCATCAATGTAATTGATATTAATGGCTTCGTTCATTAATTTTGTTGCATACTTATCCATATAAGTAGTAACGAAAGTAGCAAGATTTAAACGAGGTTGCGTTTGGGCATACGTTTCGTCTTTTACCATCTGATAAGCAATCTCTGGGGTGGTAGGTTGTTGCGGGATTTTATCAACCGGAGACGGTTGTAACATTTCGTCGGAGCCAAAGATTGCTGTCTTTGCGTCTCCTTCTCTTAAATTCAAATCTTTCATCTTTAAGAAGTTTTGGTTATAAAAATTAATAATCTCTACATCGGAGTTCCCGTATGTATTCCCTCCAACAAGGAGTTTGACAATTTGTTTGTTACATTGAAGTTATTTTAGATAAAAAATATGTTGAACTTTACTTAAACAGGATTTGTTTGATATTCTAACAAAATATGTTTAGGTATGAAAATTAATACAGGAAGAGGTACTATTCCTCTTATTATATTGGTTGGTATATGGTCTATATCGGCATTAAATGCATTGCCGGGATTGGCGGTATCACCTATATTGGGTCAGCTTTCAGTTATCTTTCCGCATGCTACGGAACTAGATATCCAAATGCTTTCTTCTTTACCGTCTTTATTAATAATTCCTTTTATCCTGTTATCAGGAAAACTAACGGAAAAAGTAAATAACATCTTGCTTCTGCGTACAGGACTTTGGATATTTTTGCTAAGCGGAATTTTATATTTACTTTCCGGAAAAATGTGGCAACTTATAGCTGTCAGCGCTTTATTGGGAATTGGTTCCGGATTAATAGTGCCTCTCTCTACCGGATTAATTTCTCATTATTTTGTGGGAAAATACCGAACAAAACAATTCGGCTACAGTTCGGCCATTACGAATGTTACATTAGTGCTGGCTACTACTTTAACCGGTTATCTGGCAGAGGTTAATTGGCATCTTCCTTTTATAGTATATCTCTTTCCTGTTGTTTCCATCGTATTGTCGTACTTTTTGCAAGGTGGTATGTCTGCGGCTGGAGCATCTACCAGTGAAACAAAATCTTTAGAGTCATCCGCTATAGCTTCAGTCCAGTCGGAAACCTCGGAACAAACTATTATAGCTTCTGCTCATTCTACTGTATCTGTACAAACTGTAGTAACTTCTGTTAAAGTAGAGTCACCTACACAACAAACTTCAGTCCAATCCCTTTCCCATAACTCTAACTTTGGTAAAAAGGGAATAGACGTTAAGAAATTACTTGCCGTGATGGGTTTCTATGGGTTAACCACTTATTTAGTATTAGTTGTCACTTTTAATTTGCCCTTTCTAATGGAGGAATATGGTTTCAGCAGCGGTCATTCGGGAATTCTTATTTCTTTATTTTTTCTAGCGATTATGTTGCCAGGTTTAGTATTGGATAAAATTGTAATGATGCAGAAACGTTATACAAAGTTTTGGTGTCTGATAGAGATTGCATTAGGACTTGCGCTTATTTTACTGTCACGTTCTGAAGTATGGATAGGACTTGGAGTAGTGTTAATGGGATGGGGATATGGAGTGATTCAACCGTTAATTTATGATCAAACCTCTCGGTTGGCAGTTCCCCGTAAGGTAACTCTAGCTTTGGCATTTGTGATGGTCATGAATTATGTCGCTATTCTTGTATGTCCTTTTATAATTGATTTTTTCCAGCAATTATGGCATGTTAAGTCGCAACAGTTTGGCTTTTGGCTAAATCTTGCATTAACGGTTATTGCTTTTATCGGCTATTGGTTTATGCGCCGTTCTTCACTTTTTGATGATTATGTAGAATCCTAAAATTATATGCGATATGAAAAATAAAATAACCGAAGCTAACTTGTATATGATTATTTCCAAAACATTTAGCGGATTGAATATCAATGCACTTAAATATCTGTTGCCGGTATGGATTGCACCAGTTACAGGGGTTACCATGCGTGTTTGTTTTGCAGCAGTTGCATTTTCTCTGATTGATATTTTCACTAAGCCTGATACATCTACCATGCGTGATAAAATTCTTTTATTGCTTTTGGGAGCATTCGGATTGTATGGTTTTATGTATCTTTATCTTGTCGGCCTGAGTACCACAACACCAGTCTCGGCTGCTATATTCAGCAGTACCCAGCCTATATGGGTCTTCCTTATTTCCGCATTGTTTTTGAAAGAAAAAGTAACTGTAAAAAAGATTGTCGGTATATTACTTGGATTAGGAGGAGCCCTACTGTGTATTTCCACTCAGAAGAGTGATGATCTGGCTTCGGATGCTTTTACCGGTAATTTATTGAATCTGTTTAGTGCAATTATGTATGCTGGCTTTTTAGTGTTGTCTAATAGAATACTAATGAAGGTAAGTAGTCTTACTATGTTGAAATATACATTTATCGGAGCTGCTTTCACCGCATTAATTGTGAACAGTTTTTATGGATTTCATGCTCCATTGTTTGATGAACCGATTCACTGGTGGCCGCTTGCATTATTATTATTCGTTTTGATATTTCCTACTACTATTAGCTATTTGTTAGTGCCTATAGGATTGAAATACTTGAATGCTACTATTGTAGCTATTTACGGATATTTGATGTTAGTGGTTGCTACTATAGTATCGTTAATTATAGGACAGGATCGTTTTTCTTGGTGGCAGGTACTTTCTATCATTCTGATAGTAATTAGTGTATATTTTGTAGAGATCGCCGAAAAAAAGTGAAAAGATTATCTTAATTCTATTCAGGTAGAAATAAAAATTTGTAATATTGCACAAAATTTTAAATAATTAGTGTAATGCTTACATTAGACAATATCTATAAAGCGTCGTATGTACTTAAAGAAGTCATCCGACGCACCCATTTAATTGCTGCTCCACAAATAAATCCGGAAAGCACTATATACTTAAAACCGGAGAACTTGCAGATAACAGGTTCGTTTAAAGTGAGGGGCGCTTATTATAAAATTTCCCAATTGACGGATAAAGAAAAAGCAAAAGGAGTGATAGCTTGTTCGGCCGGGAACCATGCACAGGGAGTAGCTTTAGGTGCTACTCATAATGGTATCAAATCTCTGATTTGTTTGCCGGAGGGCGCTCCTATAAGTAAGGTGGAAGCTACTCGTCGTCGTGGTGCCGATATCTGTTTGGTTAAGGGCGTGTATGATGACGCTTATCAGAAAGCATTGCAATTGCGGGATGAAAAAGGGTATACTTTTGTACATCCGTTTGACGATGAGCTTGTTATTGCTGGACAAGGTACTATCGGATTAGAAATCATGGAACAACTTCCCGATGCGGAAGTGGTAATAGTACCGATAGGTGGAGGCGGGTTAATTAGCGGAGTGGCTTATGCTATCAAAGCGTTGAATCCCCGTGTGAAGATATATGGGGTACAAGCCAGCGGTGCAGCCAGTATGCTAGCTAGTCTTGAGCATCATAAAATAGAATGCTTGCCATCAGTGTCGACTATTGCCGATGGCATTGCAGTAAAAGAACCGGGAGAACATACCTTTGATTTATGCCAGCAATATCTTGACGGAGTGGTATCAGTGAGTGAAGATGAAATCTGCGCAGCTATTCTTACCTTGATAGAACAACAGAAGATGATTGCCGAGGGTGCAGGTGCAGTATCGGTAGCGGCTGCCATGTTTAATAAGGTGCCGGTAAAAGGTAAGAAGACGGTTTGTATAGTAAGTGGCGGTAACATTGATGTAACCATTTTGAGCCGTGTTATTAACCGGGGACTTGCAAAGAGCGGGCGTATGTGCACATTAACTGTGGAACTTCCCGACAAACCTGGGCAACTTTCCAATATTACTCATATTACGGCTGAGTTGGGTGCCAATATTGTATCTGTTCATCATGAGCGTAACGGTGAAAGTCCTGAAGTAAATGCTTGCTATTTGCGTATCGCTATGGAAACTCGTAATCAGGAACATATTGAAGAGATAAAGAACGGTCTCCTCAAAGCAGGATATCATTTATTAAACAACTGAATAATTAATTTATGGCAGACGACAAAAAAATCATTTTCTCGATGGTGGGAGTGAGTAAATCTTTCCAATCGAACAAACAGGTTTTAAAAAACATCTACCTATCTTTCTTTTATGGTGCGAAAATCGGTATCATTGGTTTAAATGGTTCCGGTAAGTCTACCTTGCTTAAAATTATCGCAGGGTTAGACAAAAGCTATCAGGGAGAGGTGGTTTTCTCTCCGGGATATTCTGTAGGATATTTACCGCAGGAACCACTGTTGGATCCGGATAAGACGGTGAAAGAAGTTGTGATGGAGGGTGTACAACCTATAGTAGATACTTTAGCGGAATACGAGGAACTGAACAAGAAGTTTGAGTTGCCTGAGTATTATGAAGATTCGGATAAAATGGATGCATTGTTGGCGCGACAGGCCGAGTTGCAGGATATGATTGATGCAACCGATGCCTGGAATCTTGACAGCAAGCTTGAACGCGCCATGGATGCCTTGCGATGTCCACCGGAAGACCAGCCGGTAAAGAACCTTTCAGGAGGTGAACGCCGACGAGTGGCCTTATGCCGTCTTCTATTACAGAAACCGGATATTTTGTTGCTTGACGAACCCACTAACCATTTAGACGCCGAATCTATTGATTGGTTAGAACAACATTTGCAACAGTATGAGGGAACGGTAATAGCTGTTACTCACGATCGTTATTTCCTTGATCACGTTGCCGGATGGATTCTGGAGCTCGACAGAGGAGAAGGCATTCCTTGGAAAGGAAATTATTCGAGCTGGTTGGAACAGAAGACTAAACGCATGGAGATGGAAGAGAAAACAGCCAGCAAACGTCGTAAAACGCTGGAACGTGAACTGGAGTGGGTTAGAATGGCCCCCAAAGCTCGTCAGGCAAAGGGGAAAGCTCGCTTAAACTCGTATGATAAGTTGCTGAACGAAGATCAAAAGGAGAAAGAGGAAAAATTAGAAATTTTTATACCTAATGGACCTCGTTTGGGAAATAAAGTCATCGAAGCGAAGGGAGTTAGAAAGGCTTATGGCGATAAACTTCTCTTTGATAATCTGGAATTCAATCTTCCGCCTAATGGAATCGTGGGAGTTATTGGCCCGAATGGTGCCGGAAAGACAACTCTTTTCCGTTTGATTATGGGATTAGAAAAAGTAGATGCCGGAACTTTCGAAGTTGGAGAAACTGTGAAGTTGGCTTATGTAGATCAGCAGCATAAAGATATCGATCCGCAAAAGACCGTATATCAGGTAATCAGTGGTGGAAATGAGCTTATCCGTTTGGGTAATCGGGATATTAATGCTCGTGCTTATCTTTCTCGTTTCAATTTCTCAGGTGCCGACCAGGAAAAACTTTGCGGAATGCTTTCCGGAGGGGAGCGTAATCGCTTGCACTTGGCCATGGCATTGAAAGAAGAAGGTAATGTATTGCTTTTAGATGAGCCCACGAATGATATTGATGTCAATACTTTACGGGCTTTGGAGGAAGGTTTGGACGATTTTGCTGGGTGTGCTGTTGTAATTAGCCACGACCGATGGTTCCTCGATCGTATTTGTACACACATTCTTGCTTTCGAAGGCAATTCGGAAGTATTTTATTTCGAAGGCTCCTATACCGAATATGAAGCTAATAAACTAAAACGTTTAGGAAACGAAGAGCCTAAGCGTGTACGTTATCGCAAATTGATGGAAGATTAATACATATTTGTATATAATTTTTAATCGAACACTAAAGACTATTTCATCGTAGTTAGTATACATGCAAGAAACGAACGTTCATTTAGGAGATAATGAACGTTCGTTTTGCCTATAATGAACGTTCATTAATGAGAAGATGAACGTACGTTTGTAATAGGGCTAAATATTATGTCTCTATTTTTTATCTATTCATATAGTTCACTTGTTCCTTTTCTTTTAATATATATTTTAAAGTAAATCTTGTTTCTAAATAAATTGTAACAGGTTTGTAACGAAAGTCTAAAGAATGTTATATATCTTTGCAAACATAAATCTAGATAAGATGTATAACTAAAATTAAAATTTTATGGTAAATAAAATGCGTTCTTTTGTAGCGTTAGCATTGATAATGCTGGTTACCACTTTGTATGCGCAAGTGACCACTTCCGGCATCGACGGTGTAGTGATGGCAGACAAAGAGCCGATTATCGGCGCTACAGTGATGGCTATACATGAGCCCTCAGGATCTCGCTATGGAACAATTACAAATGTAGATGGTCGTTTTGCACTTCAGGGTATGCGTGCGGGAGGTCCATACAAAATTGAAATTTCTTACGTCGGTTATCGTACGGAAAACTATTCGGGCGTACAGTTGCAGTTAGGTGAAACTTATCGTTTGAATGTGAATTTGAAAGAGTCGACCGAAATGCTGGATGAATTGGTAGTGGTAGGAGAAAGGACAGGTATAGAGAGTTCACGTACTGGTGCTGCTACTAGCTTTAATCTGAATAAGATTCAATCCATTCCGACCATTACTCGTAGTGTAACAGACATTACACGTTTAACTCCGCAAGCATCGGTGAATTCCAATGGTGCTATTTCTTTTGCCGGAGCGAATAATCGTTATAATAGTTTTCAGATTGATGGGGCTATGAATAATGATGTTTTTGGTTTGGCAAGTAATGGAATGAATGGAGGACAAGCCAGTACACAACCCGTTTCTATGGAAACTATAGAACAGATTCAAGTTAACATAGCTCCGTTTGATGTCCGTCAATCTGGATTTACAGGTGGTGGGATAAATGCTATTACCAAATCTGGTACGAATAGGTTTCATGGTTCAGCATATTTTTATGGCAATAATCAGAACCTGGTAGGAACAACAGCCGGAAAAATGAAAGACGGGGAAAAACGTTCTAAATATCAAGACCAGAATGATTATCAATATGGTTTAACCTTAGGAGGACCGATCATTAAAAATAAACTATTTTTCTTTGCTAATTATGAAAAAACGGATAAGTCTTATCCTACTTCTAATAACATTGGGGATGGTTCTAATTTAACAAAAGAAAGTGCTGAGGCAATTTTGGCTCATATGAAAGAATTGACCGGAGGTAAATATAATGCTAATTTTGACGGACGGGATGTTGTTACCGAATCAGATAAAGTTGGATTTAAAATAGACTGGAACATTAACGATCGTCATAAATTAACAGCTCGTTATAGTTTTATAAAAGCTACGGATGATGTTTTTAGTCGTTCTGCTAATTCAATTAAAGCCTCGGATAATGGGTATGCTTTCAGTAACCGGACAACTTCTTATATACTTGAATTAAATTCTCGTGTAGGAGATAAAAACCCTATAAATAACGAACTCCGTTTTTCTTATGTTTCAGTACGGGACAAACGTGCTCCTTTTGGTGATCCATTTCCTAATTTCTCTATTACAGGCGTAGATGGGGGTGTGACGGTTAATTTGGGAACGGAATACAGCTCATGTGCTAATAGTTTGGATCAGGATATTTTGACTCTTACCGACAATTTGACATGGTTGGTAGGAAAACATAACCTAACTTTTGGAACACATAATGAGTTATATGAATTTAAGAATTTGTTTATTCAGAATCTTTATGGTTCATATTCATTCCAAGGATTGGATAATTTTTTGAAGGGAACTGTTTCTCAATATTATTATGGCCAAGCTAAAGAAGATATTACGGGAACCCCGAATTGGGCTCCGAATTTTGGTGCAGCTCAGTTTGGTTTGTATGTTCAGGATCAATGGGAAGTTAGTAATAACCTTAGCTTGACTTACGGTATTCGTATGGATATTCCGATGTTTATGGATACTCCTACAGAAAATGTGAAGTTTAATGAGTCTGAAATAGCAAGACAATGGGATGTAAAAACGAATCGTGATATTCGTAGTAATCCTTTATTCTCTCCGAGAGCCGGATTCCGTTGGAATATAGATAGAGAAAAAGGAATGTTGCTTCGTGGTGGTGTTGGTATCTTTACTGGACGTATTCCTTTTGTATGGTTAAGTAATAGCTTTTCTAATACGGGAGTTGAGTTTATGAAATATTCTTATTCCTTTGGAAAGAATGCTCCTTTCTCTGGTTTCAATATAATAACAGATCCTCACGGACAATTGAATATGCTACAAAATGCAACAGCTTCTAAGACGACTGAAGTGGATGTTTTCTCTAAAGACTTTAAATTTGCTCAAAACTTGCGTTTTAATTTAGCATATGAAATGCGTCTGCCTTTTGATGTGAAAATGACATTAGAGGGAATGTACTCAAAAACCTTAAATGACATTGTGTATCGTAATCTTAATATTAAAGAAACTGGAGGTACTTTTGCTAGTACAAACGAAGGCATTGCACCGTTTGATACCAGACCATATCATACCAAAATAAATAGGGATGATTATACTTATATTATGATGTTGGACAATACGAGTAAAGGTTATACTTATAATTTATCCGCTAAATTAGAGAAATCATTTGACTTTGGTTTGGACGCTATGATTGCATATACTTACGGACAAAGTAAATCTGTCAATTCTGGTGGTTCTTCTGTTGCATGGTCTAATTTTCGTTACAATTATACAACCGGTTATTCCAATAATCCTGAATTAAGCTATTCTAACTTTAATATTCCTCACAGAATTGTTGGAATGTTGACTTATAATAAAAAATGGAATAACAATATGCGTACAAGCGTGAGTTTGATTTATACAGGTCAGAATGGTTCACCTTATAGTGTATATTGTGATGGTGATTTAAATGGAGATGGAAGTTATAATAATGATTTGCTATTCATTCCTACAGATGCCCAGATTGATCAGATGAAATTTGTTGCAACAGGTAAGCTTTCTGCAGATCAACAACGTGCAGATTTTAAGGCATGGTTAGGAAAAGCTGCTTATTTAAAAGATCATAGAGGTGAAATTTATGAGCGTAATGCAGATAATACTCCTTGGGAGAATCATTTCGATTTTCGCTTTATGCAAGAATTTAGTTTGAAAATTGGTAAAGAATATCATTCTTTGCAGTTATCTTTCGATATCTTGAATGTAGGAAATTTATTAAATCGTGAATGGGGATTAGAAAGAAATATAACTTATTATGCTCCTATTAGTTATGGTAAATTTAAAAATGAGAATGGTATAGATGAATCTGGTTTTAGATATTTGAATGGTGCAGATTACAAACCTTTAACAAATAGTGATTTTTATTCTCGTTGGAGAGCACAGATAGGTGTTCGTTATTCATTCTAACAATACTCGATGTTCTGTATAAATAAAAAGAGCGGTTTTGATAAAGCCGCTCTTTTTATTTGGTTCGTCTGTCATTTATGGGTATGACGAAAATGCAAGCTTTTCTATCTGATAATTGGGCTGTTCTTTCTACAACAGGTTTAAAATATCCGTATAATTTAAAATCAAAGAATATCTTGCTAAATTGGAATGATATAAGTTTATACTATCTATATTTATTGTGAGATTACTGCTTTTATCGCTTTGTTCTTGTTGATAAATAGTAGATTCTTCTTGAGGAATTGCATGATTGATTGCTAAATCTTTATTCTTTCCTGTCTTTAAAATGTTTTTTAAGTCTATTCTTTTATCAATATATGAAATCGATGAATATCTAAAAAACTTGCATAAATATAGTGTGGTTTGATAATTATTTGATATATTTATCGCCCTATACTGAAAAAGCTAACTCATAAGGTTTTAGAGGGGATTCCTTCTTATTTTATAGTGGAATAAGGTATATATATTTGAGAGAGAGTTTGTGGATATAAGAGGTTTTCCGGCTGGAACAGCCTCTTATTTTTTTGTATATAAATTAGAGGGGGGGGATAAGATTCTGACTAATCCTAAATAACTGTAACGCTATTTAGACATTCAGATAAATAAAACAAGAGACTATCTAAAAAGATAGCCTCTCTTGTTTTTTAAGAAAAGAATGTTGAATTATGCTTCAGCAGGTGTTTCTGCCGGAGCGGCTTCTTCTGCAGGCGCAGCAGTAGCTTCAGCCTCTGCTTTAGCGGCGGCTTCTGCAGCTTTCTTTTCTGCTACTTTCTTAGCGATTTCTTCGTTTATTTTCTTTTCAGCTTCCAAACGAGCTTTTTCTTCAGCTTTCTTAGCTTCTTCGTTTTTAGCTTTCAAAGCTTCCAAACCACTTTGCTTGTTGTTTTTCCATGCTTCAAATTTAGCCTGAGCTTCTGCTTCGTTGAAAGCACCCTTCTTTACACCACCTAACAGGTGTTTCATCATATAAACACCTTCTTTCGAAAGAATGTTACGGACTGTATCTGTAGGCTGTGCACCGCATTGTACCCAATACATAGCGCGGTCGAAATTCAAATCTACTGTGGCAGGATTGGTATTAGGGTTATAAGTACCGATTTTCTCAATAAATTTACCATCACGTGGAGCTCTTACGTCTGCAATAACGATTGAATAGAACGCATAACTTTTACGTCCGTGTCTTTGCAATCTGATTTTTGTTGCCATTTTCTTTTAATTGTTTTTATTATGAATGATTTGAATAATGCTAATATCTCGTATTAGCGGCTGCAAAGATAGTCCTTTTAGCTAAGCTTGCAAAATATTTGCTGTTCTTTTTATAATTATTCTCTAATGCTTTCTTGCTAATCTTGTAAAGAATATCTTATAAAAGATTCAAACAAAAAACATATGAGATTGTTAAGAACGAAAAAGTATCAGATGAAACGTACACTATCAAATGGCAAAAAGAAAATAGCCAAAGTATTTAAAATTGTCAAGGATACTATTATAGGAGTTATCAATGACAATGTAACCACATTAAGTGCTTCTTTAGCTTATGCAACATTATTTTCGATTATTCCCTTTCTATCTCTTATTGTTACAATAGGTGTTTATCTTCATATAGATTTGGCAAATCAACTTTATACTCAGTTGCAGTCAGTTGTTGACCCAAAGGTATTGGAAGCTTTTAGGGCAATTATAAATAATGCTCAGCGAGCTGACTTAGCTTCTTCGGCGGCCATATTCAGCTTGGCTATATCCATTTTTGGAGCAACCACAGTATTTGCCGAAATGCAAGGTTCATTGAATACTATTTGGGGAATAAAGGCGGTTCCTAAAAAAAGTTGGTTGAAATACATTCGAAATAGATTGCTTTCGTTTTCGATTATTCTTGTTTTTGCTTTTATTTTGTTGGTAACTTTCAGTGTTACGAATGTAATTATAGAGTTGAGCCAAAGATTTATGACCAATTATCCAGAGGTAGCCGAATCATTGGTCAAAGTAGTGGGAATTATTCTTAATATAGCAATTACGGCTTTTATATTTACATTGATTTTTAAAATACTCCCCGATGCAAAAATAAAAATGAAGGATGTTTTCATCGGGTCGGTAGTCACAACAGGATTATTATTGGTAGGACAATGGGGAATTTCTCTTTATATAGGAATAGCGAACGTAGGAACCGTTTATGGAGCTGCAGCATTTATGGTAGTTTTTATCACGTGGATATATTATTCTGCCATTATAATTTATACTGGTGCTGAATTTACCAAAGCGTGGGCCAATGAAATGGGAGGAAAGATTTTTCCGGATGAATATGCGGTAGCAACAAAAGTAGTTGAAATAGAAGAGGACAAACCGCAAGAATCGTCTAACTGATAAGTTACAGAAATAGAAATTATTTCATAATAGAAAAAGAGAAGTCTTTACTTTTTAACTAGTTCCGCGGAGATGAAGTTATCTTAAAATACTTAGGGACAGTGAAAAATAGTATAAAATTAGCTAACTAATTCCCCCCCCCTCCGAAAATAAGGTTTGATGGCCAAAACGGAGGAAACTCCAAGACTAAGATTGAGGCAATGATAAAAAATAGAAAGGCAACGCATAATAACGCGCTGCCTTTCCACTTGCTTATTTGTTTAATTCTCTGAGCCATTTTTCCAGTTCTCCTGTCCATTGAGGTTTATAAGTAAAAGCATCTCTAAATCCCCAACCATGTCCGCCAATAGGATAAATATGCATTGTCGTCGGAACTTTGTTGGCTATCAATGCTTCGTAATAACGGATGCTGTTAGCAGGAGGCACAGTCCTGTCATCGCTGGAAAGTGCAATAAAGGCCGGAGGTGTATTTTGAGTAACCTGCAATTCATTGGAATACTTGTTTATCAGATTTCCGGAGGGAGAATCTCCTAACAGATTTTTGCGGGAACCGCCGTGTGATATGGAGGGATCCATGCTAATAACCGGATACAACAGAATTTGAAATGCAGGCTTTGTTTCGTTATCATAATGAGTCGCTGCGGTTGAAGCCAAATGCCCTCCTGCAGAAGCACCCATGATACCTACCTTATTAGGATTGATTTTCCATTCATCGGCATGAGATTTCATTATTCGGATAGCCTCTTGTGCATCACTCAAAGGCACTTCGTTATGACCATTCGGCATACGGTATTTCAAAACGGCAAATGTAATGCCTTGTGCATTAAACCATGCAGCCATGTCATGTCCCTCATGGTTCATAGCAAGATGTTGATATCCGCCGCCCGGGCAGGCAATGACAGCCATTCCATTTGGATGAGATGCTGGATAAACAGCTAAAGTTGGTTCGGTCACTTTTACCGGACGATCAGATGATTTTATTTCTTCAGTATTTGTAATACCATTACTGTTCGGAGCCCCGTTCGGCCAAACTTTCAGTTCAATCGGTTTTTGTGCGTTAGCCATCAGAGTGGAACATAAAAGTGTAATATATATAAGTGTTTTCATTTGATTGATTATTTCTTAAAGGTTATTACTTATTTATTAGTCGAAAGCAGAAGACTTTATTATTTTGTTATTTTCATGCTTGCTTTAATCATGTAGATGATTAATACGATGTAAATAACTAGAGATAAAACCTGGCTCCAAGGATTAATTAACCAACCTTCGTTAATAAGATTAATTCCACCGAAACGCATGGCAGCACTGATTACTCCCATTAAAGCACCACCAGCAATAAATCCGGATGCCAATAACGTCCCCTTTTCTCCTCTTTCCGTATTGACAGAGGCGTCTTTACTGCGGCTGGTAACATACCAGTTGATAGCTCCACCTACGACTAATGGAATATTTAATTCTAATGGAATAAACATGCCTAAAGCAAAAGCCAAAGCTGGCACTTTGAAATAGGTGAGTACGATAGCGATTAAAGCTCCGATTCCATAAAGCAACCAAGGTGCGCCTACACCACTCATTAATGGCTCTATTACTGCAGCCATGGCATTGGCTTGAGGAGCAGCTAATTGTCCGCTAGTAAAACCGTAAGTCTGATTTAGTATCATAATAACGCCGCCTACTGTAGCTGCAGAAACTAAAGTACCCAAAAATTTCCAGCTTTCTTGCTTTTGGGGTGTACTTCCTAACCAATAACCGATTTTCAAGTCGGTAATGAAACCTCCGGCCATTGAAAGTGCGGTACATACCACACCGCCCATCACTAATGCTGCAACCATGCCTGAAGGGCCTTTCAGTCCTACGGCTACCATCACTACAGAAGCCAGAATCAGTGTCATCAATGTCATACCCGATACGGGATTTGTACCGACAATTGCAATCGCATTGGCGGCTACCGTAGTGAACAGGAAAGAAATGCCGGCAACTAGAAGAATCGCTACCAATGTGTGTAGCAGATTTCCTTGCATTACATCAAAGTAGAAAAACAGTACGATGAG
>ERZ825137.2490-NODE-2490-length-21221-cov-3.994756_pt1 | contig 21221 bp, 16 predicted proteins | sample MGYA00519873_ERZ825137 | MGnify/ENA primary metagenome ERZ825137 (study PRJEB31778, sample SAMEA3449190) | human gut metagenome | biome: human gut; feature: human-associated habitat; material: faeces | place: United Kingdom | collected 2010/2012 ...
ATGAAAAGATTTTAAGACTGTTTATTAAATTATCTAAAACATTTATCGAAAATAGTTGGGGATTCATTGTCTTTTTGTTACTTTGAAAACGATAAGCGAAAAAGGATTATAACTATCTTCTTTTTAATTTGAAAGTGTAAAGATAGTTAAACTTTTATTAGAGATGTTTTAATGTAATTATGCTATCTGTATATTTGATATTTAGAAAAGCTTAAGATTAATAATTAGATGTCACTCAAGATAGTATAATTTTGATTGGGAAAAGATTAATAATTCTCTCTCTTAATATATAATTACACTTATTCCCGCTTGACTTGTGAAAGCATAGGCGGGAATTTTCTTTTGTTATTAAACATCTTTTATATAAATATTTTCTTCCAGTATGTTTTTTAGTCATATATTTGTCTAAAATATACTCATGGAATTGGAAAATAATAATAATAACCTAAAACTTATAAGAACAGAAAAGATGAAAGTAAAATTGAAATGTATGTTACTGGCATTAATGGTATGCCTAACAGGGATTATTTATGCTCAAGAAAGCCACGATGGTATTAAATTTGTGGAAGACAAGACTTTTAACCAAGCTTTGGATTTGGCAAAGAAGGAGAACAAGTTGTTATTTATTGATTGTTACACTTCTTGGTGTGGACCTTGTAAGATGATGGCACGTGATGTATTCACACAAAAAATAGTAGGAGACTATTTTAATCCAAAATTCATATGCATGAAGGTGGATATGGAAAAAGGAGAAGGCGTGCAATTGAAAGACAAATTTCAAGTCAAAGCATTTCCTACTTTTGTTATCCTTAATGGTGAGGGTGAGATTATTAGCCGATTAGTGGGAGGAGGAAAAGCAGAGGAGTTTATAAAAAGGGTAGAAAACAGTTTGTCTGAAAGAGGATTGCTCGCTTTGCAAAAAAGATATAAGGCAGGAGAGCGGGGAACTGAATTCTTGAATGATTATATTCAAGCTCTTTCAGAAGCATATCTGTCAGATGAATGTGCTAAAGTTGCTGAAGAAATGTTAGCTGGTAAAGAGGCTAACTTAATACAGGATAAAGTACTTTTCGATGCTTTTGTTAACCACATTAATTCTCCGGAAAGTCCTTCTTTCCAGTATGTATTGAATCATAAAAAGGAATTTTTAAATCAATATGGAGAGCAGAAAGTAAATATGAAACTCAATCGCGTATGGTCTTCTTATCCCAATACTTTTATTAAAAGAGGAACTGACGGGGCAACATTTGATGAGGCAAGAATGAGAGATTATGTAGCTTTGATGGAGAAAAATGGGGTAGAAAATGCAAAAGAAATCTCTGCTCTTACTTACATTCAGGCTGCTGATGCTATGAAAAATTGGAAGCAATATGTAGATTTGTGTACTGATTTTCAAAAGAATTTTAAGACTAATGATATGTATATTTATAATTGGGCACGCCGTGTAGAAATGAATTCTAAAGATGCTACATTACGTAATACAGCTGCTTCTTGGATAGAAAAACGTGTAAAAGAATTGGAGGAAGAAGTAAAGGATCATAAACCCGATCCAAATGCAGCGATAAGTATGGTAGGAGGTCCTACATGGATTAATCCTTATAAAGAGTTACTTACTAAGCTAAAATCATAATTATTAATCCGATTTGCTAAACGATATTGAATCCCATCTTTACTGTTTTTTGCAGAAAGATGGGATTTTATCATTGTTATTCTGATACTTTTATTTTGTTTACAATTATACTTCACACTTATGAATGAAGTATAGATTTCTGGCAAAAAGAACAAAAATATAGCTTGAAACAGCTGAAATTACCCATGAAAAGTATATTTATTGATAGAAAATAGCTATTTTTGCAGCATTAACACACTTTTAAAGATAAAAATAGGATGAAAAAAACATTTATCTTGAGCTGTCTGCTCTTGACTGCCTTTGTTTTCCAAGCAATGGCACAGATTCAGGAACCGGTAAAGTTTAAATCGGAATTCAAGAAGGTTTCAGATACTGAGGCTGAAATCGTGTTTACAGCGACAATTGATGCTGGTTGGCATGTGTATTCAACAAACATTCCTGATGGCGGCCCAACTCCTGCCACACTTACCATGGAAACACTTGAGGGTGCTGAATTAGTTGGTAAATTGACTCCCCGTGGAAAAGTTGAAGAGAAGTTTGATGAAATGTTCCAAATGAAAGTCAGTTTCTTTGAGAACAATGCAACATTCTTTCAAAAAATTAAAATAACAGGTGCAACATACAAAATAGAGGGCTACATGCAATATGGCGCATGTAATGATGAAAACTGTCTACCTCCTTCAGATGTTTCCTTTTCTTTTACGGGAAAGGGAGTCGCTAAAGTTGCTGTTACGGCTCCCGCTTCCGATGATGTAAAGAAGGAAGTTACTTCAACAGCTGTTACTGAAACTGAACCTGGAACTGTTGAAACTGTAACTGTTGCAGACACTGTAAACGTTGCAGTACCGGCGGAGGTAGGAAATTCAGATTGGTGGACTCCCGTAATTGATCAGCTCAATGCTTTTGGCAGTGAAGGAAAAGCTGATACCAATCAGTCTTGGATATACATATTTTTGATGGGATTTCTCGGAGGTTTGGTTGCATTGGTTACTCCTTGTGTTTGGCCTATCATTCCGATGACAGTTAGTTTCTTTTTGAAGCGTTCTGACGATAAGAAAAAAGGTATTCGTGATGCTTGGACATATGGAGCGTCTATTGTGGTTATTTATTTGGTGCTAGGATTAGCTATAACATTGATATTTGGTGCTAGTGCTCTAAATGCGTTATCGACAAATGCTATTTTTAATATTTTCTTCTTTTTGATGTTGGTCGTATTTGCGGCTTCATTTTTTGGTGCTTTTGAAATAACGTTACCCTCTTCATGGAGTACAGCGGTTGATAGTAAAGCTGAAAAAACCAGTGGTTTGCTTAGTATCTTTTTAATGGCATTTACTCTTACATTGGTATCATTTTCTTGTACAGGTCCGATTATTGGGTTTTTGTTAGTGGAAGTTTCTACCTCAGGAAGTATTGTTGCTCCGGCTATCGGAATGTTAGGATTTGCAATTGCTTTGGCATTGCCGTTTACTTTATTTGCCATGTTCCCGACTTGGTTGAAATCTATGCCTAAATCTGGTGGATGGATGAATGTTGTAAAAGTTGTTCTGGGCTTCTTGGAATTGGCTTTTGCTTTGAAATTCTTATCTGTGGCCGATATGGCATATGGCTGGCATATTCTGGATCGTGAAACTTTTCTTGCATTATGGATTGCCATCTTCGGATTGTTAGGTTTCTACTTATTAGGTAAAATTAAATTCCCTCACGATGATGATGAAACAAAAGTAAGTGTCTCTCGTTTCTTTATGGGTTTGATTTCATTGGCTTTTGCCATTTATATGGTACCGGGTTTGTGGGGCGCTCCGTTAAAAGCTGTTAGTGCTTTTGCACCTCCTTCAAGTACTCAAGATTTCAACTTATATAAGGAAGATGAAGTTCATGCTCAATATACTGATTATGAAGAAGGTATGGCGGCGGCCAAACGTTTGGGCAAACCTGTGATGGTTGATTTTACCGGATGGGGATGTGTTAATTGTCGTGAGATGGAATCTAAAGTTTGGATTGATCCGAAAGTACGGGATATCATGAATAATGATTATGTTTTAATTTCTTTATATGTAGATGAAAAGGCTAAATTGCCTGAAAAGATGACTGTAATGGAGAACGGACAACAGAGAGTTTTACGTACAATTGGTGATAAATGGAGTTATTTACAACGAGTAAAATTCGGTGCCAATGCTCAACCATTTTATGTATTATTGGATAATGAAGGTAATCCGTTAAATGGCTCGTATTCTCACGATGAAGATATTGATAAGTACGTGGACTTTTTGAAAACGGGACTTGAGAATTATAAAAAGAAATAAATCTAGAAAACCTTAACTAAAATCCGAACTACAATCATGTTGGATAAATCGGAAAGAGAACAAATAATAGCTTTGGTACAGCGCGAGGTCATTCCGGCAATCGGCTGTACCGAGCCTGTTGCTGTGGCGCTTTGTGTGTCTAGGGCTGCGGAAATATTAGGTCGTCAGCCTGAACATGTAACGGTATTATTGAGTGCAAATATCTTGAAAAATGCCATGGGAGTCGGTATTCCCGGAACAGGTATGATTGGTTTACCGATTGCTATTGCTTTAGGAGCATTGATTGGAAAATCCGCCTATCAATTGGAGGTTTTAAAGGACTGCTCACCGGAAGCGGTAGAAAAAGGAAAGCAATATATTGCTGAGAAACGTATTTCTATATCTCTAAAAGAAAATATTACTGAGAAACTGTATGTAGAAGCTGTTTGTGAAGCGGAAGGAGAGGAGGCAAAAGCTATCATCGCTGGAGGGCATACAAACTTTGTTTATGTATCAAAAGGAAAAGAAGTCTTGATAGATAAGCAGGGGGGAAGTCAGTCCGAAGAAGAAAATAAGGATGTAGAGTTGAATCTTCGTAAAGTATATGATTTTGCTATGGGTTCTCCTTTAGAAGAAATAGAATTTATTCTAGAATCTATGCGTTTAAATAAAGCGGCTGCAGAACAGTCTTTCCAAGGTGATTATGGGCATGGGGTAGGTAAAATGATGCGATGCTCTATGGAACGGCAAATTATCGGAGATAATACTTTCTCTCATATTCTTTCTTATACTTCAGCTGCTTGTGATGCTCGTATGGGGGGCGCTATGATTCCGGTAATGAGTAATTCAGGAAGTGGTAATCAGGGAATTACGGCAACTTTACCTGTTGTTGTTTATGCGGAAGATAACCATAAAAGCCATGAAGAACTTGTTCGTGCCTTGATGTTAAGTCATCTTACAGTTATATATATCAAGCAAAGTCTAGGACGTTTATCTGCTTTATGTGGATGTGTCGTGGCTGCGACGGGATCCAGTTGCGGTATTACTTATTTAATGGGTGGCGATTACGAACAAATAGTATATGCTGTGAAAAATATGATTGCAAATTTGACGGGTATGATTTGCGATGGAGCTAAACCAAGTTGTGCAATGAAATTAACTAGTGGTGTGTCTACTGCAGTTCTTTCGGCAATGATGGCAATGCAACAGAAGTTTGTAACTTCAGTGGAAGGTATTATAGATGATGATGTAGATCGCTGTATTCGTAATTTAACACAAATTGGTTCACAGGGAATGAATGAGACAGACCGTTTGGTTTTAGATATCATGACACATAAGCAAAATACTTGATGACATGAAAGATTTTTTCTTTTAACCTGAAACTTTGATAAGAGATCGCCGCTTAAGGAATTATTCCGAAAGCGGCGTTTTTTTGAGTTTGCTATTAATAATAAGGGTATCAAACGCTATCAATAAAATGGCATTTGAGATGAGAAAAAACTCATTCACAAATGCCATTATAGTTTTTTGAGAGATTCACTAAGTATCTCTATAATAATTAATTGTTTATTTGTTTAGAAATTTATTATTCCAGTTTTTATTTTCCTGCCTCTGCATCTTTAATCATTTGTTCACTAGCATACATGTAAATTTCTACACGACGATTTTCAGCAGCACTCTTTGAATCGTCATATTCGCTGTAAGCCTTTCCTTCTACAGATTTGATCTGTTTTGGAGAAACACCTTTCTGTTCCAAGAAATTTTCTACAGCATCAGCGCGTGCTAAAGAAACTTTTTCGTTAGCAGCCAGTGTGCCGACTTTGTCTGTGTGGCCATAAATGGCAATATCCATAGTTGGATTATTTTTCAGAATCTGAGCAAATTCGGTTAACGAATTCTTAGCTGATGCACTTAATTGAGACGAATTGAAACCGAACAGAATTCCGGAATCGAAAGTAACTTTTACTGCCTGCAAACCGTTAGCGTCTGTAATTTGATCCACTTGAGCACCTTCCACTTGTTTGGCAGCTTCAGCAGCTTTATCCATTTTTTTACCGATAATAACTCCGGCACCTGCTCCTACGGCTGTTCCGATGGCAGCGCCGATAGCTGCGCCTTTACCGTGACCGGCAATACCACCTATGATTGCGCCTAAAGCAGCACCACCGCCAGCACCAATTAATCCGCCTTTGGCAGTATTATTCATATTGCAACTTCCGAATGTTAATAATCCGCAAAGTAATAAAGAAGTGATTTTAATTTTTTTCATAACATTTATGTTTAAAAGTTCTTTGGGACTGCAAATATAAGGATTTACAAAGAATTTTGTTCAAGATAAGCTTTAATATTTTACGTTTCATTGTTTAATATACTCCATTTATGAAATAGATTTCTGATATTTTTCGTAATTTTGCCAACCGAATTTAGAAAATCAGATAAAATTAAGAATATAAAAATGGCTAAAGAACTGAAAGAGCTTACCAAGCGTAGCGAGAATTACTCGCAATGGTACAACGATTTAGTAGTAAAGGCTGATTTGGCAGAGCAATCTCCTGTTCGTGGATGTATGGTAATCAAACCTTACGGATACGCTATTTGGGAGAAAATGCAACGTCAGTTAGATGATATGTTTAAAGCTACAGGGCACGTGAACGCTTATTTCCCTTTGTTAATCCCTAAATCTTATTTAAGTAGGGAAGCAGAACATGTAGAGGGATTTGCAAAAGAATGTGCGGTGGTAACTCACTATCGTTTGAAAAATGCAGAAGACGGTAGCGGAGTGATTGTCGACCCTGCTGCTAAATTGGAGGAAGAACTGATTATTCGTCCTACATCCGAAACAATCATTTGGAGCACATATAAGAATTGGATCCATTCTTATCGGGACTTGCCTATTTTGTGTAATCAATGGGCAAATGTAATGCGTTGGGAGATGCGAACACGCCTTTTCCTCCGTACAGCTGAATTTCTGTGGCAAGAAGGTCATACAGCTCATGCAACCCGTGAAGAAGCCGAAGCCGAAGCGCAGAGAATGTTGAATGTATATGCCGATTTTGCCGAAAACTTTATGGCTGTTCCTGTTGTGAAAGGAGTGAAATCAGCTAACGAACGTTTTGCCGGTGCTTTGGATACGTATACAATCGAGGCGCTGATGCAGGACGGTAAGGCTTTGCAAAGTGGAACATCTCACTTCCTCGGCCAGAACTTCGCCAAGGCTTTTGATGTACAGTTTGTAGACAAAGATAATAAATTGGATTATGTTTGGGCTACCTCATGGGGGGTTTCTACTCGTTTGATGGGTGCATTGATTATGTCTCATTCTGACGACAATGGTTTGGTATTACCTCCGAAACTTGCTCCTATTCAGGTGGTAATTATTCCTATCTATAAGAGTGGAGAGCAATTGAAACAGATTGATGAAAAAGTGTCGGGTATTGCTGATCGGTTGAAAGCATTAGGTATCTCGGTAAAATATGATAATGCCGATAATAAACGTCCGGGATTTAAATTCGCCGATTATGAATTGAAAGGTGTACCTGTTCGTTTGGTTATGGGAGGTCGTGATTTGGAAAATAACACGATGGAAGTAATGCGTCGCGATACATTAGAGAAAGAGACTGTTTCTTGCGAAGGAATCGAGGCTTATGTTAAGAATCTGTTGGATGATATACAACAGAATATTTACCAAAAAGCATTGAAATACCGTCTGGAACATACTATCAGCGTTGACAGTTACGAAGAGTTCAAGCAAAAGATTGAAGAAGGTGGTTTCATCATGGCTCATTGGGATGGAACTACGGAAACAGAAGAGCGTATCAAGGAAGAGACTAAAGCGACAATTCGTTGTATTCCCTTTGATGGTGATACTACTCCGGGTAAATGTATGGTTACAGGCAGGCCATCTGCACGCAGGGTTATGTTTGCCCGATCTTATTAATCTTTTAGCTCCGGCATCTTTATCAAGATATGGCCGATAATTAAGAATAAAGCGTTCCGTGTAAAGAATTATCTCTTTTAGACGGAACGTTTCTTTTCATTTATACAACCTTCATATTGCATGTCCGGTTCATTTCCGGATAAATGAACGTTCGTTAAGGAGATAATGAACGTTCGTTATGAAGTAAATGAACGTTTATGTATAAAAGGAATCTTTGAAGTAATGTCTATTTTGTTCTCAATGTATTTGGTGTGACAAATATATTTACTGTTAAAGTCTGCATCTTTAAAAAATGAAATCATTAGTGTCCCGTTAAATTTTGATACCCCTATTTTTACGTTGAAATACAATCGCAAGATGTGAATATACAAACGATATCATTTATTATCTAACGAATTTCATAAGAGAGTATAAATTTAAATCCGTTTATTCAAAACAAGCCTATAATTGACAGATTATTAATTACATACAGTAGTATGTGAATCTTTTAGCGGGACAGCAGTGAAATGAAATGGAAATAGAAACGATTTTCGTTCTTTTTCTCATAGCTTTTATTTGAACATGCAGATTTGAAACGGTTACGTTTCTTTGTTGCTGTATTTGTTTTATTCCATAAAAGTTTTTGAATTTTGATTGTATTTCGGAACGACTTACTGCGTCTGGTTGATTGTATAGGTAAAATAATCAATACCCCTGCCTCTTAGGTATCAAATTATTGTTTTTCTCTTTTAAGTCTGGCTTTAGCAGTTTTATTTTCCGAGATAGAATCTATTTGAAAGGGTGCTTTTTGATTATCGGACGTTTTTCTTTTTCTTTTGAAAATCTCTATCCAACGGTTGAAATCCTTTTTGAAAATGATACCAATTCCTTGTGTAGTAAGAGTTGTTTTGGTAAAGTAGCGGTCGTTAGTCTGATTGTAACCTTTCAAACTAATCTCTCCGGATGGAGTAAGGAGCCATTGTACATCAAAATCTCCTACAAAATTAGTATTGGCCATAGGGTTATCACGATAGCCGAAATTACCGTTTATCAGTAATCGATTATTGAGTAAACGCCCAGATAACATACCTTCTACCTCCATATCGGTCCATCCTTTATTACCAGTACTTAAATTGGTTCCAAAATTCCATTTGTTACTGTTTATCACTTGAGATAGCATGTTGTTCAGTTGACCTGAAAGGGTGGAGGAGATCAGAGAACTCATTGCCGATGACGACCCTGATTCGTTTTCCGTATCGTTCGTATAATCGTAGGTATAGAAACGTCCGATTCCCAGCAGGTAGATAATTTGCATTTCCATCTGTTCATCGGTATTTATATAGCTGCGCACAATTTCCTTTTCTTCTTCACTTACTGTAGGCAGTTCCAAATCAAATTTTATCTCCGGGCTGAATATACGTCCTGTTAAATCCATCAGACAATTAACTCTTACCGAATTTTGAGTGAATGTGGCTCCTGGAACCAAGTCGTTTAGTGAGGCTGAGTTAACTGTATATATAGCTTGCAAGTTTAGATTACCGTCATAAGGGTCACCGCTGAACGTAACAGTACCTCCCGGTTTCAATTGAAATTCTTTCCGGATAACTTCCTGTAAGCTCAGTTTATACATGCCGTAATCCAATGTATAAGTGCCATACATTTTAAAATCTCCCTTGTTAAAATAATTGGCTCTGAGGGAACCGCTACCTCTGGTAGTGACGTAATCGCCTGATATCGGATCCATTATCACTTTGATGGAAGCTTCTGGAGTTGCATCTATTTGCAGGTTAATGCGAATATCCGTCGGAATTTCTTCCTCTTCTTTTTCTTTATTATTATTTTTATAACTATACTTGTCTGTATCTATTTCTCGTTTGGGGGTATGATCAACAAAAGTAATAAACTCATTGCTAGTTATCTCTTCGGGGGTAGCAGCATTATAAACAAATGTAGTGTGGTCGTTTGTCTGCAGATTAATGTTCACATTCAATGCTTCCGAGTCTCCGCGTAAAGTAGCAAATCCGGTACCATATACTGTTCCATAAAATGGTATATCATTACTTTGCTTTTCGTTATATACCAATAAATTGTCCGTATCGATGCGGAAGTTATAAGACATGTTTCCTCCCAAATGTTCATGGTTCAGTTCCCCGTTAACCGTACCCTGATGCCCTTCCTGGTCGTAGATTCGCATGTTTTCGAATAATATTTTATTATAACGTAGTTTTACTGAATCTTTTCGTAGAGAAAATTTCGTGCCGAGGATGTCTACTTCTGCTGTTGCATCTGCTATGGCATCACCTTCCAAATTCAGTTCTGAAAACGGACCATGCAGACGGATACTACCGGTTGTCCGTCCGGTGATATTTTTAAATATATTGTTTACATATCTATTCAGAAATTCCAAATTTGTATTATTGGCTTGAAAATGCAAATCTAAATCATTATTTGTAGGGGAGACATACCCTTTGACCAAGGTTTGTGATACATCCGGTTCTTGAATCTCTGCGTTCAGATAAATACCTTTTTCTTTATCCCATCGTCCTAGAATATTCATATTCCCCATCAACCCGTTATTAAATTTAAAATTCTTTACAAAGAGCCGTGTTTCCATTTGAGGTTCTTTGAATACCTGGCTGAGATAAGCTTTTCCACTTGCTAAACCTTTAAAATCCACGGGATGGAATTGTAAGATATCGAAAACATATTCCAGTTTAATTTTATTCAAATCTACAATTAAAGAATCGGAAGATTGGTCGGTCAAACTTCCGTTAATCATAAGATGTTGGTCGTTATGTTCGAATACAAAGTTATTTACATATACGCGCCCGGAATCCACCTGAATGTTTGACTGCCGTAGATTCCATACTGTATCGTTCAAAATAACGTGGCTTGGTTTAATCAGTATGTTTGCCTGCAAGTATGCATTTTTCCCTTCTGTTGTCCAGAATTCAGCCAGTGCAGATACTTTTCCGCTATATGTTACTCCGGTGTTGTTACCCCACGTTACGATAGTTTCCAGATAATCCTCTTTAGCTTTGGTTTCAACAGTTAAATTTACCATCGATTCTTTTTTCATTTTTTTAGAGGCCCGGAGATGGCATTTTATTTCATCGGAAGGATTTTCGCAGAGAAACATACCTGATTCGTAGGATTGCCCGTTGTAACTGAAATTCGGGAAATATCCTTCTATTCTCATTTTTTTTACTTCTTCGTTGACATATCCTTTTAAGGCAGAAGCGGAACGAAGATCTATAGGTATATTAAATAATTTAGAAAATAAATCTGTATTAGTAAGCGTCACATCAAAGCTGAAATTATTGTCTTTATGTCTTTTATTTTCTTTCGGAGATATTAAAGAAGGAATATAGGGATGAACAATCCGCGTAAAGCTCGTCGGCAGGGTAGCAAAATTGATTTCCCCTTCAATTTTTCCGTTCATGAAATCGGATGTGATGGTTATTTTTCGTTTTTCTTCTGTTTTGAGTGAAGTAATATTTAGGTTTTCCATAAAATAATAATCGTCCGGAGCAATCATCAACAAGCTATCCAAATCGATACTTCCTTCTATATTGTCGAGATTGTTTCCGGAAAAATTAGCTGTAAGGTTCATTGATATGTCCGTATCCGTATATCTTTCGGATAAATTAAGATTATGCGGACGAAAATTTTTAATAGAAGCTGTTAAGTTGAAAACTGGTATTGTTTGGGCTGTATTGAAACTACCGTAAACATATATTTTGCCGTTTTTATCATTAAGTGTCATTAAGCCGTCATATCCTCCATTTACAGAATAGCCGTCAAGAGTAATATTCTGATAGGTGTAATTTTTATATTCCAAAGTAGATATCAATCCCTTTATCATACATTCCGGATACTTGTTTAAATTAACTTTTCCATTTACTTCCACGCCGAAACCGATATTTCCCCATTCGCTGCTGCCAAATAACTCACCTAGTTGGAATGCATCCGATTTGATAGAACCTACATATGCTAAGTGTGTTTCTCGGTTGTCCACTACCAATTGACTTTCTACAGTACCCGATGCCACTTCAGTGATGATGTGTGTATTTAGATTGTCAAGGGGGCCGGAAGCGTCCGCAGTGAGGCGGATATTTCCTAAGCGAGTAAGAATAGGCGGTATCTGATCATCGTCCCCCATAAGGTTCTTATACAGAAAATGCATACCTGTAGTTGTTACCTGTACTTGGGCGGAAGCTTTTTCCAGATAGGGTGCAGAATTGCTGAAGAGATTGGATATTCGTCCGTTTACTTTTATTTGGATATCTTTTTTATTTGATGAAATATATAGTTCCGGTAATTCTATTTCGTTTATACTACCCCCAATGCGAGTTCGGAGGTGTAACCTATCTTGGAATGAGGATAGGGTAGGTATAAAGCAAACCAAATCGCGCGGAGTAATGTAAGAATCGGTAATAGCTCCCTGAAAAAGCAAGTTTTTCATTCTATTAGAGTGCTGTAAATTATAATATCCGGTAATGGAATCTATTTTTATTTTTGTTTCGGGTAATTCTAATTGAAACCGGGATAATGTCGCTGCGTGTTGGTTGGCTACTATTTTTAAAGCCAATTGACGCAGATGAAATCCGGATTGTTCGTTAAAACTCAATTGTCGTATCGTAGCATTTATAGAGTCGTTCGTTAAAGCTTTTAATGAAATATTAGCACGTAGGTTATTAATATGTAAACGGGAAGGATTAAACTTTCCAGGTGTCGGAGTTTCCGATAAAACAGAGTATTTAACTTCTCCTTTGCGAATCAATATGGAATTAATCCGGAGGTTTAGAGGGGCCGATGCCGAAATTGTATCTTTTGATTCGAATGCATCTAATATGAATTGATAGTTAGGGGCAGCTTCCGGATTTGTTTTTTCAAGTTTGACCCTTAGACCGAATATCTGTATTCCATGAACGATAATTTTCCCTTTTAATAAGGGAAGCATTTCGAATTTGGCGGATAGCTTGGCAGCTTCCAGTAATCTTTCTCCCGATTGATCGTTAATCCATACATTGTCAATCAAGATTCTGTTTAAAAGTCCCATATCAAGATTTCCGATATGAACTTCCGTTTTGAGTATGCGGCTCAGTTCTGTAGTAGCCATAATAGAAAGCTTTTGCTGAATATAGGGTATATTCAGCAAAGCTATCACTCCTATGTACAACCCGATAATTGTACCTAAGAATATCTTGACGAAACGACTTATGTGTTTGATAACTTTGTTTCTTTTATTTTTTTGGCAAACAAAGATATTAAATATTGTGCATAAGCCGGTGAAATATCAAATGTTTTTTATCTCTTTTTCTTGTCTTTTATGTAAGCGTTTCAATTCGAAAGAGAAAATGATACGGAACAAGCCCAACATTAGAAATCCGAATGAGAGCATGTATAATAAGTATAAAGCTCCGAATCCCGGTTGCCACAAGATAATGATGGAACAGATAATGGTGAGAATACCGATTGCCAGATACCATCCCCACTCACGTGTGCCGTAACTTTTCAAATCTGTGGCATAACCACATAGAGTGAAACCTCTGAACATTAGCCAGAAAGCAATGATGAATGGAATAATTTCCATGCTGACTAATGGATATACTACTAAATATATGCCTATAAGCAAATCTATAATTCCGCCTGCCAGATACCATCCCCAGCTCGACATGTTTTTTTTGTTACTGAGAGAAAATATTATTTCCAATATACCGCTAATAAGTATGGAGATACTGAAAATAACACTCAGTGCTACATAACTGCTAACAGGTGCCACAAGCAGACATATGGCTACGATTACATACAATATGCCCAACAGGAGCGAAGTCCATGTGTTTTTAACTTGAAAATCAAGTTGATCAAATACGTTGCTCATTATGATATAAATTTTAAGTTTGAATTTCAAGTAATAAACATGTTCCGGATAGAAATTGTTTCATACAAAAGCACTTGTTTTATAGGTTAAATTTTATTTGGTAGAAATAGGTAATTATGATTCATAAACATTATCTTTGCGAAACATTAAATCTTAACATTATTATTGATTATGAATAAATCTATTGCTACATTTCTTTTTCTGGCGTTTGCTATGGGAACACAAGCTCAGAAAGGGGGTATTTCGGATGAGATGCTCCGTGAAATTAAAAAGAGTTATCAGGCTACACCGGCTGAAAAGGCATTGCGTAATGCTATTACAGCAAATGATATACGGGTGCTGGCAGTTAACCGTGACAATGCGGCCAATTATGATACCTATTTTAGTCATAAAGTACCGTCGAAAGGTATTACAAACCAAAAGTCTTCGGGAAGATGCTGGCTGTTTACCGGTTTAAATGTTTTTCGCGCCAAGATGATGGTCCAATATAATTTGCCATCTTTGGAGTTCTCACAAAACTATAATTTCTTTTGGGATCAGCTCGAAAAGGCCAACCTTTTTTTGCAGGGAGTTATTGATACATATCAAAAGCCGATGGATGATAAAATGGTTCAGTTCCTCTTTAAGAATCCGGTGAGTGACGGCGGCCAGTTTACGGGTGTCATGGATATTATCGGTAAATATGGACTGGTTCCGAAAGAAGTGATGCCTGAGACCTATAATAGTGAGAATACGTCCCGGATGTCTTCATTCATTAAACTAAAATTGCGTGAATATGGTTTGCAGTTGCGCGAATCAGCATCGAAAGGAGTCGAGGAGGCCGAATTGGAGAAAAATAAGACAGAAATGCTGGGGACTATTTACAAGATGTTGGTATATACATTGGGCGAGCCGGTAAGCTCTTTCCAATGGGCACCGCGTGATACGGAAGGAAAACCAGTGGGAGAAATGAAGACTTACACGCCGCAATCATTTTATAAAGAGTTTATTAACGATGATTTAGTGAACAATTATATTATGGTGATGAATGATCCTAGCCGTCCTTTCTGGAAGGTCTATGAGATTGATTTCGACCGTCACGCTTACGACGGACACAACTGGCTTTACGTCAACCTGCCTGTTGAGGAGATCAAGCAAATGGCCATTGCTTCCATTAAGGATAATACCATGATGTATTTCTCGTGTGATGTAAACCAATCGTTGGATAAGGAACGGGGATTGCTTGATTTGAAAAATTATGATTATGGTTCTCTGTTCGGAACTACATTCGGCATGGACAAGAAACAGCGGATTCAGACATTTGCCAGCGGTTCTACCCATGCCATGACATTGATGGCGGTTGATTTGAATGCTGCCGGCAAACCTGTAAAATGGATGGTAGAGAATAGTTGGGGAGAATCTGGTTATAAGGGGCATTTGATTATGACCGATGAATGGTTCAATGAGTATATGTTCCGTTTGGCAGTGAATAAAAAGTATGTTTCTGCCAAAGTGCTTGATTTGTTGAAGAAAGAAAAACCGGTACGTCTTCCCGCATGGGATCCGATGTTTGCTAATGAAGAATAAATAAGTTTCAGCTATACAGTATTAAACGAAGGACTTCGATTTGCGAAAGTCCTTCTAATTTGCATAAAAAAATAGTTATGAATTGGAAATATATTTTCAGTATAATGGCGATGTCTGTTTCCCTTTCGGCGATGGCTCAAAATCTTCAGAAAGGGGATTATGGATATCTTTATTGTCACATGAGTGGCAGAGGAGAGTGGACGGCTTATGCATTAAGCCGCGACGGAATACATTTCCACGACCTTATCAATGGAGATCCGGTGTATAATCCGACGGAGAAAGCCGGAATAGAAGGCGGCGTGCGTGATGCTTATATTTGCCGTAGGCATGATGATAGTGGTTATTTGATGGTGACTACTGACATGTGTGTAAGCAAAAGCAAGCAATGGTATAACTATGGTATCAATTTGATGACAAGTAAGGATTTAATTCATTGGGAATCCGTTACTTTCGATTTTCGTAAAGGAGCTTCTCTTTTTTCCGATCCCCAATCTCCCGATCCGTATACCGATTATAGCAAGATATGTCGGGTGTGGGCGCCGCAAATATTCTGGGATCCGTCGTATGACTGGGGTGACGGACGTAAGGGAGGATATATGATTTATTACTCTCTGTTGAACTCGGTTGAGGATAAGTATGATAGGATGTATTATTCGTATGCCGACGAGACTTTTACAACCTTAACTAAGCCTCGTTTGCTGTTTGATTGGGGATATGCGACAATTGATGCTGATATCAATTATTTGCCGAGTGACGGGCTTTATCACATGATGATAAAGAAAGAAGGTGGAAAACGAGGAATTTTTACCTCTACGGCCAAAAACTTGACCGGACCTTATGAAAAACCCATAGAGGAGGATTATGTTCATTTTGAAGGCAATAAGAAATGTGAGGGAGTTTCGGCATTTCAGTTGGCTGGCGACAGTACTTGGCGGGTTGCTTATGTAGAGTATTCATCCCGTCCGATTCGTTATCGTATTTGTAAAGCGGATAAATATTTGCGTAACTTCCACGATCCTGTGACTATAGAAGGTGTAGAACATCCTCAACATGGCTCGTTTATGCGTTTGACCAAGAAAGAGTATAAACGTTTGCAGAAGTGGTCGGATAAAAAGATAAGGAAAGGAATGAAAGAATCCATGTAAGGCAGAATATATTCCAAATCAATAGACTTTTATTCCTGTAAAAGGAATTCTTGAGTATGCGAATTTTATGGAGGATTCTTATGTAGTCAGCCAGAATATGGAGATTCCAAAGATATTTCTGGATGAGCATAATTTTCGTGGACTTATCTATTTTGACGTAATCAATTCCGGTGATGGGGATTTAAATTCAAAAGTTCTTCTTTATTCGGATAACTACGCCCGAAATTCTTATGGCTATATGGAAGCAAAACTTGGAATCATTTCGTTGTATGTGAACGTAAACGCTTAAGGTGCTAGTATTTATTCCGGAGAATTACTTATAGATTTAAATAAGCAGAAACATTTCAAGGGGAATTTTAAATTATCTTATGGTATGAGTAGTATGGCTCATATCATTATAAGATAAAAACCTGTTGATGAAAATATGTAATTGGTTAAATGTTTTTTTTTGGGGGGGGGAGAGAGGATATGAAGAAAGTGATTTGTCTGCTTGTTGGAGGAATGAGCATGATGACAGGCAATAACAGGTAAAACCTTGAAAGGGTTTTAGATATAGCTTATAAATATTCTATAAATATACGAATATATAAGAATGAATAGGGAAGTGAATGTTCGGAGACGGCATTCTTTTATCCATAGCTATCGGCCAAGTATTTCTTGAGTATGTGGCTGTCATAAAATCTTTTATATTTTCTATTACTCAACTTAATGATTCTATAGTCAATTATGATGCGAATAATTTTATTTTCACTCCCAATTTATCTTTTCGATGCCTATTGATTTTGCCGGAGGTACTTTGAGGACAAATAGTAGCCTCAGTTATTATAGCAATAGAAGTTCTGGAGATGAAACGCATAGTTATTCTATTCAATCTTATTTAAAAGATGAACCGGAGGTAAAAGGTAATTTACTTCAAGAAAGGAGAATTACGTATGAAGAATATAGTCGTTTCTTTTTCAAGTATATTTATAATAAAATGGATATGCTGAAAAATTTAAGTGAACTTTAGCCGTATATTTCAGAATAGAGTGTCATACTATGTATGATTGCCGTCATGACCTGGACTTTTTTGGGCCTTTTCGAGGGGAATTGCCGATAATTAAATCAAACAGGATATTCCATTTTTACGAAGTTAACTTCATGGGCAAAGTAAGTTAACTTCGTTGGCATTTGAAGCAGGTTTCATTCCTTTCTGCTATTACATGCTTATGTGTACCGTTTTTCATAAAAGTAAATAACCTTTCAAATCTATTGATTGATTAAAGTGCAAATAAGTGGAATGCTAACAGCTGATTTAAAGAATTATTTCTCTAATAACTAACTGAAAGTTGTTATTATCCCACTAATTTTATATACTTTTGCACGCAAAACTAATAAACTATTATTTACTAGGTATATGGCAAATGTAATTAAGTTACGTAAAGGCTTGGACATAAACCTGAAAGGGAAACCGGTGCAGGAGCTTTTTAACGTAAAACAGCCCGAAACTTATGCATTGGTTCCGGACGATTTTACGGGCGTTACTCCTAAAGTGGTGGTGAAAGAACAGGATTGTGTAAAAGTCGGGGATGCTTTGTTTATTGATAAAAAACATCCAGAAGTAAAATTTGTCTCTCCCGTGAGTGGAACAGTGCTGGGTGTGGACAGAGGCGAGCGCCGTAAGGTGTTGAGCATTCGTGTAAAAGCTGATGCAGAACAGAGCTATGTAGAATTTGGCAAAAAAAATGTGGAGAAGCTTTCGGGTGAAGAGGTGAAAGAGGCTTTGCTGGAGGCGGGTCTGTTTGCCTTTATTAAACAGCGCCCTTATGACGTGGTGGCAGATCCGGACAGTGCTCCGAAGGCCATTTTTATATCTGCTTTTGATTCTCAACCGCTGGCTCCGGATTTTGAGTTCGTTTTGAAAGGACAAGAACAAGATTTTCAAACCGGTCTGAATGCTTTGGCAAAGATGGCTCCGGTTTATTTAGGAGTAAGTATTACACAGAAATCGCTAGCCTTGACGCAAGCTAAAAATGCAACAATTACGATGTTCGACGGCCCTCATCCGGCAGGAAATGTGGGCGTGCAGATTCACCATGTAAATCCGATAAATAAAGGTGACATAGTATGGACTATCGGGGCGGAAGAAGTTATTTTTATCGGACGGTTATTCCGTACCGGACAGCTCGACTTTACCCGTACCATAGCTTTGGCAGGTTCGGAGGTTAAAGCCCCGGCTTATTGTAAAATGGTAATCGGAGCGCAGCTGACTCCTTTGTTGCAGGGACGAACCACTACGGGCAAAATCCCCCGTTATATTAACGGAAATGTACTGACCGGACGTAAAACTACACCTGATGCTTTTTTAGGAGCAAAATCTACTGAAATTACGGTGATTCCCGAAGGTAGTGATGTACATGAAATGCTTGGATGGATCATGCCGCGTTTTAATGATTATAGCACAAGTCATTCTTATTTCACATGGTTGTTTGGCAAAAAAAGGCAATATACAATAGATGCCCGCATCAAAGGTGGTGAACGGCATATGATTATGTCGAACGAGTATGATAAAGTGTTCCCGATGGATATTCTTCCGGAGTTTCTGATTAAAGCTATTATTGCGGGAGATATTGATCGCATGGAAGCGTTGGGTATTTATGAAGTGGCGCCTGAAGACTTTGCTTTGTGCGAGTTTGTGGATTCTTCAAAGTTGGAGTTGCAACGGATTGTGCGGGAAGGGCTGGATGCCTTACGTGCAGAAATGTGCTAATACATTATTCATTATTATATAATTGACAAAACATTAATGAAAACGTTAAGAAATTATCTCGACAAGATAAAGCCGAACTTTGAAGAGGGAGGCAAGTTCCATGCGTTTCGTTCTGTGTTCGACGGTTTTGAAACCTTCTTATATGTGCCGAACACAACTTCGAAAACAGGAACTAACATCCATGATGCCATCGACAGTAAGCGTATCATGTCGATTGTTGTGATTGCTTTAGTACCGGCTTTGCTGTTCGGTATGTATAATATAGGTTATCAGCATTTTCTGGCTACTACCGGTTCGGTAGGTAGTTTTTGGGAAATGTTTGTTTACGGTTTTTTGGCTGTATTGCCTAAAATTATTGTATCGTATGTCGTTGGACTCGGTATTGAGTTCATGGTAGCCCAATGGAAGAACGAAGAAATTCATGAAGGCTTTTTGGTTTCGGGTATACTGATTCCGATGATTGTTCCGGTAGACTGTCCGTTATGGATGTTGGCAGTGGCTACTGCATTCTCAGTTATTTTTGCAAAGGAAGTATTCGGTGGTACGGGTATGAATGTATTCAATGTTGCCTTGGTTACTCGCGCGTTCTTGTTCTTTGCATATCCTACTAAAATGTCCGGCGATTCAGTTTGGGTTTCGGGTGACAGTATTTTTGGTTTAGGAGGTGATAAATTTATAGATGGATTCTCTGGAGCTACTGCTTTAGGTGTGGCTTCCACAGCTGTTACTCCCGATGGTTATATGCCTTTTTCTTGGGATATGGTTACCGGTTTGATACCGGGTTCTATCGGTGAGACAAGTGTTATTGCTATTGCTTTGGGTGCAATCCTCTTATTATGGACGGGAGTAGCAAGCTGGAAAATCATGCTTTCCGTATTTGCAGGAGGTGCATTTATGGCATGGATTTTTAATGTAATCGGTCCGGATACGGCGATGGCCCACATGCCTTGGTATCAACATCTTGTATTGGGAGGTTTCTGCTTTGGTGCTGTGTTTATGGCTACCGATCCCGTTACCGCATCTCGTACAGAGACAGGTAAATATATTTATGGAATTCTGATAGGTGTTATGGCTATTATTATTCGTGTGCTTAACCCTGGATATCCTGAAGGTATGATGCTGGCTATTTTATTAATGAATGTATTTGCTCCGTTAATTGACTACTGCATTATGCAGAACAATATATCTCGGAGAATGAATCGTGCAAAACTTAAATAATCAGGAATATGGCTACAAAGAAATTTAGATGTAAAGTATGTGGCTATGTCCACGAAGGAAACAGTGCTCCTGATAAATGTCCGATATGTAATGCACCGGCTTCGGAATTTGAGGAGATAAAGGAAGGAAAGAGCAAATTGGATACAAACAGCAATGTGTACACTATATTTTATGCTTCGGTTATGGTGATTGTTGTTGCTTTCCTTTTGGCGTTTGTGAGTTCCTCATTACGTGCTACGCAAAATAAGAATGTGGAACTCGATACTAAGAAGCAAATTCTTGCAGCTCTGAATATCAGAGGTGTGAAGGATGCGGAGGCCGAGTATAACAAATATATCAAGGCGGATATGTTGGTAAATGAAGATGGTACTCTTACAGAGAATACTGGAGCGTTTGCCACTGCGTATGAAAAAGAAGCAAAAGAAAACAACCGTTTGCATGTGTTTGTTGCAGAGGTAGACGGACAGAAAAAATATATATTCCCTGTTTACGGTGCGGGTCTTTGGGGCGCTATATGGGGATATGTAGCATTGGACAGTGATAAAAACACCGTTTACGGTGTATATTTCTCTCATGCCAGTGAAACTCCTGGATTGGGTGCTGAAATCGCAAGCGAACATTTCCAAGGAGAGTTTCCGGGAAAGAAGACACTCGAAGACGGTGACATAGCTTTAGGTGTTGTGAAATATGGAAAAGTAGAAAAGCCTGAATATCAGGTTGACGGTATTTCCGGCGGTACCATTACATCAGTAGGTGTGAATGACATGTTGCGGAAGTGCTTGAATAGTTATAAGAGTTTTTTAACTAATAATAAGGAGGAATAAGAATATG
>ERZ825137.2491-NODE-2491-length-21219-cov-3.571820_pt1 | contig 21219 bp, 14 predicted proteins | sample MGYA00519873_ERZ825137 | MGnify/ENA primary metagenome ERZ825137 (study PRJEB31778, sample SAMEA3449190) | human gut metagenome | biome: human gut; feature: human-associated habitat; material: faeces | place: United Kingdom | collected 2010/2012 ...
TTCATTATACATCAACAGTGATAAATTATCAACCTTTTTAAAAAGACATTAGTATTAGACAAAAAGCGGCAAACCGCGCAATTGGAGGCAGACGGCGCTTATTCGTAGATCGGATGCTTTCTGACAAGCTCCGCCACGGCGGCAAGCACGGCTTCGCGGTTGGCTTCATAGTCCGTCGCGATCTTGTCGATGCAGTCGGCCACGACCGGCATATCCTCCGGCGTAAAGCCGCGCGTGGTGCACGCGGGCGTACCGATGCGCACGCCGCTGGTGACGCCGGGCTTCTGCGGGTCGTTCGGGATGGCGTTTTTGTTGACGGTGATGTGCACCTCGTCAAGCTTTGTCTGCAGCTCCTTGCCGGTGATGTTCTTTTTCCGCAGATCGGCAAGCATCAGATGGTTGTCTGTGCCGCCGGTCACGAGATCGAAGCCATGTGCCAGCAGCGCTTCTGCCAGCGCCTTTGCGTTTTTTACAACGTTTTCCGCATAGGCTCTGAATTCCGGCTGCGCCGCCTCGCGCAGGCAGATGGCCTTGCCCGCAATCACGTGCATCAGCGGCCCGCCCTGCGTGCCGGGGAAGACGGCGCTGTTGAGCTTCTTTGCAAACTGCTCGTCGCGCGAGAGGATCATGCCGCCGCGCGGGCCGCGCAGCGTCTTATGCGTGGTGGTCGTGACGACGTCGGCATAGGGAACGGGGCTCATATGCTGCCCGCCTGCGACAAGACCCGCGATATGCGCCATGTCGACCATGAGCAGCGCGCCGTTTTTGTGCGCGATCTCGGCAAATGCCTTAAAATCAATGGCTCTGGGATAGGCGGACGCACCGGCCACAAGCAGCTTCGGCCGGTACCGGCGAACCATGTCCTCGACCTGATCATAGTCGATGCAGCCCGTCTCCGGGTCCACGCCGTAGCTGATGCTGTGATAGTATTTGCCGGAGAGATTGACGCGGGCGCCGTGCGTCAGATGGCCGCCGCTGGCAAGATCCATGCCCATGAGCGTATCGCCCGGCTGCAAGAGCGCGGCATAGACCTCCAGATTGGCCTGCGCGCCGGAGTGCGGCTGTACATTGGCATAGGCCGCGCCGAACAGCTTTTTCGCGCGCTCGATCGCGATCGTCTCCAGCACATCCACATAATCGCAGCCGCCGTAATAGCGCTTGCCGGGGTAACCCTCGGCGTATTTATTGGTCAGCGGGGAGCCCATGGCCTCCAGCACCGCTGAAGAAACAAAATTTTCCGAAGCGATGAGTTCAATATGGGTGCGCTGACGTTCCACTTCGTCCGTAACAGCCTGAAAAACTTCGGGATCCATAGCCTGCAAGTGCCGGTAATTCATCTTTACGCCTCCCTGTACGGTCAAATTGATATAGAAAACCGCATACACTCAAGCTGAGCGACCCCGCAGCACATCTCAAACCGCGCTTACTGCTGCTTCCTTCCGGACCTGACAGGGTTCACGCATTGAAATCGCACAGGACTCAACCATCATCATGCACACGGCTTCTCTATTTTACCCGACCCGTTCTAAAAAGGCAAGTACTTTCTGAAAGAAAAAGCATTTCGCCGCAGAGAGAATCCATTGCCCGGGCAGGTTGACAGGGCAGAAAGAAAGTTGTATGGTAAGAATCAATGGGACAGAGTGCGCTGGAGGGAATAAGAACGATGGCAACGAAAATCTCAATCGACAAAATTGCCGTACCGGCTGATATCAAGTTGGTCAACCGGCAGCGAATCTTGGAAACCTTCATGAGCGGCGAAAAGCAGACGATCGCGGCGATTCACGCTGCAACCGGCATCAGCAAGCCCACAACCATGCGGGCGCTGCAGTACTTTTGTCAGCGCGGTATTTTGAAATCTGCGGGGTATGCGGGCTATAACGTCAACGGCGGCAGAAGGTCCGAGTATTTTGAATTTGCGGATGAACGGAAGATTCTGACCATCGCCATGTGGCCGGACGCCATCACACTGGCTTTGGCTGATCTTGTCGGGACGGAGGTTTACGCCGTGACCCGGCAGGAACACCGGCTGGACCACGACCCGGAAACCGCCTTTGCCTTTTTGGCGGAATGCGTTCACGAATATCTGGATGACCACTCCATGACGGCAAAGCAACTGTACGGCGTTGCACTGTCTGTTTCCGGCATTGTGGATGATACCAGCGGACTGCTGCGCTACGACTCGCAAAACCCGGAATGGGGGAATGATGTTTCCCTGACAGCCCACTTGCAAAACGTTTTCAAGGAACCGCTGGTCTTTTTGGTGGACAATGCGGGAAAAGCCTGCGGACGGGCGGTGCTTCTGGACGAAGAAGAACTTTCCCATTGTCGTCTTTTGACTTTGTTTACCACTTGGGGCGTTTGTTCCTGCATGATGGAACGGGGTCACGTTCTTAATGGTCGCGATGCACTGATCGGTGAGATTGGCCACATGCAGATCTCCGGATGCCCCGAAAAACTATGCGGCTGCGGAAAGCGTCACTGTCTGGAAAGCGCCGTTCGGCTGGATCATCTTCACCAGCTGCTCATGGCAGAAAAGGCCTCATGGCTGGAACAGGAGCCATTGACCTTCCAGAGCCTTTTCACTCATTCGCGGCAGGGCGACCCGGCAGCCCGGAAAATCGTCGAATATCTGGCCCGCTGCTATGCGTCCGCCCTGCACAATCTGTCTCTTTGCTACAATCAGGAGGCCGTCGTGTTTCAGGGGGATATGGCTTGGGCAGATCCCTATTTCGATCAGTGCCTGAAACGGGAGCTGGACGAGTTCCGCTACTACCCGGAGGGCGAATGGCTGACGACACGCTACGACCGCCGGGAACTTTCGACTCTTGCCGCCAGAGGTGACGCGGCTCTTTTGCGTAAAAAGTATTTTGCGGCCATGAGTTATGAAGATGACTGATACAATTTGAAACAGAACAGAAAAGCGGTTTTCTCCAAATAAAAGCAGCGTGTTTTCGTCCCATTGGCTGAAACACGCTGCCTTTTTGAATCCCATAATTATTATGCCTGAACGGCGGCTTTGCGATTCTTTTTCGTATGCTTTGCCCGGAAAGCCGGAAGCACGGCTTTGCCTATGTTCGTCACCGGCTTGATCCACTTGCCGGAATAAAGATGAACGTGCATCAGCACAAAGCGGATGGGCTCGTCAATATAACAACAGGCAAAAACGATCAGGAAGGGAGCCTTCCATACCAGACCCGTCAGGCAGACGCAGGGAAGCACCATCAGATACATAAAGGCGATCTCCAGAATCGTTCCGAACGCCGCGTCGCCTGCGGAACGATAGGTGTCGTTCTGTACCCAGTTGCTCATACGAACCACGGCGGCTACACAGTAAATGATCAGCATTCCCGTACCGATCTCCAGTGATTCGCCGCGTAGGCTCATAGACATCAGAATCGGCTTGTGGGCCAGTACCAGCGTCAGGCAGACGACAAAGATAAATCCTGCGCAAAGGTACACCAACCGCTTGGCGCGCTCATAGGCTGTATCCAGCTCACCAGCGCCCACACATTTGCCCACCAGCACAGAGGCGGCATTGGAAAAGCCTGCAAAGAAGCCGATAACCAGCCCTTCCAGCGTACGGAATACGGCGGTGGCTGCGATTGCCTGCTCCGCTTGACGGCCCAGCACCATGTTGATGACCATGTTGCCAACGCCGATCAGGATTTCGTTCATCAAAATGGGAAAACATTTATGAAAATACTCCGACACAAAGGCTTTGCTCCAGACAAAGTGACGGGAGACACGGAACAGATAAGGATGTTTCTGCACTTTTCCCATCAGCAGGATCACCAGCGCGTTAACGCCTGCGGCACAGACGGTCGCCAGAGCCGCGCCCTGAATGCCCATGGCGGGCAGACCGAAGCGACCATAAATCAGCACCCAATTCAGAAAGACATTGGTCGCCACAGAGGCAATCGCGCCATACAGCGGAATACGTACCCGATCCGTTGTGCGCAAAAGGGCGCTCATCGCCATGGCGTACACCTGCAGCGGGTAGGCGAAACCAACGACCCGAAGATACTGAACGCCGATTTCCTGAATGGCCGGTTTGTCGGTATAGACACGCATAACGAATTCGGGGAAGAACAGCGCGAGCGCGGAAAAGACGACCGCGTCCGCCATCATGCAGAGGAGCGTCATGCCATAGGCACGGTTCACGCCGCCGTCATCCTTCGCTCCGTAATACTGGGCAAAAAACAGCATACCGCCGCCCATAAAACCCCAGTATCCCGAGAACATCAAAGAAGAAAACTGGGCGCACAGTCCCACTGCGCCCACGCTCAATTCGCCAAGCGGGGCAATCATCATGGTATCCACCATGCTGCCGGTGGTGGTCAGCAGGTTTTGAAGCGCAATCGGGATCGCAATGACCGCCACACTGCGCAGAAATTCTTTCCAAGGGAAAGTGGATCGTTTCGAAGACATAAAGAAAGCTCCTTTAACGTACAATATTGTCCAGTATAGCGGTACGTTCAAGGAGTGTCAATGCCTTCGGCAGGGGAAAATCCGAGCCGTACGAAAACGCACGGCTCGAAAAAGATTTATGCGGCGAACTGGCTGTTGTACAGTTTCGCGTAGAAGCCGCCTTTTTGAAGCAGTTCTTCATGAGTGCCCTGTTCCACCACATTGCCAGCGTTCATGACCAGAATCACATCCGCGTTTTGGATAGTAGACAGACGGTGTGCCACGATAAAACTGGTGCGTCCATGCATCAGCTTCTCAAAGGCACGCTGGATGCGTTGCTCCGTCCGGGTATCGATGGATGAAGTGGCCTCGTCCAGAATCAGCATGGGCGGGATGGACAGCATGACGCGCGTAATGCACAAAAGCTGCTTTTCACCTTGGGAAAGACTGCCGCCGTCCTCGGTCAGCACGGTGTCATAACCGTTGGGCAGCCGTTGAATGAACCCGTGAGCGTGGGCAGCCTTGGCTGCGGCGACGATTTCTTCTTCCGTTGCGTCTTCCCGTCCCATACGGATGTTGTCCCGCACGGTGCCGGTTTTCAACCAGGTATCCTGCAGTACCATGCCGAAGCTTTCCCGCAGGCTTTCCCGGGTAACGTCCTCAATGCTTTGGCCGCTCAATACGATCTTGCCGTCGTTTACGTCATAGAAGCGCATCAACAGGTTGATCAGCGTTGTCTTGCCGCAGCCGGTGGGGCCGACGATGGCCACCCGCTGACCGGGAGCCACTTTCAAATCGAAATGGCGGATCAGCGGCTTTTCAGGAACATAGGAGAAGGAAACATCCTGAATCTCCACGGAACCTGTCACCGGTTCCAGCTTTTTGGCGGAAGGACTGTCGGGCGTTTCTTCGGGCGCGTCGATCAGCTCAAAGACCCGCTGGGCGCAGGCAAGTGCGCCCTGCAGTTCGGTCACAACGCCGGAAATTTCATTGAAGGGCTTGGTGTACTGGTTTGCGTAGCTCAGGAAAGCAGACAGGGAGCCGATGCTCAGTCCCACGCCGCCGGTGGAAATGGAAGTCAATGCGCCCGCCACGCCGACACAGGCGTATACCAGCGAATTGACGAAACGGGTGGATGGGTTGGTCAGGGAAGAAAAGAACACAGCCCGCAGGCTGGCCCCCCGCAGCCGCTCGTTAATCTCGTCAAAGTGCGTCTGCACCGGCTGCTCCATACCGAAAGCTCGAACCACCTTCTGCTGGGTGAGCATTTCGTCGATCAACGAAGTCTGCTCGCCACGGATCTTCGTTTGCAGGGAGAACATTTTGTACGTGTTCTTAGCAATGAAGGAGGCAGCCACCAGCGAAAGGGGCGTAATGACCACGACTGCGGTAGCGATGATCCAGTTGGCCGAGTACATAAAGCCCAGCGTGCCAAGAATGGTCAAAATGCCGGTGAAGAGCTGGGTAAAGCCCATCAGCAGGCCGTCTGCAAACTGATCCACGTCCGTAATGACGTGGCTGACCACGTCACCGGAAGCATGACTGTCCAGATAGGAAATGGGGAGCCGCTGCAAATGGCGGAAAGCGTCGTTGCGGATATCCCGTACCGTGCAGTAGGTCAGTCGGTTATTACAGGTGCCGGTGAAAAACTGAGCCACTGCACCCAACGCAATCAAAATTCCGATGCGGACGAGCAAAGGAACCATCGCGGAAAAGCTCACCAATCCCTGACCGATCAGCAGGTCGATCACCTGTCCGGTCAGAATGGGAATGTACAGCGTCGCAGCAACGCTGACGGCCGACAAAAACAGCGAAACCCAAAGATATGCCTTATAACGTCCCACATACTTCAAAGCGCGGGAAAGCACAGCGGATTTGGCGCTATCGCGTTTCATGCGATCACCTCCTCAGGATATTGGGTGCGGTAAATTTCCTGATAAAGCGGGCAGGACTTCAGCAGTTCGGCATTGGTGCCGCAGCCCACCAGCCGCCCCTCATCCAGCACCAAAATTTGGTCGGCATAGCGGATGGAGCTGGGCCGCTGGGAAATGATGAACATGGTGGTCTCGCCGGGCAATTCCCGAATGGCCTTGCGCAGAGCTGCGTCCGTTGCAAAGTCCAGTGCGGAAGCGCTGTCGTCCAGAATCAGGATCTCCGGCTTCCGCACCAGCGCGCGGGCAATGGTCAGGCGCTGCTTTTGGCCGCCGGACAGATTGCGGCCGTTTTGTTCCAGCATTTCATCCAAACCAAGGGCTTTCCCTCGAACCACTTCTGCAGCCTGTGCGGTCTCCAGCGCCTGCCAGAGTTCTTCGTCCGTGGCGCTCTGATCGCCCCAAAGCAGGTTTTCCCGAATCGTGCCCTGAAACAGTGCGGCTTTCTGCGGCACAACGGCGATCCGCTGCCGTAGGGAAGCCATGCTCTGCTGACGAACGTCCACGCCGTCCACCCGGACGCTGCCGGAAGAAACGTCATAGAAACGGGGGATCAGTTGGATGAGCGTACTCTTGCCGGAACCGGTGCCGCCAATCACACCGATGGTCTGACCCTTCAGCGCGGTGAAGCTGACGTCCGTCAGCGAATCAGCGCCCGCTTCCGGGTAGCGGGTAAATACGCGGTCAAAGCTCACACTTTCCCGGCAATCAGGGGCAGGCAGCACAGGCGTTGCAGGATCCTTCATGGTGGGTTCCAGTTTCAGAACGTTTTCTACCCGCGCAGCGCTGGCCATGGACTTGGTCATGGTGATAATCAGATTGGCCAGCTTGACAAGCTCCACCAGAATCTGGTTCAGATAGTTGACCAGAGCGACCATCTCGCCGGTTTGAAGCGCGCCCTCATTGACCTGTACAGCGCCACTTTTCAGCAGAACGATCAGCGCCGCATTCACCAGAATGAAGGTCAGCGGGTTCATCAGGGCAGACAGACGTCCGACTCGCAGCTGCATCCGGGTCAGCTCGTCGTTATCAGCTTCATAGGCAGATGTTTCTTCCTTCTGCATCCGAAAGGCACGCAGCACGCGAACGCCGGTCACGTTTTCACGGGTATGCAGCAGCACCTTATCCAGCTGGCCCTGCACCTTCTGGTAGCGGGGCAGCGTCAGCTTGGTAATGCCCACCACTGTCAGGGTCAGAAGGGGGAGCAGCGCCAGAAAGATCAGCGCCGCCCGAGCGTTGACGGTAAAGGCCATGATCGTCGCGCCGAACACCACGAACGGGGAGCGCAGCAGCAGCCGCAGCACCATGTTCACGCCGGTCTGCATCTGGTTCACGTCCGTCGTCATACGGTTGATGAGCGTCGAAGCGCCGAGTCTGTCCAGATCAGCGTAGGCAAAGCGCTGGATATGGGCGAACAGCGAGGACTTGACATCGGCGGAGAAGCCGGTAGCCGCGCGGGCAGCGAAGTACTGCGCCGTAGCGGACGCGCCGAAGCCCAGCAGGCCAAGCCCGACCAGAATCAGACCCGTGCGGAGGACGTAACCGCTGTCCGAGGCCATGATGCCCTTGTCGATAATCGCCGCCATCAGCAAAGGAACGAAAAGCTCCAGCAGCGCTTCCAGCAGCTTAAACAGCGGGGCAAGGACGCACTCCTTTCGGTACGGTTTCAGAAAGGAAAGCAGGGTTTTCATGAGTTCGTCTCCTTTTATATATGGAAATGGGGAAATCAACGAATAACGACCTGCGTTCGGAACAGCTGACACGCTGGAAGTCCGGCTCCCAGCGCCCATAGGTCATAGGCACGTTCTTCCAGCTGAAACAGCGGGTGCGCTCGGTCGGCGTCAGCAGCCTTGGAAACGACGGGAATACGGCTGCGTTTCAGCTGGGAAAGCAGTTCTTTTTGGTTCCGACGAAACCCCAGCAAGCGAACAAACGCAGGCTCCGGGTAAGCCTGAAGCAGGGCGTTGTCCATAAATAGCATCGTCTGGGTCAAAAGTCGGTTCAGCCGCGTCAGAGAATAGCGGCGGGTTTTGACCCGTTCCAATAAGGCCTTTCGGGACGTGGTTTCCTTCGCGGCGAATAGCAGGCGGTTTTCCAGACCTTCCGTGCAGTAGGCATAGCCGCGCAGCTCTTCCGGGGTCATGTTTCGCAATTGGAACAGAAGGGCTTGATCCAGTGCAGTGGGAGGACAAATGGGGGAACGGGGCAGTTCGTAGCCGCAGGCCGCCTTCGCAGCAGTCCAATCTTCTGCTAGAATGCTGGCCCTTACCGCTTTGGCAGACGGGAACTCTCCGATGGAAAGGGTGTCTGCGTGATAGTCCCCCTTTCGTCGGATGGGAAGCGGCTGCATAGCGCTTCCAAGGCGGCGAAGGGCCCGAAGATAGCAAAGCGCCAGAATATTGTTCGGCCGATGAAATGCCTCTTTTGCCTCTGGAAACCGCTCCTCCAACGTCTTTCCCTGTGACGCAGCGTGAGAAAGGCCGGCTGCAAGGTAAGATCGGAGCCGACTCTGAAACGCTTCGTCCGATTCTTCCAGCAGCTCCGCCGCCGGTTTCAGCACGGACAGTTCATCCTCTGTGCCGAAGGAAAGATAATCTACAAATCCCAGCCGTTCCAGGATGGAAACGCCGCCCAGCGCGAAATGCTCCGCGTCCCGGACGGCAAACGCTGTCGGCAGTTCCAGCACCAGATCAGCTCCGTTTTCCAGCGCCGCAGCCGCGCGGACGCTCGGAGAAAATAGAGCGGGCAGTCCGCGCTGCGTAAAGCAGCCGCTCATCAGACAGATGATCGCCGCGTCCGGGAAAATGCGGCGTATCTCCGCAAACTGGTGTGCATGGCCCCGGTGAAAGGGGTCGTACTCACAGATAATGCCAATGGTCGTCAAAGCAAAGCTCCTTCCATCGACTGCAGCAGCGGGACAGAATTGAGGAAAAGAGAAACAGAAGCATTCTAGCATATTCACCGGGAGATATCAACACAAGAGAGGCTTTCAAAAGGGTGAATCCAGTCGTGTACATGAAGAAAGTTATTTCTCGCCACAACCCTTATACTTTTTAAAAAGGAAAAAGTCCCTGAAAGGGTTCCTTTTCCTGTCAAAACGGTGTATACTGTTGTAGATTTATGAATACCTGCACGTAAGCTGTATGGTATGCACATAAGGGAGGAAAGTATCATGTCTGCGATTGATAAAATCAAAGCCAAAGCCAAGAGTAAGGTCATGCATATCGTTCTGCCGGAGGGCACCGAGCCCCGTACCGTTCAGGCGACCCGGAAGATCACCGATCAGGGCATTGCGAAGGTCACGTTGCTGGGCAATCCCGACGAAGTAAAGAAGGTTGCCGCCGAAACCAGCACCGATCTGACCGGCGTGGAGATCATCGACCCCAAGACCAGCGAGAAGTCCGCTGCCTACGCCAGCCTGCTGTATGAACTGCGCAAGGCCAAGGGCATGACCCCCGAACAGGCCGCTGAACTGGTGACCGGCAATACGCTGTACTTCGGCGCTGTGATGCTCAAGGCGGGCGATGCGGACGGCATGGTGGCCGGCGCGATCAACTCCACCGGCAATGTGCTGCGTCCGGCATTGCAGATCATCAAGACGGCCCCCGGCATCAAGGTAGTTTCCAGCTGCTTTATCATGGAGATTCCCGATCACAAGTGGGGCGACGACGGCGTGATGATCTTCGGCGACTGCGCTGTGATCCCCAATCCCACGGCAGAAGAACTGGCCGCCATCGCGATCGCCAGCGCCGCTTCCGGCAAGCAGCTGGTGGATATCGACCCCCGTGTGGCCATGCTTTCCTTCTCTACCAAGGGCAGCGCCAAACATGACAACGTGACCAAGGTGCAGGAAGCCACCCAACTGGCCCATGAGCTGGCTCCCGAACTCAAGCTGGACGGCGAGCTGCAGGCAGACGCCGCTCTGGTGGAAAGCGTTGGTCAGCTGAAGGCTCCCGGCAGCACCGTAGCGGGTCATGCCAACACTCTGATCTTCCCCGATCTGCAGGCGGGCAACATCGGTTACAAGCTGGTGCAGCGTCTGGCTGGTGCGGAAGCCATCGGCCCCATCATTCAGGGTCTGGCCAAGCCTGTCAGCGACCTGAGCCGCGGCTGCTCCGTGGATGATATCGTCAGCGTGGTGGCCATCACCGCCGTAAAGGCGCAGGCGTAAGCGAAAAGAGAAGGAGTACTTACCATGAATATTTTGATTTTGAACGCCGGTTCCTCCTCCCTGAAATATCAGCTGATCGACATGGACGGCGAAAAACTGTTGGCTAAAGGACTGGTGGAGCGTATCGGCATCGAGGGCAGCCACATCAACCAGAAAGCCAACGGGCAGGTCTTTGACGCGACTGCACCCATGGCCAACCACACCGAGGGCATCCAGTGGATGCTGAAGGCGCTGCTAGATCCCGAAAAGGGCGCGTTGAAGAGCATGGACGAGATCGGCGCTGTGGGCCACCGCGTTCTGCATGGCGGCGAGCGCTTCACCGCCAGCGTTCTCGTGAACGACGAAGTCAAGGAGGCCATCAAGGCGAATATCCCGCTAGGCCCCCTGCACAATCCCGCCAACCTGATGGGCATCGAAGCCTGCGAAAAGGTCATGCCCGGCACGCCTAACGTGGCCGTGTTCGATACCGCGTTCCATCAGACCATGCCTCCCAAGGCTTACCTGTACGGCGTTCCCATGGAATACTATGAGAAACTGCACGTGCGCCGCTACGGCTTCCATGGCACCAGCCACCGCTATGTCAGCAAGCGCGTCTGCGAGTTCCTTGGCATGGATCGCTCCAAGACCCGCGTCATCACCTGCCATCTGGGCAACGGTTCCAGCATGTGCGCTGTAGAAAACGGCAAGTGCATTGATACCAGCATGGGCATTACGCCTCTGGAAGGCGTTATCATGGGCACCCGCTCCGGCAGCATGGATCCCGCCGTGGTGCAGTACATCTGCAACAATGAGCACATCAGCGTGGATGAAATGCTGACCATCTGCAACAAGAAGAGCGGTCTGCTGGGCATCAGCGGCCTGAGCAGCGACATGCGCGACATCGACAAGGCCGCGGACGAGGGCAACGAGCGCGCCAATATCGCCCGTGACATGCTGGTGTATGGCATCCGCAAGTACATCGGTTCCTATGCCGCCGCCATGAATGGCGTGGACGTGATCGTCTTCACGGCCGGCATCGGCGAAAACAACTGTGCGCTGCGTGAGCGCGTCATGCAGGGCTTCGAGTATCTGGGTGCCAAGCTGGATCCCGCCAAGAACGCCGGCTGCCGCGAGGAAGCCGTTATCTCTACGGATGACAGCAAGGTGAAAATTTGTGTGATCCCCACCGACGAGGAAATCGTCATTGCCCGCGACACGCTCTGCATCGTCACCGGCAAGCCCATCGAATAAGCAGGGGCTGAGCCCTGCCCCGGTTCGCGTTTGAGTTGGGAGTCTGCTCCTGCTTTCGAATGCATGGAACGGGCAGGGTTTCAGCGCAATGCGCGGAAATTGAACGAGCCGCAGCATGAATGAGCTGCGACTCGTTTTTTTCTACCATCTTTTGACGGAGGAGCCTATGCAGCTTCATCTTCTCTATCATCCGATCACGTCCACGCCGCTTCAGCAATCGGCACGGCATTGGGAGGTCAGCCCTTCCGAACCGCTGCAGCCCTACCTTCGCTGTTTCTGGGGGCCGGTGAAGGAGGGCATTGCCGAGAAAGTGGGGGAACTGGTGATCCCGGACACCTGCATGGATCTGATTTTCGAAAAAGACAGTCTAACCGGCAAAAGGACGGTGCATTTTTGTACACTCAATGATGAAGCCTTCGTATCGAATCCTTCTGGAACCATTGTTAAAGAGCGATTCGGGATTCGAATGTACCCATGGACGGTGGCGCTCCTGACAAAGCGTCCGCTGAACGGCACGAAGAACGGCTGTTGCGAGGGGGAAGACTTTTTTCCGGCTTTGACGAAGGCTGTACTGGCAATGCTGGAGGAAACTACTTCTTTTTCGGCGCGCTGTATTCTGGCGGAGAGCATCATTTATGAAGCGTTATGGCAGAAAAGTGGCTCGCCGGACTGTTTGAACGTATTAGATGGTTTTATCCGCCGGGAAGGACGATGGAGCGTAAAAGAAGCCGCGCAAAGCCTCTGCGTCAGTTCACGCCAGCTGGAACGGCTATTTGCCTTCAAGTTTGGAGTAACGCCCAAAACCATGATGAAACTGTTGCGCTATCAGTGCCTTTGGCAAAGTGCCGTCTATGATCCCTCTTTCCGTCCGGCAGACGCAGCTCTGCGATTCGGCTATACCGATCAGGCTCATATGGCGAACGAATTTCGCCTTTATCACACCATGCCGCTGAAACAGGCACTGGAAATGGCTCGCGATCCTGTCGTGTTTTTACAAGAATAGTCATCAGGCAGGATGCTAAAATCCTTTCGAGACTGAAAAGCAGTCGGGAAAGGATGACGAAAATGAAAACGCTTACGGAAGAAATGCAGTGCCGTATCCGTCGCTGGATTGAGCGCAACGCGCGTCCGCTGGAATGGGCGCTGTATCGGCAAAAATTTGAAAATGGCTCTGAAAGTGCCGTGCTGGAAGCACTGTCTGCCTATCAAAACCCTGACGGCGGCTTTGGTTATGCGTTGGAGCCAGACGACTGGAACCAAAACTCTACGCTAAATGCGACGCTCTATGCCATGCAGCTGATGCTGAACATCGGCGTTACGCAGCATCCTTTGCTGGAAGGGGCTCTGCGCTTTCTTCGCTCCGAAGCCTGTTTTCGGAATGGAGAATGGCAGTTCTGCACTCCCAGCAGCCGCGACTATCCTCATGCGCCATGGTGGGGCATGACAGAGGATGAAGCAAAAGAAGAAAATGCCGGAGTGTCAAATAAAGTTGCCGGATTGATTCTGGCACTTTGTCAGCCGGAAGATAGTCTTTATCAGACAGCCCTCGAGGTGGCCAAGCGCAGCTTTCCGCAATTCATGCAGGAACCGCCAAAGGGGGAAAATGGCGTTGCAGGATATGCGCTGCTGCTTCCACACTGGATCCGGCTTGGCATTGCCCCAGAACCAGAAAAGGCCGCCAAGCGGATGCTGGAAATAGGCAACGCTGCGATTGAGCGCGATCCCGCCAAATGGGGAGACTATGTTCCACGGCCTTCCGGTTCCATTCCTACCCCGGAAAGTCCCTTGTATCCCATGAACTGCGAAATCGTAGAAACGGAACTGGATCATGTTGTCGATACGCTTTCGAAGGACGGCTCTTGGGAACCGAACTGGACATGGTATAACACTATCGAATGCTATCCCGATGCCTATGCCATCAGCAGAAATTGGTGGCGCAGCATCAAAGCTATCGAATATTTGAGCTTTCTCAAGGCTTTTGGCCGTCTGGAAGGGAAGAACAGTCAAAACAAATTTCCTGCTTGACTTTCTGCCGGTTCTTTTCTATAATGGGCACACAGGCCACGAAGGGAACCAGTACCCTGCGCAAGCCCCGCGTTCAGAGAGCCGCCGGATGGTGCAAGGCGGATGCGGTCAGCAGGCGAATACATCCCGGAGCCCAGCCGTGAAGTTACAGTAGCGGACTGCCGGTACGCCGGTTACAGCGTAAAACGATAGCGATATGCCGTCGTCAGAGAACAAACGGAAGTGGTACCGCGATTTATCTCGCCTTCCTCCCAAGTGGGAGGAAGGCGAATTTTCGTTTCAGTAGATAATTCCGTTATCAAACGGCGGTTCAAAGGAGAGTGACTGTCATGCTGCCAGAGGGATTGCAGTTTGCGTCCCGGTTCGATCATGTGACCGGCAGTGCCATTCGGGAAATCTTCAAGGTACTGACGAGACCCAACATGATCTCTTTTGCGGGCGGAAGTCCGTCTGCCGAAGCTCTTCCCGATAGGGAATGCGCCGAGATCGCCCGTCAGGTGCTGCTGGACGACGGCAAGCGTATCCTGCAGTACGGCGCTACGGAAGGGTATCCGCCTTTTGTAGAGAGCCTGATTTCCTACCTGAAGGAGCATTACGGCTTCGAGGCGACCCCGGCCACAGTGCTTCCCACCACGGGCAGCACCTCCTGCATGGATCTTCTGTGCAAGGCGTTCATCAATCCGGGCGATACTGTTCTGGTGGAAAGCCCCACTTTTCTTGGCAACATGCAGACGCTTCGGCTATATGAAGCCAATCTGGTTTCCATCCCCAGCGACGATGACGGTGTACGGATCGACGCACTGGAAGAAGCCGCAAAACGGCATCACCCTAAACTTTTCTATGTGATTCCCTGCTTCCAGAATCCCTCCGGGCGGACGCTTTCGCTGGAACGCCGTCAACAAATTGCGGAACTGGCGGCAAAGTATCATTTTCTGGTCATGGAGGACGACCCCTACCGTGATATTCGATACAGCGGAGAGGATCTGCCTCCCATCAAGTGCTTCGACACCGTGGGCAACGTGGTGGTGGCCAACAGCTTCTCCAAGATCTTCTCCCCCGGCGTGCGCCTGGGCTATGTGATGGCGGAGCCGGAGACCATCCACTATCTGACGGAGGCCAAGTCCGCCACCAACTCCCATACCTCCATGCTGCCCCAGGTGCTGTGCGCCGAGTTCTTCAAGCGCGGCTACTATCCCGCGCACCACAAGATGCTGTGCGACCTGTACCGCCAGCGTCGGGACGCCATGCTGGAGTGCATCGACAAGTATTTCCCCGAGGGCACCAAGCACAGCTTCCCCGACGGCGGCCTGTTCACCTGGGTGGAGCTGCCCGGCGACATTGACACTGCGGAGCTGCTGAAGGAGTCCAGCACCGATCCGGAAGTGGGCGTGGCATTCGTGGCCGGCGCGGGCTTCTTCGTGGGCGGCAGCGGCGCGGGCCGCAACTGCATGCGCATGAGCTTCGGCAACAATTCTCCGGAGAAGATCCGCGAGGGCGTGATGAAGCTGGGCAAGCTGATCGAGAAGAAACTGGCTCAGCAGAGCAAGTAATCGAAAGGAGCAGCAGAAATGACGAAACGCAGAATGAAATCCATGGACGGCAACACCGCGGCGGCATACGCTTCCTATGCCTTTACCGACGTGGCCGCCATCTACCCCATTACCCCTTCCTCCGACATGGCCCAGCACATTGATGAGTGGGCCGCCACCGGCAAGAAGAATATCTTCGGCGAGACCGTGCAGGTGGTAGAGATGCAGTCCGAGGGCGGCGCTTCCGGCGCCGTTCACGGCTCCCTGCAGGCGGGAGCCCTCACCAGCACCTACACCTCCTCTCAGGGCCTGATGCTGATGATCCCCAATATGTACAAGATCGCAGGCGAGCTGCTGCCCGGCGTGTTCCATGTGGCCTCCCGACTGGTGGCCTCCAACGGTCTGGGCATCTTCTGCGACCACAGCGATGTGATGACCATCCGCACCACCGGCTTTGCCATGCTGTCCTCTGCCAGCGTACAGCAGGCCATGGACATGGCAGCCGTGGCACACCTGAGCGCCATCAAGGGCCGCGTGCCGTTCCTGCACTTCTTTGACGGCTTCCGCACCAGCCACGAGATCCAGAAGATTGAGGTGCTGGAGTATGACGAGCTGGCACAGCTGGTAGACAAGGACGCCATCAACGCCTTCCGCCGCAGCGCCATGAATCCCGATCATCCCAGCGTCCGCGGCACCGTGCAGAACGCCGATATCCACTTCCAGCAGCGCGAGGTCATCAATAAGTATTGGAAAGAACTGCCCGATGTGGTAGAATCCTACATGGGTGAGATCAACAAGCTCACCGGACGGGATTACCACCTGTTCAACTACTACGGCGCGCCGGATGCGGAGCGCATGATCGTGGCCATCGGCTCCATGACCCAGACCATCGAGGAAGTGGTGGACGCGCTGAACGCCAAGGGCGAGAAGGTCGGCCTGCTGACCGTGCATCTGTACCGCCCGTTCTCTCTGGAGCACTTCTTCAAATACATTCCCAAGACCGTGAAGGTCATTACCGCGCTGGACCGCGTCAAGGAGATCAATGCGCAGGCTGAGCCCCTGTACATGGATGTCAAGACCGCGTTCTACGGCAGAGAGCATCAGCCCGTGGTGGTGGGCGGCCGTATCGGCGTGGGCGGCAAGGACATTCGTCCGTACCACATCTATCAGGTGTTTGAGAACATGAAGGCCGCGTGTCCCAAGGATCATTTCACCGTGGGCATCATCGACGACATGTACGACAGCAATCTGCCTGCCGTGGATGAGATCGCCATCGACCATGCCGGCACCACCGCCTGCAAGTTCTGGGGCCTGGGCTCCGACGGCACCGTGGGCGCCAACAAGAGCGCCGTGAAGATCATCGGCGACAACACCGACAAGTATGCGCAGGCTTATTTCGCCTACGACTCCAAGAAGTCCGGCGGCGTCACCGTATCCCATCTGCGCTTTGGCGACACCCCCATCCGCTCCACCTATCTGATCGACAAGGCGGACTTCATCTCCTGCTCCCAGCAGTCCTATGTCAGCAAGTATGACGTTCTGGCCGGTCTGAAGGACGGCGGCACCTTCCTGCTGAACACCATGTGGGACGATGCGGCGCTGGAGCACAACCTGCCCGCCGAGATGAAGCGCTATCTGGCGCAGCACCACATCCGGTTCTACACCATCGACGCTGTGGACATCGCCCGCAATCTGGGTCTGGGCAACCGCACCAATATGATCATGCAGTCCGCGTTCTTCAAGCTGGCGGACATCATCCCCATTCAGGATGCCGTCAAGTATCTGAAGGATTCCATCGCCGTGACCTACGGCAAGAAGGGCGACGATGTGGTGGCCATGAACTGTGCCGCCGTGGATCAGGGCATCACCGGCCTTCACGAGGTGGCTGTGCCCGCGTCTTGGGCGGACGCTGTGGACGCGCCTGCGGCCGAGACCAGAGAGGTGCCCGACTACATCAGGAACTTCCTGGAGCCCGTGAACCGCATGGAGGGCGACAACATCCCCGTCAGCGGCCTGCTGCCCGTGCAGGACGGCGCGTATCCTACCGGCACCTCCGCTTACGAAAAGCGCGGCGTTGCCATCCGCGTGCCCCACTGGGACGCCGAGAAGTGCATCCAGTGCAACCAGTGCTCCTTTGTGTGCCCCCACGGCTGCATCCGCCCCATCCTGACCACACCGGAAGAGACTGCGGCGGCTCCCGAGGGCTATGTGACCAAGCCTGCCAACGGCGCCAAGGAGTATCAGTTCCGCATCGCCATTTCCCCCAACGACTGCACCGGCTGCGGCAACTGCGTCAACGTGTGCCCCGCCAAGGAGAAGGCTCTGGATATGCGCCTGCTGGAGCAGGAGCAGGACGAGGCCGCTCGCTGGGACTACGTGGCCGCTCTGCCCGAGAAGAAGAACCCCTTCAACAAGCTCACCGTCAAGGGCAGCCAGTTCGAAAAGCCCCTGTTCGAGTTCTCCGGCGCTTGCGCCGGCTGCGGCGAGACGCCCTACATCAAGCTGGTCACCCAGCTGTTCGGCGACCGCATGATGATCGCCAACTCCGCCGGCTGCGCCCATGTGTTCTCCGGCAGCGTGCCCTCCGCGCCTTACTGCAAGAATGAAAAGGGCCGCGGCCCCGCGTGGAACAGCTCCCTGTTTGAAGATACCGGCGAATTCGGCCTGGGCATGTTCCTGGGTACCCGTCAGGTGCAGAAGGAGATGGCCTCTCTGGCCAAGAAGATCCTGGAGCTCCACGCCAGCAGCGAGCTGGATGCGGCGCTGACGGACTGGCTGGACAACCAGATGGTGTCCGAGGGCACCCGCGAGCGCGCGGACCGTGTGATCGCCGCTCTGGAGCCCGTGAAGGAGAGCAGCGAACTGCTGACCGAGCTGTACGAGAACAAGGACTATCTGCCCAAGCGTTCCCAGTGGCTCATCGGCGGCGACGGCTGGGCTTACGACATCGGCTACGGCGGACTGGACCACGCTCTGGCGGCCGGCGAGAACATCAACGTTCTGGTGCTGGATACTGAGGTGTATTCCAATACCGGCGGACAGGCTTCCAAGGCGACCCCCACCGCGGCGATCGCCAAGTTTGCCGCCAGCGGCAAGCGTACCAAGAAGAAGGATCTGGGCCGCATCTTCATGACCTACGGCTACATCTACGTGGCGCAGGTGTGCATCGGCGCCGACAAGGCGCAGACGCTGAAGGCGCTGGCCGAGGCCGAGGCTTATCCCGGCCCCTCCATCGTCATCGCCTACTGCCCCTGCATCAACCACGGCATCAAGACCGGCATGGGCCTGAGCCAGATGGAAGCCAAGCACGCCGTGGACTGCGGCTACTGGGCGCTGTATCGCTACAATCCCCAGCTGGTGGGTACCGGCGTGAATCCCTTCACGCTGGATTCCAAGGAGCCCACCATGTCCTTCCGCGAGTTCCTGATGAACGAGGTCCGCTACGCCTCCCTGCTGAAGGCGTTCCCCGATGAGGCGGAGGGCCTTCTGGAAAAGACCGAGAAGGACGCCATGGAGCGGCTGGCCTACTACAAGAAGCTGGCTGCCGAAAAGGAATAAAGAGCCAGGCAGCGTTGCGCCTGCGACAGACGGGCGCACCAACTTCGTGTTGGTGCGCCCGTTTCTGAGGTAAAACAATACGAGAAGGGAGCTTGACCATGGAAAAGGTCGATCTGACACAGCTGATAGGACTGCGGACGGAACCCCGCTATATGGAGTACAACTGGCGGGACATCGCACTGTACGCGCTGGCGGTGGGTGCCAAGGCGGAGGATCTGCAATACACCTATGAAAAGGTTCTGAAAGCGCTGCCCACCTACGGGACGATCCCCTACTGGGGCACGGTGAATGTAAAGCCGTATCAATGGATGCCGCTGCCCGCCTCCATGATCGCCAACGAACTGATCAAGCCCACCATTTCTTTTTTGAACATGGATCATGAGATCATCATGCACCGCCCCATCGATCCGATCAAGGGAACGTTTCAGTATCAGGATGTGATCACCGACGTGTACGATCGGGGCGAAGGCAAGGGCGCGGTGATCAAGACGCGGGTGGATGTGCGGGACGAGGCCGGCAACGCGGTCTGCACCAATTATTCCACCACATTTTTCCACGAGGCCGGCGGCTTTGGCGGGAAGCCCATGCCCAAGAGCCCCGTGGTCATTCCGGAGCGGAAGCCGGATGTGGAAGCAGACGACTATATCAGCCCCGTGCAGAATCTGCTGTACCGGCTGACGGGGGACACCAACCTGGTGCATGTAGATCCGGAATATGCGCAGAAGATGGGCTTTGAGTCCTCCTTTATGCAGGGCCTTTGTTCCTTCGGCTTTGCCTGCCGGATGGCGATAGCGGCCCTGATCCCCGGGGAGCCGGAGCGCATGACGCGCATGGCCGCCCAGATGAGCAGCGTGCTGTATCCGGATACGCCGGTGCGGCTGGAGCTGTGGCATGCAGGTGAGAAGCAGGCATACTTCCGCCTGATGAATTTGAAAACAGGAAAACCCGTGCTGAACCGCGGCGTTTTTGAATGGAAATAGAGGATCGGAAGAGAAAGGAGCAAGACATGAATTTTGAACTGACAAAAGAGCAGGCTTTGCTGAAGAAGGCGGCACAGCAGTTTGCAGAAAATACACTGGAGCCCACCGCGGCGGAGCTGGATGAGACCCACGTTTTCCCCGTGGAGAACTTCAAGCAGATGGCACGTTACGGCTTCACCGGCATCGGTGTGCCCAAGGAGTACGGCGGTGTGGGCGGCGGCATGACCGAGGAGGTCATCGCGGTGTCCGAGTTTGCCAAGAAGTGCATGGCCTCCGCAGCCACCCTGTCCATCCACCTCATCGCACCCCAGGCCATCGCCAAGTACGGCACCGAGGCCCAGAAGCAGAAGTACCTGCCCCGCCTGACCAAGGGCGGCGAGCTGGGTGCCTTTGCCCTGACGGAGCCCGGCGCCGGCAGCGACGCGGCCCGGGCCCAGACCACGGCCATTCTGGATACGGAGACCAACGAGTATGTGCTCAACGGCACCAAATGCTTCATCTCCGGCGGCAGCCGCGCCGGTGTGCTGGTGGTGTTCGCCCTGACGAACCCCGCTGCGGGGCTGAAGGGGATGTCCGCCATCATTGTGGAGGCCGGTACGCCCGGCTTCACGGTGGGCAAGGTGGAGAACAAGATGGGCCTGCGGGGCAGCGAGACCGCGGAACTGATCTTCGAGGATTGCCGCGTACCGGCAGAGAACCTGCTGGGGCAGGAGGGCAAGGGCTTCAAGATCGCCATGCAGGCGCTGGACGGCGCCCGCATCGGCGTGGGCGCCCAGAGCATCGGCCTTGCCGAGGGTGCGCTGGAGCTGACGGTGAAATATATGCACGAACGTGTCCAGTTCGGCAAGCCCATCGCCACGCTGCAGGGCCTGCAGTGGTATGTGGCGGATATGGCTACCAAGACTGAGGCGGCCAAGTGGCTGACCTACTACGCCGCGTATCTGGATGACAGCGGCAAGCCCTTCGGCAAGGAGGCGGCTATGTGCAAGCTCAACGCCTCTGAAAACGCGCGGTTCGTCACGAATCTGGCACTGCAGATCCACGGCGGCTACGGCTATATGCACGACTATCCTCTGGAGCGGATGTACCGCGATGCAAAGATCACGGAAATTTACGAAGGCACCAGCGAGATCCACAAGGTGGTCATTTCCCGCGCCGTGCTGGGCAAGTAATTGAGGAGGTAAAAGGTAAAATGAAAATCATCGTCACTGTGAAGCAGGTTCCCGATACCTCCGGTAAGGTGGCCGTGAACCCCGATGGCACTCTGGACCGTGCGTCCATGCAGACCATCATCAACCCCGATGACATGAACGCCGTTGAGGCGGCTCTGGCTCTGAAGGACGAGCTGGGCTGCAAGGTCGTGGCGTTCACCATGGGCCCCCCTCCCG
>ERZ825137.2495-NODE-2495-length-21198-cov-3.200918_pt1 | contig 21198 bp, 19 predicted proteins | sample MGYA00519873_ERZ825137 | MGnify/ENA primary metagenome ERZ825137 (study PRJEB31778, sample SAMEA3449190) | human gut metagenome | biome: human gut; feature: human-associated habitat; material: faeces | place: United Kingdom | collected 2010/2012 ...
CCAAAAAAATTTTGAAATAAGGCTACCGCAATCCCACTGGCTTTAGACAATGGGTGGTTCACATATTGAGCGTTTTCACGTTTTCAAGAGGCAGGATTGTCGAGACGAGCAAGGAGGCAAAATGGAAGCAAGCGAGAAAAAACTTTTTCAAATGGGAGAGGTCACCAAAGCTGTCGGTATCACGCGGCGCATGCTGATCAATTATGAAGCCCATGGTCTGGTGCAGCCGGCTACCGCGCGCGATGAGCGAGGCTTTCGCTATTATACAGTAGATCATATCGTGCACATTCGTCTGATTCGAACCTTGCAAAATTTGGGGCTCTCTTTGGACGAGATCCGCCGTTATTTCGATGATTCGGAGGAGTTGGGAGCGCAAATTGAGAGACTGACCAAGCTGCGCGATCAGATTGAGCAGTATATCGCGAGACTGCGTCTGCGTCAGGCAGCGCAGACAGAGGCTGAGGTGACGCAGGTATCGCTTCCGGCGTTCCGCGCGTTTTGCAGACCTTTCTGCCGTAAAAATCTGGCGCAAAAAACCGAGGAGCTGCGGAGCTGCTACATCGAAGCGGTATCAAACTATCAGCTTGATATTGAGCAGAAAATGTGCGTACAGATCCCAATCGAGGAGCCGGACAGCGGACTTTACGTGATTCCGGTCGTAAAGGAAAGTCAAGGGAGTGAGATTAAGGACTTTCCGGCAGTCGCGGCGGCGATCTGCGTTTATTATCGCGGCGCTTATGAAAATTTTCCGAAAGTGCATGCGCGTTTATTGCGTTACGCTGAGCAGAACGGCATGACACCGCATGGATATTTTCGCAATATCTATATGGAAGGGCCGCCGACCCATGGCACGAACAAGGACGCGTATTTAACACAAATCGCGCTGCCGATTAAATTCAAAACCCTCGATTCACAGGAGGCAGGGAAGGAAGTACAAAAATAAGAGAAGCCTCGCAGCACAAACAGCGAGGCCGCGCGGGACTTTTGACTGCCGCGTGATATCGGGTATGCGGCTCATTCAGTAAAAGCCCCGGGCAGTTTACGCGCGCGGGGCTTTTGTGGAAATAACTATGCAACCTCATCCAGTCTGTAGGTAAAGTATTTTTTTGCCGGAGTCTTGTACAATGCAGCGGCAAGGATGCTGGCGATGATCACGCCGGCCGCGAACTGTCCGCAGTTCGCAGGCATGCTCAGGATGCCTGTCATGAGATTACCCGCGAGGACGGCATCCGCGACGCCGTAGCCGAGCACCATCACAAGACCCGCGACGATCATACCGATAATTTCGATCAGCGGTACGCCCGCGATTTTGATTCTGTTCTTTTTGCGTTTGACCATTGCGTCAATGAACAAGCCCATCACAACAGCCATCAGACCCTTGATCACAAACGTCCATGGCGCAAAAGCGACATAGCCGCCGAGAAGATCCGCCAAAGCGGAACCGAAGGCTGCAGCGACAGCACCGTATTTTTTGCCGACAATCAGGACGCTCAAAAAAATCATCGCGTCCCCAAGGTGTACATAGCCTTGGAAGGGGGTCGGAATCTTAAAAGTATAAGTTGTTACTAAAACCAGGCACATCATCATGGCGGTCATGACGATGGTATTCGTCTTGTCGGAAGTTCTCATCTTTGTCACCTCGTTTACGATCTGTATTTTTGTGATACCGCACGCGCGGCTTCATACTGCGTGATGCTTTTCGGCAAATTTCAATCCGTCCGATAACTCGAGAAAGCTCACGATTCGGAAAAGTGCTGCGCAGTGCCTTTCGACAAATTTCGCCGGAAGAAAAGGGGAGTCACGCGTATGGATAGCAAGTGGAGTATCTTGATGTCATATTGCTATTATACCTCAAACGTGTTATGATTAAAATACGCAAAAATAATTCTTTTGATATATACAGATTGAGGGAAAAGGGAAAATGAAGCCGATATATTTACAGCAAGAGCACACATCCGCGAGGCCACTCTACTTACAGTTATATGATACGATTAAGGAGCGGATTCTGTACGGAGAAATGCTCTGTGGAGAAAAACTTCCATCTCTGCGCGGTCTGGCGAGGGATTTGGGAATCAGCGTTACAACGACGGAACTCGCGTATAATCAGCTGTTCGTCGAGGGCTATATTACGAGCAAACCAAAAGCGGGATATTTTGTGGCGCGGATCGCGCCGATCGCGGCAGGCGCGCAAGAAACCGTACAGCGCGGCGAAGAGACAAGACGTGCAGACGGCGTGGAAGCGCGTGAGAGGCATGCGGACCGGCCGGTATGGAAGCAGCGAGGACACGCAAAGGGGCAAAAGGAAGAGGGGGCAGGCAATCCGGACGCGGATGCGGAAGCTTTCGGTGCCGCTACTGCCGCCGGAAGAGCATCGACAGCGGCGTCATTTGCCGGCCCCGGCCCCGCAGGAAGCAGCGCCGGCGCGCAGGCCGTCGGCGTGTATGACATCAACGATTTCACTTTTGAGTCCTCGCCGTACCGCACAGATCCGAGCTGCTTTGATTTTGTCAAATGGAAGAAGTGCGCGGCGCGAGTCTTTAACGAGTATTCAGAGCTGCTTCTGTATGAGAGCGACCCGCAGGGCGAAGCGGCGCTGCGTTTTGAAATTTCCAAATATCTGTATCATTCCCGCGGCGTGACGACGAGTCCGGATCGCATTGTCATCGGTGCCGGAACACAGCAGATTACCGGGCATCTTTGCCGAATTCTGCGCAAGATGGATATCCGTCTGGTCGCGCTGGAGGCTCCGGGTTATCTGCCGGTACAAAGCATGTTTCGAGATGGGGGATTTACGATTTCGCATATTCCGGTCGCCAAAGACGGCATTGAAATCGACAAACTGCCGACAAATATCGCGTCAGCGGTTTATGTCAGCCCGTCTAATCAGTTTCCGACGGGCGCGGTGATGCCGGTTGGCAGACGATATGAACTGATTGACTGGGCGGTCAGCAACCAAAGCATCGTCATCGAGGATGATTACGACAGCGAGCTGCGTTATTTCGGAAAACCGGTTCCGGCGCTGCAGGGTTTGGATCGGCACGACCGCGTGGTCTATCTAGGAACATTTTCTTCAACTCTGTTTCCGGCGATCAAGATTTCCTACATGGTTTTGCCGGAGAGCATGGCGGAGATTTTCCGCGAGATTAAAAACGAATACACGCAGACCTGTTCGAAGGCAGAGCAGCTGACGCTGGCCTTCTTCATGGAGGATGGATATTATTATACCGGAATCCGCAAGCTGCGCGGTTTGTACGCGCAGAAGCTGAACGCTGTGCTGCAGGCTTTCGCGGCGTATGGAGGCGGAATCGCGGCACCGCTCAATACCCATTCCGGCATCAATCTGACCGTCAAAGTCCGCTCCAAAAAGAAAGCCGACAGACTTTGCGCGGAGGCAAAATCCATCGGCCTGCAGCTGATCCCGCTGTCGGAGATCACCGACCAGGAAACCAGCGCCTTGAGCTTTTATTACAGCCAGCTGCCGCTTGGCGAGATCGATGGGCTGATTGCGGAGCTGATCCGGCGCTGGAAGTCTTAAGCTGCTCGGATGCCGCCTGAAAACGTGCCGGAGCCTCTACACCAGCTCGTATTTCACCAAAAATCTGGCGGCGTGAATCTGCTCAGGGAGCAGGCGCAGGGCGGCGCGGCTGAGAAAGAGGCTGCTTGCGCCTTTTTCCTTGAGGCTGTAGGCAATCAGGAAGACCGGAATATGCTGACCGGTGATGGCCTTGAAGTCCGCGAGCAATTCCTTGGGATTCGGCAGTCCGGATAATCCAGAAAAACTTCTGTAACGCTCGAATGCCTCTTTCGCCTCGGCATGCGCAGCCTGTACGGACGATGAGATCTTTTCGAGGAAAATCTCGCGTGTATAGAGAACGAGTGGGTCGAGGTCGAAGACGCGGGCACAGGCGTCGGCAGCTTTGAGTGTCGCTTTGTCGAACGTGCCTTTGGCAAAAGCAAAGTAGCTGCCGTCGAGCAGACCGAGCGCTTTCATGGTGTCCAGATATCCAAGCCGCATGATGCGCTTCGCGTTGGCGCGGTCAAAGATCAGAATGTTGCCAAGATCCCATTTCGGCTCAATGTAGACCAGATTCGGCGCTTTTTTGATGCTGTCGTATTTGACGAGTCCCATCCCCTTGAGGTTGACCGCGATGACATGCGTCGCTCCTTTTTGCATCGCCATATTGACCGGAATTTCGTCGGCATAGCCGCCGTCGATATAGTCCACGCCGTCGATTTCATAGCTGTGGATGGCAGGAAAGGCCGAGGCGCTGGCAACGATATAGTCGGTCAGGCGTCCGGCGGGAATATCCTCTTTGAACAGGTAATGCGCTTCAAAAGCAGGAAGGGAAACGACCGGGATGCCGTAGTCCATCGCGGCGCTGCGAATCTGATCTTCATCAATATAGGTGTCGAGCAGCTCTTTGAGCCGGGAAGTGCCGGCGCCGTGGTGGAAGACGATCTCGCGCGCATATTCGATGGGCTGGCTGCCTTCCGGCACGTCAAAGACCATGTGCGTTTCGATTTCCCGCCATAACTGCGCGGTCAAATCTACGTCACCCTGCACGACCATCGCGGCGTTGATGGCGCCGACTGAGGTGCCGGTTACGATATCAATTTCAATCCCAAGTTCCGTCAGCGCCTGCCAAACGCCGGCCTCATACGCGCCGCGGGAGCCGCCGCCGCCCAGCACAAGCGCGGTTTTCTTTTTTTTGCTTTTCATAGATGAAGATACTCCTTTTGTTTTAGGCTGTGAGCTTTCGTCAATTACTCACCACCTACGGCTAACGCCTTAGAGGTGGGAGCTTGTAACTGCCCTGTAGTGTAATGGATATATTATCCTCCTACATTTAGTCGGTTGGCCAATTTACCAAAAGTGGCGTTACATCATAGGCATATTGACATATACCTGTGCTAAGGAAATTTATTCCGCAGCAACTGTATCCGGTACTAATAATTCGATTCCCATGCGATACAGATTCATCGCACCTATTCTGTCATCATTGGACTTGTAGCCGCAGTTTTTACAGCAGAAAACATGCTTATGTTTATCACGACTTGCCTTTTCGGTATGACCGCATTTAGGACAGGTCTGGCTTGTGTAGGCTGGATTAACTTTTTCGACTAACTGATGATTTTTAAGTGCTTTGTAGGTTAGTTTTTGTTCTAGGTCATAATAAGACCATGACACACTTACATAACGGTTTTTTACCAATATTTTTTCAGTGGCTGACCTAATACCGGTTAAGTCTTCAAGCACAAATAAAGTTCCAGCAGGATTTGACTCAACGAGTGCCTTACTAATGCAGTGATTAACGTCCTGCATCCAACGGTTTTCTCGTTGACCGATAGCTTTTATTCTTCTACGGGAAGATGGCGTGCCAACCTGTTGTAATTCCTTGCGAAGTGCTTTGCAATGTCCCCGCTTTTGTTTGATGGTTTTTCCGCTATAAAATTTTGTTTTACCTTTGCTGTTATAAGCAGCCGCGATAAAACGAATGCCTCTGTCAATGCCAACTACATTTGAAACATCAGACATATTAAGTTTTTCAATCTCGTAAGTAACAGGTATATGCAGAAAGAACCTATCATGTTTAAAGACAATCTTGGCAGTGCCAAATTTACAGGTATCTGCAAAATATTTTTCATAACCATTTTTATAGAAATTGACCTTTATACGTCCGTTAAGTGTATTAACAGAAAAGATATCATTCTTTATATTTAAAGAGTAATCTCTGTTCCATACGAGGTCTAACTGAGGAATCCTAAACACTGGTTTAATCCAATCGTTCTGATTTTCTAAAATGGTTTTATATTTGGCGATTACAGTTCTTACACAAGAAACAGCCATCTGCGAACGAAGCCCATATATCTCACGGATCTGATGGTATGTATCTTCCTGCACACTGTAACGACTGAGATTATGAGTTTTGTATATGTATTCTGACACATAATTACAGGCATCGGAATAAGCCTTCATTGTATCGCAGAGAATCTGCTTATCAGAAGGGTTGACCAAAATTTGAAGTTTTGCTGTAACTGTCTGCTGCATATAATCTCCTTATTTCACCAATAAAATTGTAGCATATATTTTGGCGAAGAACAACTAATGATTTGACAAACAGCCGCTAAGTCGGGCATTCCTCCCCGACTTATAGAAGCCGGGGCTTCCTGCCCTGTGGCTTGGTGAAATTTACAAACTTCACGAATTTTACAAAAACTTTTGACTACCAAAATTTTAGCATAAATGGTATACTGTTAGCAAGAAAAAGACAAGAAAATCGGAGGGTAAGATGGACGCGAGACTAAAAGAAATCATCGACGAGAGTCAAAATATCGTGTTTTTTGGCGGCGCGGGCGTTTCGACCGAGAGCAATATTCCGGATTTTCGCTCGGAGCAAGGGCTGTATCACGCCAAACAGGCGTATGGCTACGCGCCGGAGGAGATTCTTTCGCATACCTTTTTTATGCGGCATACGGAAACCTTCTTCGACTATTACAAGCATAATCTGATTTACCCGGACGCGCGGCCGAACAAGGCGCATCTGGCACTGGCGTATTTGGAGCGGCAGGGCAAGCTCAAGGCGATTGTTACGCAGAATATCGACGGCCTGCACCAAAAAGCAGGCAGCAGAAAGGTCTACGAGCTGCACGGCTCGGTTCTGAGAAACTACTGCATGGACTGCGGGGCAGCCTATGACCTTGACTATACGCTGGATTCCGCGCATTGCCGCGGCAGTATCCCGATTTGTCCGCAGTGCGGCGGGATCATCAAACCGGATGTGGTGCTGTATGAAGAAGCGCTGGATGAGGACTGCATGCTGGGCGCGATTCGGGCGATCGAAGCGGCGGATACGCTGATCATCGGCGGCACGTCCCTGGCGGTTTATCCGGCGGCCGGTTTGATTCGTTATTTTAAGGGTAAAAATTTAGTATTGATCAATAAGCAGCCAACGCCTTATGACGGCAGGGCTGATCTTGTCATTCATGACGCGATCGGAAAGGTGATGGAAATAGAACAATGAATATATTAGTGGCAAATGATGACGGCATTCAGGCAAAAGGAATCGCCAAGCTGACGGAAGCGCTCAGCCTGGCGGGACACGACGTTTATGTAATCGCGCCGAATGGGCAGCGCAGCGCTTACAGTCACGCGATCAGTATCAACAAGGACGTGCTGTTCAGCGAGGTGGAGGACTATCCGTTCGCCAAAGAGGCGTATATGGTTGACGGTACTCCCGCGGACTGTGTCAAGCTCGGTACTTTGTTTTTGAAGAAGCGCGGCATTCGGACGGAGGCAGTCTACACAGGCATCAATCACGGGGCGAATTTAGGTACGGATACGATGTACTCCGGTACGGTATCCTCGGCGGCCGAGGGCGCGTTTCTGGGCTTGCCGTCTGTTGCGGTTTCAGTCATCTCGCATGAGCCGAAGCATTTTGAGGCAGCGTGTAAGGCAGCGGTAGAGCTATTACCGTATGCCTGCAGCCATGTTGCGACCGGTTCACTCATCAATATCAACGCGCCGGACCTGGAAGCCTGCGAAATCAAGGGAACGAGGGCGGCCAGGCTGGGAAACGCCAAATATGATGAATGGTATTACGAGGCAGAGGACAACGGTGAAACCGTAACCTATCGCTATGCCGGTACGATGATTGAGGACGAAACCTGGACCGACGATATGGACACCAAGCTGGTACGCGAGGGCTATATCACAGTATCGGCGATCAAATATGATTTGAACGATTATGCGGGCTTTGAGGCATTAAAAAAATGGGAGGAAGCGAAATGAGTTTATTACAGCAGATACAAACATGGAAAACAGAAAAAGAAGACGCGATCTGCGTTCTGATCGATATGCAGACAAAATTACTGCCGGCGATGTCCGACCCGCAAACTGTTGAGCGAAACGTGATTCGTCTGATTCAAGGCATGAAGGCTCTGGGAATTCCGACGGTCGTTACCCAGCAGTATACGAAGGGGCTCGGACCGACGGTTCCGGCGGTGGCAGAGGCGCTCGGCGCGTTTGAGCCGATCGATAAGACCTCGTTCAGCTGCATGGACGAGCTGGCATTCGCGGAGGCTTTGGAAAACAGCACCAAAGGCACAGTCATTCTTGCCGGTATCGAAGCGCATATCTGCGTGGTGCAGACCGCGCTGGATCTGATCCGGGAGGGCTACCGCGTGGCGCTGGTCACGGACTGTATCGATTCCCGTGATCCGCTGAACAAAGAACGGACAATCCTCAGACTCGCGCAGGAGGGCGTGGTCATCACGACCTATGAAAGCGTGCTGTACGAGCTCTTAGGCAGCGCGAAAGCGCCGGAGTTCAAGGCGATTTCGGCAATCGTAAAATAGTTTCTGCCGTCCGCGCTTCGGCGAAACCCGCAGCGCATACGGACTTGCGCGGACTGCGGACATAAACGCTGCGGCGATGGGTGCGTCCTGCCGTTTGCAGCGTACATCGAGAAAGGAAAAAGAAAAAACAAAAAGAGCTTTATGATATTTGAGAACACTTTTGAGAATTTGACAAAGGAGCAGATCGACCTGCTCAACACGTATTTTGATGGCTATGACTATCAGTCCTCGAGTCATACTTATATCGCCAATTATATCTGGCGCAACACGCATCAAATCAGCTGGCAGATCATCGGGGATTACCTGTGCATCGGGGCACTGGGCAATCTCGATCCGGAAGAGGATCCGCAGTATTTCATGTCTTTCCCGCTGACCAATACCGGCCGCTATGAGATATCAAAGCTGCGGGAAACGCTTCTTGCGGCGAAGGAGATTTTCACGGGGAACGGACAGAAACTGGAGCTGAGCCTGGTGCCGGAATCGCTGGTACCGCTGCTTACGGAATGTTTTCCCGAGGAGGGGGCGCTGTTCATCGAGCACGACCGGGATGATGACGACTACATCTACCTCAAGGAGGATCTGGTGAATCTGGCGGGGCGCAAGCTGCATACAAAGAAGAATCATCTTAACCAGTTTATGAAAAATTACGAGTTCACTTATGAAGAGGTGACGCCGGAGACGGTGCCGGAGGTTATGGCCTATATTGAGAGTAAGAACGCGTACAAGCTGGGTGAAACGCCGGAGGAGTGGAAGGAGATTCTGGAGCTCGAGACGGAGGCGATCCGCGAGCTTCTCAAGTTCGTGGGAAAAGGGCTTCTGACTGGCATGATTCGCATCCACGGCAAGATCGAGGCGGTGACGCTCGGGGAATTCGCGCGCACGAACAGCAAGGAAACGGTGCTGGTGCATGTAGAAAAGGCGGATGACCGCATCCGCGGCTTGTATCAGGCGATTAACCATGAGTTCTGTCTGCGCCTGCCGGAGGAAACGGTGTATGTCAACCGCGAGGAGGACATGGGGCTGGCAAATCTGCGTCTTGCCAAAATGTCCTACAAGCCTTGGAAACTGGCGCAAAAGTATACGGTTATTGTTAAATAAACTACTTTTGGTGAGGGGCTTGTTTTTTAACCGAAATTTAGGTAAGATATACAGGAAGAGATGTACCTTAAAAAATACAAGAGATTTCGTTAAAAAAATAACGAAACTTCTTGCATTTTGTGTTATTGTGTGATTAAATAATGATAAGTCAAAAAACCAAAGTATTATTTATCTAAGGAGGATACATAAAAATGAGAGAAGTTGTAATTGTGAGTGCAGCAAGAACACCAATCGGCAGTTTTGGCGGTTCCTTGAAGGATATCCCTACCAGAAAGTTAGGCGCTATCGCGATCAAAGGGGCCGTCGAAAGAGCAGGCATCAAGCCGGAAATGGTTGATGAAGTTATCATGGGCGCGGTTCTGCAGGGCGGCCTTGGTCAGAACGTCGCAAGACAGATGACACTGGACGCGGGTCTGCCGATCGAAGTACCGGCTATGACCATCAACAAGGTTTGCGGTTCCGGTCTGAGAGCTGTAGAACTGGCTGCGCAGATCATTAAAGCAGGCGATGCTGATATCATCGTAGCGGGCGGTGCGGAGAACATGTCCGCGACAGCTTACGCGATGCCGGCAGCAAGATGGGGCGCAAGAATGAACAACACCCAGATGGTTGATATGATGGTAAACGATGGTCTTTGGGACGCTTTCAACGGTTACCACATGGGTATCACCGCTGAGAACGTTGCGGAACAGTGGGGCATCACCAGAGAACAGCTTGACGAGTTCTCTGTCATCTCCCAGAACAGAGCGGAAGCTGCGATCAAAGCAGGCAAGTTCAAAGATGAGATCGTTCCGGTAGAGATCCCGCAGAGAAAGGGTGACCCGATCATCTTCGATACAGACGAATTCCCGAAATTCGGCACAACCATCGAAAAGGTTGCGAAGTTAAAAGGCGCGTTCAAGAAGGATGGTATCGTAACCGCAGCAAACGCTTCCGGTATCAACGATGCAGGTGCTGCAGTTGTCGTTATGAGCAAGGAAAAAGCGGATGAATTAGGCATCAAGCCGCTTTGCACTATCAAATCCTATGCTTCCGCAGGTGTTGATCCGTCCATCATGGGCGTTGGTCCGATCCCGGCTTCCAAGAAGGCTCTGGACAAAGCAGGTCTGAAGATTGAGGACATCGACCTGGTAGAAGCAAACGAAGCTTTCGCTGCACAGTCTCTGGCAGTCAGAAAGGACCTCAACTTAGATCCGGAAAAGACAAATGTCAACGGCGGCGCAATCGCAATCGGACACCCGATCGGCGCTTCCGGCTGCAGAATCCTCATCACGCTGATCCACGAAATGATCAAGCAGGATTCCAAGTACGGTCTTGCAACGCTTTGCATCGGCGGCGGTATGGGAACTGCGTTAATCGTTGAAAGATAAGCAGACTGATCATATCAGATTCTTAATTTAAGACAATTATATAAAAGACCGAAAGGCGGGAAACAGACAGAACCCTGCTTTTCGGTCTTTTTTTATGATGCAGGAAATATCGCTGTGCGATATTTTCGGAATCACGACAAAAACACCTTACGAAGCGGCGCTCATGGGTGAGCGCCATGTGCGTATGGAAATCTCAGATTTCGTTATGCGCACTTTTGTCTTTATTCCGGAAATTTCCGGCATCCAAAGGTTTCGTTACGCGCGTGTTTGTCGTTTGTCATCCTCATTGGAGTCGAGCCATGCCATCGTATCCCGCAGGCTTGCCGCAAGGGAACGCGGCGCGTAACCGAACGCTTCCGCAGCCTTTTGATGTGAGAAAAAACCGTTGGAAGCCAGAACTTTGACAGAATACGGTGTAAAAAACGGTTTTTGCCCTTTGGCAAGACTCATTTTTTCAAAGAGCGGCGCAAGGCGCATTGCGGAACGCGGCGACAGGAAGATTCGGGGAAGTCTGTAGTCTGTGTCGTGTCTTGCGAGCGTGAGGATTTCCCGAATCGTGGCATAATGACCGGAGAGGATGTAGCTTTCGCCGGACGCGCCTCTTTCGGCGCAGGCAAGAATCCCCTCCGCGACGTCCCGTACATCGACAAAATCATAACCGCCGCGCACTGCTGCCGGAAGACAATGACGGCGAAAGGCAAGCAGAAGACGAGTGATCGCTCCGCCCGCGACGTCTCCCGGACCGATCATGCCGGACGGCAGCACGATGCTGGCAGGCAGTCCGCGCCTGGCGGCATCGAGGACAAAACCGGCCGCGAAGGACTTGCTTTTTGCGTAAGGTCCGTCCGCCCTCCGCATGGCGTAACCAGCTGCCTCTGTGATGACCTCGCCGCGCGGTCTTTCGGCAAGTGCGTGAACAGAGCAGACGTAGACCAGCTTCGCGATGTGATAGGCAAGACAGAAGTCTGTGATATTCTTCGTCCCGCGGATATTCACCTGATACAGTTCCTTCGGCGGGCGCGTCGCTACGGAGATCATGCCTGCGCAATGGATCAGACAGGTACGACGCGGTTCCTGTATGGTATCGAAAAAAGCCTGCAGGGAAGCTTTGTCGGTAACATCGCCGAAGATCGGTTCCACGGCAGCAGGCAGCTCCGCGCGCAGCGGATCATCTGCGAGTACCAGAGCCGTCACGCGAGCGCCGCTTTTGATGAGCCGCTTGGTGAGGGTTTTTCCCAAAAATCCGGTGGCGCCGGTGATAAGATAGTGATCGTACATCGTCATGGTGAGTCCTCCCTTCTTTTTTATGTTTATGCATGGAAATATCGCTGTGCGATATTTCCGGAATCACGACAAAAGCACCTTGCGAAGCGCCTGTCATGCATGGCAGGCATGTATGCAAAGGAATCGCAGGTTTCGTCATGCACGCGTTCGTGCTTTCCCTGCTTTTGTGTGGGGTCTTAACCGTATTATACCCTTTTGCGGCAAATCGGTACAAGGAATGAGGGAGGAACCGCAAAAAACAGGGAGCAAAAGAAGAAAACCAGGGGTGACAGCGATTCACCCCTGTCAATTTCACCCCGCGGTCACCCGTAATGTCACCCGCGGGTCATCTTGTACGGGAACTCATTTCTTGTTAAAGTGGATTCGAAAGGCGATTCGGCCGGACACGCGGAAGGTTGCCCTGGGATCCGATTCCTTCGGTACCTGCTGTGAAACAGCCTAAATCGCCGCAAAAGCTTGATTCATTCATTCACGCACTAATCTTTATTTATTTTCTTAAAGGAGGAAATAATTATGGGTAAAAAAATTCCTATGTGGCAGACTTTGTTGGTTATGTTGGCCATGATTGGCTTACTGATGTGGTCGATTATTAAGGATACCGGAGGGGAACCTCACATCGCGTTGATTCTCGCGGCGGCCTTTGCCGGCATTATTGCGGTTCTGAACGGGTGGAAATGGGCATATCTGGAACAGGGTATCTTGGCCTCGATTAACCGTTCCATGCAGGCAATCCTGATCCTCGCGATTCTGGGCGCGATCATCGCGTCCTGGATGGCAGCCGGTACGATTCCTTCGATGATGTATTATGGTATTAAAATCATCAGTCCAAAGGTATTCCTGGTAACCGGCTGTATTCTTTGCAGTATCGTATCTTTAGCGACAGGGTCGTCCTGGTCAACAGCCGGTTCCATCGGTGTTGCGCTGATGGGTGTCGGTACGGCACTCGGTTTCCCACCGGCGATGACAGCCGGCGCGGTAGTATCCGGCGCGTATTTCGGTGACAAGATGTCGCCGCTTTCCGATACGACCAACCTCGCTCCGGCCATGGCAGGCGCGACCCTGTTCAAGCATATCAAGCACATGATCTACACAACCGGAACTTCTTTGATTATCGCGTTGATTGTCTACGTTGTTATGGGACTGATGTACGCGTCAAAAAATGAACCGGACATGACTGTGATGAACGATATTCTTAATTTCATCGCGGATTCATCCAATATCAGTGTGCTGACGCTGATCCCACCGGCCTTCGTTATCACCGCGGTAGCGTTGAAGCTTCCGGCAATTCCGTCGCTGGTCTGCGGCGCGATGCTTGGTGTTCCACTGATGTTCTACAACCACGTGGCGATCGAAACGGTTTTGGAGGACAAGGTTATCAACAACATGTTCAGCATTCTCAATAACGGAATTTCCCTGGGTGTTGTTCCGGAGGACGCGAGTCCGGTTATCGCGGAACTGGCAGAACTGCTTTCGTCCAGCGGTATGCAGGGCATGATGTGGACCATTTCCATCATTCTTTCCGCGATGTGCTTCGGCGGTATTCTTGACTGTACCGGCATGATGGCATCGGTAGCGGCAATCTTCCTGAAAGTCGCAAAGGGCAGAGGCGGTCTGGTGCTTTCCACGAACCTGATGGCAATTCTGACGAACGCGGTTTGCTGCGACCAGTACCTGGCACTGGTACTCCCGGGCAGAATGTTCAAAGAAGCCTTCGAGGACATGAGACTGAAGCCGGAAAATCTGTCGAGATGTCTGGAAGACTCCGGTACGCTGACTTCTAACTTCTTCGGTTGGAACACCTGCGGCGCGACGATGAGAAACTTCCTTGGTATCGACTCTAGCTACATCCCTTACGCGGTTCTGAACTGGGTAAATCCGATTATTTCGGTTATTTTCGGATACACCGGCATCACCATGACAAAGATGACGGAAGAAGAGTATCAGAAGATCTTACAGGAAAGAGAAGAAGAAAAGGCTGCGGCACTCAAGGCTCTGGAGGCTTAAGACGCGTCATAATAATTATGGTTGAGAGGACGAGAGTCCTTCTTAATAACGAAGTGAATGAATAAAGACCGAAAAGGGCGCCGCAAGGCGCTCTTTTCGGTGCGATCGCGAGCCGCCGCGTGAAAGAAAGGCGAGGGGGTCAAGGACGCGCGGATTTTGCGCGCGTCCGGCTTCGCGACGCGGGGCGCGAGGGACAGTTGCCGCGTTTTCGCGGCGGTTGTCCCTCGTTTTGCGCTCTGCGGGAAAGCGCGGGAGATGGCGGGCATGGGACGAAAAACGTAAAACAGGGACGAATGTGGAAGAAAAATACGTGCAGGCATGTTAAAATAATTCTAAAGAGCATATTTGCAAGGCACTTGAAGAGGAATGAATGATGAGAAGGCGCTCACACGCGCCGGAGAATCGCTGCTGATGAGGAGGTGGAATGGATGGAACATGCGATCGCGCTTGCATATCTGATTTCCTGTCTGCTGCTGGCGGCATCCTTTCCAATCGTACTGATCCGAAAAAACCAGAACGGTACGGAGGACGTCTTTTTCGCGCATATTCAGGGTTTCCTTCTGCTCCTTTTGCTCGCGCTGCTGTTTAATATGATGCTGCATTATTACCAGACCGTATTCGCGCCTGCGCAGCGGGATACTCCCTTGATGCTCTGCAATCTTCTGTGCGATCTCTGCGTTTTTTTCTGGATTGAAATGCAGCGCTGTGTTGTCACAAGCCGGCTGGGAAGTATGGTGCGAAAGCTGTGCCGCCTGTATCTGATCACGTATTTGAGCGTATGGATTCTGGCGAATACGCCGCAGCTGCCGGACAAAATCGTACTGTGCTATCTGGAGCTGCTCCTGCTGCTGTTTTTGTTGCTCCATGTCATCGCCTCGGGATTCGAACAGCTTCGGGGAAAATCCGCCGATCAATTATTTTTGCTGTACAGCATCGCGGTCAGCCTGCTGCTGCTCGCAGATTACGCGAGCTATATGTTTCATCCCCGCGGAGCCACCCCGCACACGCACCTGACCATCTGGTTTTGGGGGCTGATCGCCGCCCTGACCTTCGGACTGAGCCTGTATAAAGGGATTATGGCACCGGAGGCGCGGCCTGCGCGGGCGGCAGGAGAAACAGGAGAAAATTCGGAAACATCCGATTTTGAAACCGCGCTGCAGGCGGTAAAAAGGGATTTTGGCTTGACAGAACGGGAACTGGAGATTCTTCGGGCTTTCTCCTTTGAACATACGAACGCGAAGATCGCGGAGGATCTTTTTATCAGTGAAAATACCGTCAAGACACATATCCGCAGGATGTTCGGCAAGATGCAGTGCGGCAGCCGCGGAGAAGCGATCGAGGAAGTCAGGAAGCGTATGTAAAGCTCCGGCGGGAAGGCTTTAGGTTTGTGGGAGGAATGGCGCGATTCAGGGATAAACCGCGCTTTTGATATGACCCGCATGAAGGTATAATATAGATAGAGGATGATTCAGCCATGCGAATGAATGATCCGACACTCCTTGTAAGCAGGTGATGCAAACTGCGGTTTGCGGCCCATAGATTGGAAACCGCCTGCCTGCTGACCCCTTCAGTGGGCAGCGGTTTCTGGTGTATGACCTTCGGTGCTCCCGCGCGGGAGTTTTTGTAGCAGAAAGAAAAGGGATAAAAACAAAAAAACAGGGATGAATGTGTAAAAAGAAAGTGTAGACAGCCTCAGCATTTTAAGGTAAGATAGAAAAAATGCGAAAAAGGAGGGATAGCCATGAGAGTCGCGATTGTAGACGATGATAAGCGCGAACAGAAGAAGCTGGAAGAAAAACTGGAGATTGTCAGCGACATTCTGCATGTGCGGATCCTCCATCAAAAGTTCAGTTCGGGTGAGGAATTCCTGGCGGCAGTAAAAAAAGGAGAGATCTTTGATGTTGTGTTGATGGATATTTACATGCAGGAAGGCTTAAGCGGAATTGAAACCGCGGCGCTCATGCGGCAAAATACCATGGATAATATCCTGATTTTTGTGACCTCCAGCGATGAGCATATGGCAGAAGCCTTTCCATACCATCCGTTTGACTATATTACCAAACCGATCGCGGACGGTGAAATTCTGCGCGTGATGAGAGATGTGGCGAAAGTCCTTTCGGAAATCGAAAGCTATCTTGCGCTCGACGCAGGGAAGTACACCATCTATTTTTTACACTCCGAAATCCTGTACATTACGGCGGACGCGAATTATTGCGTGGTGCATGCCAAAGAGGAAACCTGCAGGGTACGGATCACCTTCCAGAAGTTTGAGGAAATGCTGGCGGAGGATACGCGCTTCTGCACGATCAACCGCGGGATTCTGGTGAACCTGGATGAGATCACCTCCATGCAGAATGGCATCTGCAGGATCAGCAACGGAGAAACTTTTCCGATCAACGCGCGCAGAAAGAGTGAGATCCAAGACGTTTTTACAAAATACCGGTTTATGCAAAGGCGGAAAAGGCTGGCTCAAATGCCGCAGGCACCGCTTGAAGAATCCTGAAGAAAGGCAGAAATCGCGATGCACCTATATGAATTTTTCATGGCGGCTGTGGAGAATGCCGTAATTCTGCCGGTTGCGGTATTGATGCTGGCGCCTGTCAAAAACCATATCACGTTCCAAAAACGAAATTTTTATCCTGCCGCGTTGCTGACACTCGTGTTTACCGTACTGGCATTGACCGCGCTGGAAACGTACCGAAACCGGTTCAGCGCTTTGGCTGTATGGGTAGTTCTGCTGATTATGCTGTTGTGCTGTTTCAGCATGATATCTCTGCAGCGGCATAAGCTCATGTATGTGTTTGCCTCGGCCGCGGCACTCGTCTCTTTCACCCATTTGGGAAAGATTCTGTTCGAGGCGTGGCTGTTTCCGGAAAAGGACAGCTTCATGCCGACGACTTGGGGACTTGTGTTTCAATGGGCGCTGCTTTTGCCGATGACAGCGGCGGCGTGGTTTTTTTTACATAAGAATTTTGTCTGGATCGCGGAACACTCCGAGAGTAAAAAAATCTGGAGATACGCGTGGATCCCATCGGCGGCGATCGCGGTCTGCAATACGCTGCTGGTACCGACGAGCTACGAGGTGCTGCATTCCCGCGAGGTCAGGATCACACTGATAGCCGCGGCGCTCCTGCGCCTGCTCTTGTTTGTGCTTTTGCAGCTGATCTTTTATCAGGTGCTGCGCGCGGCGCTGGAAAAAATCGAAATCAACAAAAAGAATCTCGTACTGCAGTTGCAGGCACAGCAGTACAGGACACTGCGGACCTATTTGGACCGCACGCGGCAGATGCGGCATGACTACAAGCACGTCGTCCGCACTGTGCAGGAGCTTCGCAAGAGAGGTGACTATGACGGGATCGGCCGGTTTCTGGAAGAATATGAAGCTGTCTCGGCTTTTGGGGAGGAGCAGTTTTCCTTTTGCGCGCAGGCGTCGGTCAACGCTGTACTGAGCCACTATATCAATCTGGCGCGGCAACGGCAGATTCGGACAAAATGCGTGGTCAGCCTGCCGGAAGCGCTGACCGTCAGCGAGGTGGATCTGTCGCTGATCCTCGGCAATCTTTTGGAGAACGCGATCAACGGCTGCATGACCGTACCCTCGTCGGAACGACATCTGGAGCTTTCGATTGATGTAACGGAAGACGCGGAGCTGTATCTTGTGATCCGCAATTCCTTCGATGGGATTGTTCAAAGGAGAGAGAATCGTTTTGTCCGCGCGCATGGCGGAGAAGAGGCTGAACGCGGTATCGGGATTTTTTCGGTGAAGGAAACCGCGGCGAAATATGACGGCATGACGGAATTTGACGCAGAGGGAAAAGAATTCTGCGCCTGCGTAATGCTGCGGACGCCAAAGAACGAAGGCGAAGACGATGACGCTCAGCGTCCGGACCTATGACCTTGGCGCTGCGAGTGGCAAGCGGAACGCGCAGGCAGAGCAGACGCAAGTCAGGTGTCCGAGCGAAGGAAGCGGCGAGCCGAAAGGCGAAGACGATGACGCTCAGCGTCCGGACCTATGATGAAATACGGAAGGAGATGTGAGAGGTATGGGAGTTGCTGTACTTACTTCAAAAATCAATGATTCAACCGCGATATGCCGGAAACTGCTTGAGGAGACACTGAAACAGCGAAGATATTCGGAATATGTAGAGTTTGCGGATACGGTCGGCCTTTTGCAGTCACTCGATTGCTGCCGTTACGGTACGGTCATTTTGCGCGATGATATTTCGCACATGCTGGAAACCGCGCAGAAGATCAGAAGCAAGCATCCCAAGACACGCATTGTGTTTCTGACAGATCATGACGAGCTCCACGCGCGGGACTGCGGCATGCCCGCTGATTTTTGCGCGCCGGCCTATCCGGATGCGAATCAGATTACGCGTCTGATTGAAAATCTTTTTGTGAAAGAAACCGCAGCTAACTAAATCGCTTGCGATCAACTGCAATACACATGTTTCAATTTTCTTTTTTTGCACACCCCCGCGGCCGACAAACGAAGGCCGCGGGGCTGCTCTTTTATGGGGTTTTTTCAGCCCCACGGAGTGTCCCCATTTTTGCCAGCCCCCCACGAAAGTTTGGTTACCCCTTTTATGCCGCAAAAATATTTGCGCAGAGGCAGGAAATGTGGTAAAATAACTTTAAAACCGTGGCACTGCGGCGAAATTACAAGAAGCACGGAAAGGACGCGAAATGAAAGCGGAGTATCTGAACAAGATTATAGAAGCGTTGATTGAGCTGATTGACGAGGGCGTATACATCGTCGATCAGGACGGTGTCGGCAAATTCTACAACAAAGCGATGGCATCGATGGAAAAGGTCAATATTGAGGACGTACTGGGAAAGAAGTTCCACGAAGCTTTTCCTGATTTTAGTCTGAGCGAGAGCACGATGTTCGAAGCACTCAAAAAAAACAATCCGACTCTTCGCAAGCAGCAGACCTACAAAAATCTCTACGGCAAGGAGATTACAACGATCAACAGCACGATTCCCATCATTGCGGATGGCAAAACGGTTGCCGCGGTGGAAGTTGCCAAGGATATCACCAATATTCGGAAGATGTCGGATACCTTGTTGGAGTTGACGGAGGGCAAGCGCGAACCGCGCGCCGAAGAGGATGAAGCGCAGCCTGTCGGCATCAAACACTATACCTTTGACGACATTTACGGTGAAAATCAGGTCTTTCGGCAGGTCATTACCCGAGCGAAGAAGGCCGCGCTGAACGATGCTTCGGTCTTTATCTACGGCGAAACCGGAACCGGTAAGGAATTGCTGGCACAGAGCATTCACCATGCGGGCAAGCGTAAGGACAGACCTTTTTTGGCGCAGAACTGCGCGGCGATTCCGGAAACACTGCTGGAAGGCATTCTGTTCGGCACGACGAAGGGGGCCTTCACCGGCGCGGTCGATCGCGCGGGGCTCTTTGAGCAGGCAAGTGGGGGAACTCTGCTACTGGACGAGATCAGCGCGATGCCGTATGACCTGCAAAGCAAGCTGCTGCGTGTCTTACAGGAAAACTATATTCGCCGCGTCGGCGGCACGAAGGATATCCCGGTGCGGGCGCGCATCATCGCGACGGTTAACGAACCGCCGGAGGAATTGATGGCGCAAGGGAAGCTGCGAAAGGACCTTTATTATCGTTTGAATGTCGTGAACCTCTGGATTCCGGCCCTGCGTGAGCGGCCGGACGATATTCCTGTGCTTGCGGAAGCTTTTCTCCATAAGCACAACAAGCGATTCGGCAAGCAGCTCTGGGCTATCTCGGAGGAAGCAATTGTAAAATTAAAGCAGTATGATTATCCGGGCAATGCGCGAGAACTGGAAAATCTGATTGAGCAGGCAGTATCCATGGCCGACAAGGAACATGTTTTGAGCGATAAGATGTTGGCAATGCCGAGTTTCGGGCGGCGCGCGCATCTGGCGGAGCAGCTTCCTGAGCGCAGCTATGACGCGGAATGTTCTCTGCCGGACTATCTCGCAGAGGTGGAAATACGGATTATCCGCGAAGCCATCATCAACGCGGAGGGAAACATCTCAAAGGCGGCGGAGACTTTGCAGATCAAGCGGCAAACTCTGCAGCATAAATTAAAAAAATATCACATCAGCGTGCTTTGAGAGGTCGCACGAGCGGAGGAAAAAGCGCGGAATCGACAGGCGAAAGGAGCGCCATCGGCCTTTGAAGCAGACGCGGGCGAGCCGGTCGTGGGGAGCAGGAGGCGACATACCGTATCAAAAGCGGCATCTTAATCCCTTACTTACGGGCGAGCCGGTCGTGCGAAGCAGAAGACGAGATGCCGATACAGCAGGGCGATAGGGAGGACGAACATGAAAGCAAAATTAGAAAAAACCAACGCGATGCGAAAATTGGACGCGATGAAGATAAAGTACAACGAACATACCTATACCGATACGGACGCCATCAGCGGCGTGGAGGTCGCGGCGGTGCTCGGGCAGGAGCCGGACAAGGTGTTTAAGACCCTGGTTACGCAAGGTAAATCCAAGAACTATTATGTATTCATGGTTCCGGTGGCGGAGGAACTGGAATTCATGACCGCCTTTGGCCTGGAGCCCCTGGAGGCCATCCGCATCGGGACCAGCGGCGGCGCGGAAATTCTGGACCTGCAAGAGGTCACGGGGAGCATTCGTCCAGGGCTTTCCGCCGACCTTTTGGTGGTCCGAGGCGACCCCAGCCGGGATATTGGGGCGCTGAAAAGCATCCGCCGCGTGTATTACAAGGGAAAAACAGTTTTCAATCTTGAAGGAAAGGACGCTGCAAAATGAGATACAAACAATACAACAACACCGACCTGAAAACCTCTGTCGTGGGCATCGGCACCTGGCCCATGAGCAACATCTTCTGGGGAAAGACCGAGGAAAAAGACTGCCTGGCAACCCTGAACGAGGCCCTGGACTGCGGCATTAACCTCATCGACACCGCCCCTTGCTACGGCGACGGCCGCACGGAAAAGCTCATCGCCCAGGTGATGAAGGGACGCAACCGGGAGGACGTGGTCATCTCCACCAAATGCGGCCTTTACCGGAACATGGGCTATGAATTCTGCAACGACCTGCGGCCCATTGCCGTCCGGAAGGA
>ERZ825137.2499-NODE-2499-length-21167-cov-4.327491_pt1 | contig 21167 bp, 24 predicted proteins | sample MGYA00519873_ERZ825137 | MGnify/ENA primary metagenome ERZ825137 (study PRJEB31778, sample SAMEA3449190) | human gut metagenome | biome: human gut; feature: human-associated habitat; material: faeces | place: United Kingdom | collected 2010/2012 ...
TTACTTTTTAGCATAAAAAGTAAGGAAGAAATCCTCTGTTTCGCCGAAAAAGTTCTAAACTGGCGCAGCACTGATGTTGCCCAAGCAAATTTTTGGCTCGTATGAGCCCCATCCAGTGCGAAGCACTGCTATTCTTTGCGCACCTGCGCCCAATCGGCACCTGCGCCGCTAATCTTTTCGCAGATGCACCTGCAAGGGTGGCGTTTTCCTTGCAAAAAAGCCTTATTTATGCCATAATAGAACAAAAATTATGAGGAGGGAGACGAATGTTCGATATTGGAACAACAGCAGTTTTATTGGATGCGGCACAGGATTTGAACGAGGCTTTGCAGGGCGGAGCGGCGTTATCCCTAATCCCCATTGGCATCGGTACGATTGTCGGCATTGGCATTGCTGGCTTTTTTGCGCATCATTTTATGAAAAAGGGCGACGAAGCCAGACGAAACGACCCAAACCGTTTTAAACGGCTGAAATAAAAAGCACGGAGGAAAAAGAAAAAATGGAACAAAAAAACAGAAGAATTTCAACCAGACAGCTGGTTTCTATGGCGATGCTTGGAGCAATCTCTATTGTGCTGGTGGCAGTGATACATTTTCCGCTGATTCCTGCGGCGGCATTTTTGGAGTATGACCCGGCGGATATCCCTATTTTGATTTGTGCCTTTGCGTATGGCCCGCTGGCAGGGCTGCTGCTGACGGTTGTGGTCTGCTTCATACAGGGCTTTACGGTCAGCGCGCAGAGCGGCATTATCGGCATTGTGATGCACATTTTTGCAACAGGCTGCTGCGTACTGGTGACGGGGAACATTTATAAAAGAAACAAGACGAGAAAAACGGCGGTCATTGCGCTGATTCTGGGGGCATTGGTGCAGACGGCGGCAATGGTGCTGATGAATATGATTTTTACGCCGCTTTTCATGGGTGCGCCCTTGGAAACGGTGCTTGCGCTGATGATTCCTGCAATCATTCCCTTTAATGTGCTGAAGGCAGGCATCAACGGTGTAATTACCTTCTTTTTATACAAATCCATTTCCCATCTGATGAAGGGGAATTAAATTAAGGCGAAATCAGGATAAACTTCAAAGGGGTTTATCTTTTTTCGTGTTTTCTTGCAAATTTTGTGTAAGATATTGAATTTTATGCTATTCCTGCAAGTTTTTATTGTCAGGAAAGGGGGAAGTGCATATAATAAAAAAAGTATTGGTCGGAAGCAGGGAGGACGAGAGTATGGTCAGCAAGAAAACGGTTGCAGTGATTTTTGGAGGACAGTCCTCCGAGCATGAGGTTTCCAGAACCTCGGCGGTGATGATGCTGCAGGCACTGGATAAGGAAAAATATCAGGTATTGTCGGTCGGGATTACGAAAAAAGGGCAGTGGCTGATTTACAACGGGCCTGTAGAGCATGTGAAAACAGGCGAATGGGAAAAATTCGGCACGCCCGTGAGCCTTTCTCCTGATGCGACGAAGAAATGCTTTCTGAAAATCGTCGGGGGAAATGTGAAGGAAATCCCTGTGGATGTGGTGATTCCCGTGCTGCATGGCGCATGGGGCGAGGACGGTACGATTCAGGGGCTTTTGGAGATGGCGCAGATTCCCTATGTGGGGTGCGGCGTGCTGGCATCTGCCGTTTCTATGGATAAGGTATACACGAAGATGATTGCGAAGGCGGCAAGGATTCCGCAGGCAAAGTATCTTTGGTTGCATAAGAACGACCTTGAGGAAAAGAGAGAGAGAATTCTCGACCATGCGGAGAAAAAGCTAGGCTATCCCTGCTTTGTGAAGCCCTCCAACGCGGGCTCCTCTGTGGGCATTTCCAAGGCGAAAAACAGAGAGCAGCTTTCCGCGGCACTGGACTTTGCGGCAGGCTATGACAGAAAGGTCATCATAGAGGAAGCGATTGATGCGAGAGAATTCGAGTGTGCGGTGCTGGGCAATGAGGAGCCGATGGTCAGCGGCGTGGGCGAGGTACTCTCTGCGGCGGAATTTTATGATTATGATGCAAAATACAACAACAGCGACTCCCGTACGGTGATTCCTGCGGAGGTGGAGGAAGAAAAGACAGAGGAAATGCGCCGTATTGCCAGAAAGATTTTCCGTGCCGTGGATGGCAGCGGACTGGCGAGGGTGGATTTTTTCATTGACAAAAAAACAGGAAGAGTGCTCTTTAATGAGCTGAATACCATGCCGGGCTTTACGCCCATCAGCATGTACCCGATGCTCTGGGTGCAGGCAGGCATGACAGAAACAGAACTGATGGACCGCTTCATCGAGCTTGCGCTCAAGCGCGATTCGGGCATCAGAGGATGAGGAGAAGGAAGAAATGGATACAAGACCAATCGGTGTATTTGATTCGGGGGTTGGCGGTCTGACTGTTGTAAAGCAGATTATGAAGGTGATGCCCCATGAAAATATTGTATATTTCGGGGATACGGCGCGCGTGCCCTACGGGACGAAATCCAAGGAGGCCGTAACGAAATATTCCAAGCAGAATGTACGGTTTCTGCTGAGCAAGGAAGTGAAGGCGATTATTGTTGCCTGCAATACGGCAAGCTCCAACAGTCTGGATGCGCTGCGCGAGACGTTTGATGTGCCTATTTTCGGCGTGGTTGTGCCGGGCGTGGAGGAGGCACTGCGCTCCACGAAGAATAAGAAAATCGGCGTAATCGGGACACCGGGGACGGTGCGTTCCGGCGCGTATGAGCGGATGATCTGCGAGCAGGACAGCGAAATGCAGGTGTTCACAAAGGCGTGTCCGCTCTTTGTTCCCTTGGCGGAGGAGGGCTGGACGGACAACGAGGTTTCCAGACAGGCGGCGAAGCGGTATCTGGAGGATCTGGTGGCAACGGGGATTGATTCCCTTGTGCTGGGCTGTACGCATTATCCCCTTTTGAAGCGCTGCATCGGGCAGACGGTCGGGGAGGCAATCAAGCTAGTTGACCCTGCGAAGGCAACGGCAAGACGGGTGATGGCGTTCTTAAAGGAGCATGACCTGCTGAATGAGAGCGAGGGTGTCGGCGAGAAGCAGTTTTATCTTTCCGACAGCACGGATACGTTCCGCTTTGTGTGCCAGAAGGCACTGAAGCACCCCTATGAGCCGGAAATCATTGATATCGAAATGTACTGAAACAAAAGGACTGCAATAAAAAGGACGACAGAACACGAGGTTTCTGCCGTCCTTTTCTTAAGGGGAAGAAGTAGAAAGAATGTTATTTCTGAAGGCATTTCCGCCCTCAGAGGGGGAGTAACATCCTCGGTAACAGTATTGCCCTAAGACAGAGGAATATACACGAAAAGAAAAAATATTATTGAGAATTATTATTATTTGATATATACTATTGAAATAAATTCCTTTTTCTGCTATACTGGAACAAACATAAGAATACAGCCTTCGGTTAAACTGATACCGAAGAAGGCATATAAAGGAGGAATGACAGATGAAGCAACTCAAATCTCAGGAATTTCAGGCAGAGGTACTGGAAAGCAAGGTACCCGTACTGGTGGACTTTTCCGCGACATGGTGCGGCCCCTGCCAGATGATGGGCCCTGTTTTGGAGCAGCTTTCCGCAGAATATGAGGGCAAGGCGAAAATTGTAAAGGTGGATATTGATGAATCCATGGATTTGGCGCAGAAATACCGCATTATGAGCGTACCAAACATGATTATCTTTAAGGATGGCGCGCCTGTGGATGCAGTGATTGGCGCAGTGCCTGCAAATCATCTGAAGGAAAAGCTGGATGCTGTTTTGTAAGACAACAAAACGTCCCCCGATTTTACGGAATCGGGGGATTTTTTATTGCGGTGTTTGGCACTTGGATTGTCTATTTTGTCAGTAGGAATTTTCTGCTATATGATTTTTTTGTCATTTTTGCCGAGAATGGGGTAAAAATGTATAAAAACAGATACAATGAGAGAAAAATCCTCGCTGTTTTTTCCGTTGACGGGGAAAAAAGAAAGTGATATCTTTTTTTTATCAGAGAAAAACAGATTTTGAAAAGAGGTTATGCGTTATGAAACATTCAGTATTCATGACAACTGCATACGGTTTTGCTGTCCTGCTAATTAGCGTTATTATTCTGGGCATTATTGCCCCTAAGAAAAAGAAGAATAACGCCGATTGTCATGCGCAAAAATAAAACCTTTTTTGCGAAACCTATCTGAGAGATATATGTGTATGTGAAGGCTCATGGCATTTGGCTATGAGTTTTTTTTGTTATCATTTTCCTTTCGGTGAGACACAAAAGGCATGACATAGAAAAATTTACAAAAGAAGGACTTACAAATTACAAAAGAAAAAGCAAAAAGAGATTACAGAAGAAAAAATTTACAAAAGAAGAAATTTTACAGAAGAAGAAAAAACACAAAAGAGAAAAATTTTTAAACCTACAAAAGACAAAGCGAAGCAGATTTTTTACAAAAGAGGAACTGAAAAAAGAAATGCAAAACGGAAGGATAGAAGGACAAGGAGGGAATCTCCATGAAAACAAGAAAAGTCGGTATTATCGGTCTGGGGCATGTCGGCGCGCACGTTGCATACAGCTTAGCGGTGCAGGGCATTGCGGATGAGCTGGTGCTGGTGGACAGCAACGAAAAAAAGGTAGAAAGCGAATGTCAGGATTTGCGCGACAGCGTGGCATATCTGCCCCACAGGGTAACGGTGAACATCGGGACCTATGAGGATCTGGGTGATTGTGACGTTATCGTGAACAGCATCGGGAAGATTGAAATTCTCCGTGCAAATCAGGACAGAACGGATGAAATGAAATTTACCGTGCCTGCGGTCAACAGCTATGTGGGCAGAGTAAAGGCCTCCGGCTTTGACGGAGTTGTGGTCAACATTACAAACCCCTGCGACGTTGTGACGCAGCAGCTGGCAAAGGGCTTAGGCTTACCCCGTGGGCGTGTGTTCGGCACAGGTACCGGACTGGATACCTCCCGTCTGCTCTCTGCACTGGCAAGACAGACCGGCATTGACCATAAATCCATTACAGCGTATATGCTGGGCGAGCATGGGAATCAGCAGTTTGCGGCATGGAGCAATGTTTCCTTCCGAGGAAAATCCTTGGAGGAATGGGCAAAGACGGATGAACGCTTCCGCTTTGACAGGGATGCCCTGCAGAAGGAATCCATCCGCGGCGGCTGGGTCACATTTTCCGGAAAATACTGCACAGAATACGGCATTGCAACCACGGCGGCGCGCATGGTAAGCATTGTGCTGCATGATGAAAAGCAGATTATGCCTGCAAGTGCAGAGCTTTGCGGAGAATATGGCGAGAAGGACGTATTTGTCGGCGTGCCCTGCGTGATTGGCAAAAACGGCGTGGAGGAGGTCGTAGAGCTTTCTCTGAATGAGAGAGAAAAGGAAGAACTGAAAAAATCCTGCGATGTCATCCGCGGCAATATTAAGATGGTGGAAGAATAAACCTTACAAAAGATAAAATGATAAAATGAGAAAAACAAAGGAGAGAAGACGTATGATGGAAGTAAAGGTAACAAAAACAACAAACCCCAAGGTGAAACCCGATCCTGCTACCGTGCCCTTTGGCGTAGCATTTACAGACCACATGTTCATGATGGATTATGACAGCGAAAACGGCTGGCAGAACCCCCGCATCGTTCCCTTTGGGGATATTTCTCTGAACCCTGGCGCACTGGTATTCCATTACGGCGCAGAGGTTTTTGAAGGGCTGAAGGCGTACCGCACACCCAGCGGCGAGGTGCAGATGTTCCGCCCTGCGGAAAACTTCAAGCGTATGAACAATTCCGCAGAAAGACTGTGCCTGCCGCAGTTTGATGTGGAGGATGCAGTGGAATATCTGAGAAAATTCGTAGAGGTGGAAAAGGATTGGGTGCCCGACCAGTATGGTACATCTCTGTATCTGCGTCCCTTCCTGTTCGGTACAGATGCAGATCTGGCACTGCATGGCATCTCTCATGCGACATTTATGGTGATTGCCTGCGTGGTAGGCAGCTACTACAAGAGCGGTCTGGCTCCTGTGGATATGCTGATTGAAATGGATGATGTGCGTGCGGTTCGCGGCGGCACAGGCTATGCAAAATGCGGCGGCAACTACGCAGCGGCAACCAGAGCAGGCGAAAAGGCGGCAAAGAAGGGCTATTCTCAGGTTGTATGGGTTGACGGCGTTGAAAGAAAATATGTAGAAGAAGGCGGCGGCATGAACCTGATGTTCGTCTGGGACGGCAAGCTGGTGACACCCGAGCTGAACGGCTCCATCCTGCCCGGCGTAACCAGAAAATCCATTCTGGAGCTGGCAAGAAGCTGGGGCATGGAAACCGTGGAGCGCAAAATTACAGTTGACGAGCTGATGGAGGGCTGCAAGAACGGCACAGTGCAGGAGGCATTCATGTGCGGTACTGCCGCAGTTGTAACACCCATCGGCGGCTTTGTACGCGGAGAGGAAAAGGTTGTTGTAAACCATAACAAAATCGGTGAAATGACACAGAAGGTTTATGACGAGCTGACAGGCGTACAATGGGGTCTGAAGGAAGATAAATTCGGCTGGACCGTAAAGGTAGACTGATTTTGCTAATCAAGTAGACTTAAGACACCTTTCAAAGTCTAAAAAATATACCTCTAAAGAATATACCGTATCCGTTGTTGTGGGTACGGTGTATTTTTTTGCAAAAAACAAAATTTTTTCTTACATCAACAGAAAAAATGTGGTATAACATAAGTGCAATGCGTTGCTGATATGCGTAAATCCGATTGTGATTACCATATTGGCAGCGCATTTTTTTATTTTAACGGAAAAAGGTAAAAGGAGGTATTTTTTTGCAGGAGGAAAGGCTTTTTCGGAAGGATTTTGTATTTATTATTATCATCAATTTTCTGGTATTTCTGAACCATCTGGCGATACTGGCGACGTTTCCGTTTTATATTGAGGCACTTGGCGGCTCGGAGGCTGTGGCAGGGATGGCGGTTGCGCTGTTCTGCGTGGTTTCGGTGGTTTGCCGTCCGTTTATTGGGTGGATGCTAGATAACGGGAAGCGGAAAATGATTCTGGCAGTGGGGCTTTTTGGGATGCTTCTGATGCCGCTGGGGTATCTGTTTCTGCATACACTGGTGCTGGCATTTGTGTGCCGTATGGTGCATGGGGCGGCGTTGGCGTTTTCCAATACCTCGACCGCGACCATTGCGACAGACAGCGTGCCGCGCTCCCGTTTTGCGGAGGGCATGGGGATTTTCGGCTTGGCAACGGCATTGGCAACGGCGGTTGCGCCGGCGATTGGCTTGGCATTGATGGAAAAATGCGGATTTTCCGTGCTGTTTCTGTTCGGGAGCCTTTCGATTGCGCTTGCACTGGTGCTGTTTTTCCTGCTGAAAGCACCGAATATTGCGGTGGAGAAAAAGCCGCTGAGCGTGAAAGGGCTATTTGATAAAAATGCAGTTCCTGCTTCGCTGACAGCGGTGGTTTTTATGTTTACCTATGGCGCACTGGAAAATTTTGCGGCAAAATTTGCGGCGGAAAAGGGCTTGCCGAGCGGCGGCTTATTCTTTGTGATTATGGCAGTGACGGTGCTGATTATGCGTATGACGGCAGGGAAGGTGACAGACCGCCATGGCGAGGGGATTTTTGCCTATAGCTGTAATATTGCGATGTTTGCGGCGTTTTTGCTTTTGGGGCTGTTTCCGAATACGGTGACGTATCTGTTGGCGGCAGTGCTTTCCGGCTTTGGCTTCGGCGGACTGGAGCCTGCATTGCAGTCCATGGCGGTGGCGATTGCACCACCCGAAAAGCGCGGCAGTGCAAACTCCACCTTCCTCTGCGCGTATGATATCGGCATCGGCATTGGCGGCGCGATTGCAGGGGGGCTGATTTCCTCGTTTGGGTATGAGACGATGTTTACGGGGATGTCTGTGTTTAATCTGCTGTCGATTGTGATTTATGTGCTGATTGGGCGGAATCACCCGTCCTCGTTCTCCTACAGAAAGAGAATGGCAAGATAAGGCGAAAGCAGGCTTTCCAAACAAAAAAGAACCCTTTTGGGTTCTTTTTTAGTGCTGATTCAATTTTTTATTCTGCCGCAGTGCGCGCTTGGATGCTTTCAGAATTTCCGTTAGGATGCGAATTTCATATTCATCGCAGTCCGCCACGGCGCTTTGGATTTCCTGTGCGAAAATTTCCTTGGAATGGATAACAGAATCGCAAAGCAGAGTATCCGCAGATACGGAAAGCGCATTTGCAATGGAAATCAGCATCGGCAGGCTCAGCTTTGTATTGGCATTTTCGATATTGCTCATGTGAGTAGGGGAAAGGTCTGCCTTTTCGGCTAATGCTTCCTGAGAAAGCTCGGCTTGGATGCGTGCGATTTTGATTCTTTTTCCGATTGCTTTGTAATCAAGCTCCATCAAGCAACCCTCCTCTGCATATTTTTTTACATTGTATCTTTTGTTAAGGTTCGTTATAATAAACTGTATAGATATACTATTTATATAGTTTATAACTTGCGAAAATTTTATGCAGAGGAAAAAAGGTGGGGGATATCATGATTCGATGTACATTCGCAGGACATAGAGATGTTTGTGGGGTGCAGGCGGAGGATATTACAGAGGTATTGGAAGAAATCATACAATATACGGAATCGCCGATAGAATGTTTTGTAGGCGGAATGGGGAAATTTGACAATTTGTGCGCGGCGGCAGTGCGATTGCTGAAAAGACAATACAGGGAAAAGGAGATATCTTTGATTCTTGTATTGCCGTATCTGCAAAAAAGAATCAATGTGAATTCGGCGTATTATGAAAGCATGTTTGATTTGGTGCTGATACCATCCATATTAGAGGGAGTGCATTATAAGCATGCGATTGTACTGCGAAATCGTTGGATGGTAGAGCAGGCGGATTATGTGATTGCGATGGTAGAGCGGAAGGAAGGCGGAGCTTACGCAACATTGCAGTATGCCCAAAAGAAAAAGAAGAAGATTATCAATTTAGCGGAACGCAAAAAATAACCCCTGTTGGATATCAAACAGGGGTAAAAATCAGTTTATCGGTTCACCATGAGTTTCTTTAATGCGTTGTTTAGGTCGTCCAAGGTCAGGCGATACATATCAAATTCATTTGCCAAAATATCGTAGGTTTTTGCCCACCAGCCGCCCCAATAGGGACGCTCGGAGGGATTGAGCCAGACGATATGGGGGTATTTTTCCTTGAAGCGCTTGAGCCACTCAATACCGGGGGTGCGGTCGCGCGAGCCATAGCTATACCAGCTGCCCTCCATCAGCTCATAGGGGTCCATCTGGGCATCCCCAACGATGATGACCTTATATTCACTGCTGATATTTTGCAGAATCCATTCGGTCGGGATGGCAGAATTCGGGTGCATGCGAGGGTCCTTGAAGATTTTGGAATAGATGCAGTTATGGAAATAGAACACCTGCAAATCCTTGAAATGATTGGAATTACGCACCGCCTGAAACAGCGCAGAGCACATGCGGCTGTAATAATCCATAGAGCCGCCGCTGTCCATGAGAAGGAGCACCTTGACGGTATTTCTTCTGGGCTTATCATAGACCACCTTCAGATTGCCGGCGTTATCGCAGGTTTCGCGAATGGTGCCGTCCACATCAAATTCGGTTCTTGCCTCATCCGCACGGGCGGAAAATTGCCGCAGACGGCGGAAGGCCATCTGGAACTGACGGGTATCCAAGATATTATCCTCACGGAAATCACGGAATTTTCGCTCGCCTGCCACCTGAAAGGCACTGCGCTTCTGGCTTTTGCCGCCGACACGAATGCCCTTATCAATCTGCCCGTTATTGCCGAAGGGGGAAGCCCCTCGGGTGCCAATCCATTTTGAGCCGCCGTTATGCTGCTCGTGCTGCTCCTGCAAACGCTCCAGAAACATCTGCTGAATCTGCTGCTCGGAAAGACCGAGATTGCGTAAGAGATCCTCCTCGCTGAAGCTGCCGTCCAGCTCCTCTCTTGGTTTATTCAGCCAATCCAGAAGCTCCTTCGGCAGTTCATCGGTGGCACGCTCCATATCCTTGAAATATTCCAGAAAGGCACCGTCGAATTTATCAAAATCCGCCTCGCTTTTGACCAGAATGGCACGGCAGAGATAATAAAACCCTGTAAAGGAGGAATGATGCAGACCCTTATCGAGCGCCTCGATGAGGGACATCCACTCGTTGAGGGAAACCTTCAGCCCTCTGGCACGAAGGAGATAGAAAAATGAAGTAAACATCAGTCACTCACCTACTTACTTCAAAAATTTACGCATGGTATCGATATCCTCGTTCTTTTTCAAGAGAACGCCTGCGAAGGGGACGGCTTCCTTGATTTTGGATGCAGGCACGCCGCCAAGCTCCAGTGCGCGAATCCAGTCGATGACCTCAGAGGTACTGGGCTTTTTCTGGATATTATACAGACCGCGAATCCAATAGAAGGTGGCAAGCACCTGCTTCAGCACGTTTTCCTCCACATGGTCGAAGTGCACCCTGATGATTTCCTCCATCTGCTCTGCATCGGGGAATTCAATATAATGGAAGATGCAGCGGCGCAGGAAGGCATCGGGCAGCTCCTTTTCCGCATTGGAGGTGATAATCACGATGGGGCGCTGCTTTGCCTTAACGGTTTCCTTTGTTTCGGGGATATAAAATTCCATTTTATCCAATTCCCACAGAAGGTCGTTGGGAAATTCCAAATCGGCTTTATCGATTTCGTCAATCAGCAAAATGACCTGCTCGTCGCTGTGGAACGCTTCGCCAAGCTTGCCAAGCTTGACATATTTGCCGATATCATCCACGCCCTCATTGCCGAACTGGGAATCATACAGACGCTGCACAACGTCATACACATAGAGACCATCCTGCGCCTTTGTGGTGGATTTGATATTCCAGATGATAAGCTTTTTGCCAAGAGCCTGCGAAATTGCTTCGGCAAGCATGGTTTTGCCGGTACCGGGCTCGCCCTTGATGAGCAGGGGCTTTTGCAGGGCGATGGCAATATTTACAGAACGCATCAGCTCTTCGCTGGCTACATAATTTTTACTTCCTTCAAATGTGAGATTCATTTTTGGTTCACGCCTTTCCTCAATTTAGTTTGCATACGAAATATCTGAGATATGACTATTGTAGGGGGTGGAGGGGGGCTTGTCAATAAAAAAGGGGAGGAAGAGAGAAAAAAGCAATAAAAAAAGCCCGAATTCCTGTCATCATAAGGAACGGGCTTTGTGTGCGAGTGCTTATTTCACATCCAGACCGGCAATTCTTGCCATTTCCAAAATAGAAGCCTTGGAAACCTTTTTGCCCTTATAATCAATTAAATCATCCATACTGCCTGTGAAGATATCGGCAGGTTCGTATTTTTGCAGGATAATGGTGTTTTCATCAACAAAGATTTCCAGAGAATCCTTGATTTCGATTCCCATGTTGCGGCGAAGCTCGATGGGCAGAACAACTCTTCCCAATTCATCCACTTTTCTTACGATACCTGTTGATTTCATATTGTTCGCTTCCCCCTAAAATTTATTACTGTTTGTTTTTTGCCAGAATATTTATTAAATCTTAACATAAAAAAGAACAATTTTCAACAAAAATCACATTTTTTGAAGAAGATTCGGAGTTTTTTACTGCAATTTTTCTGAGGGGAAAAAAGGTTCATGAGAGAAAGGAAGCAAACATAAACTAACGAGAGGGGGGAGGCGGAAATGTTAAACGGCATTTGGGGCTTTTTTTTGATTGGCGGAATTCTGACGGGCGCGTTTCTGGGCAGAATGGATATGGTGACGGGGGCGATTTTAAGCGGCGGACGCTCTGCGGTGGAGCTGGCGCTTGCCATGGCAGGGGTAATTTCGGTTTGGTCGGGGGTGCTGAAGATTGCGGAGCGGGGCGGTATGATTGACCGGCTTGCCGCAAGGCTGACACCGCTGATGGATTTTCTCTTTCCCTCCGTGCCGCGGCTGCATCCTGCAAGAAAATATATCGCTACGAATTTTGTGGCGAATTTTCTGGGGCTTGGATGGGCGGCAACGCCTGCCGGACTGATGGCGATGAAGGAGCTGCAGAGGCTGAACCGAGAGGAAAGGGGACGGGCATCGGCGGCAATGTGTATGTTTCTGACGGTGAACATGACCTCCCTGCAGCTGGTTACGATGAATATTCTGGCGTACCGCATGGAATACGGCTCGCAGAATCCGGCGGAGATTATCGGGGTGGGGATTGCAGCAACGATGCTTACGACACTGGTTGGTACGCTTGCGGCGAAGGCATTGGAGGGGAGGGGATAGCGTGGGGATACTGCTGACGATATCCGATCTGCTGATTCCTGTTACGGTGCTGTGCATTGTGGTATTCGGGTGCTTGCAGCGAATGGATATTTATGAGGTGTTTCTGGAGGGGGCGAAGGAGGGCCTGCAGACGGTTCTGGATATTTTGCCGACCCTAATCGGTCTGATGATGGCGGTGGAGGTGATGCGCGCAGGGGGGCTTCTGGACATTCTGGTGCGGCTGATTCGCCCGGCGGCAGAGGCAGTCGGCTTTCCGGCAGAGCTGGCACCGTTAAGTCTGGTGCGGCTGGTTTCCTCCTCCGCGGCAACCGGACTTTTGACCGACCTTTTTGCGAAGTATGGCCCGGATTCCTTTCTGGGCAGAACGGCCTCTGTCATGATGAGCTGTACGGAAACGGTGTTTTATACGATGAGCCTGTATTTTCTTTCTGTCGGGATTCGGAAAACGAGATATACGCTGCCCTGCGCCCTTCTGGCAAACCTTGTCGGCATCTTTGCGGCTGTGGCACTGGTGCGGCTTGTTTTTTGAGGTTGGATAGGGTATAATCGTAGCATATACTTACAAAGGAAGCACTTGTTTTTATCATTCTGGAAAACGAAGGAAACCGAAAAGAGCGGCTGAAAGCGGCGTTTCGGACGGTTCTTTTTTGAGAGAGGGAATACTATGAAGAAATGGATGACGATTCTGGCAAGTCTGCTTCTGCTCAGCGGTTGCGGCGCAAAGGAGGATACCTTTAGTCTCAGTGCTGCCGAGCAGGAGGCGTATGAGGAATCCATCGACAAGGTGACAGAGGATTTTTATTGGGAATATGACCACAGCAGCCTGAGCTTTGGGGCGGCAGTTGTGCCGGAGGCGACGGAGGAAAATGAACGGCTGTTTGATGCCTCCTCCGCCTGCGAATATAACCTGAAGGGAAAGGCAGGACAGGATGCCGTACTGGCGCAGGCGGCGCTGCTGCACTATAACGGCGATGCGGCAGGGACACTGCAATGCTGGTTTGTAGGCGGCTCTCTGGCAGGGGTGGCCTACAGCGGTGGCTATGATAACGGCTATTACAGCCTGAAGGAGCGCAACCCGTTTCTGGCGGACGGCGGCTTTCGGGCGTATGAAAGCTGGACAGGGATGCCGACCTCCTTCCGCATGGGCAGAGGGGAATTTTCCGCAGAGGGGATTTACTCTGTCGGGCAGGATGCGAAGGGACGGCGGCTGGCGGTTTCCATTCGTGGCGGCAAGGCAGAGGTCTACCGCTATGCCAACGGGCTGAGCCGTTACCGCAGCTTTTCCTATGGGCGCGGCTTAGAGGCGACCTCGGCGGCGTTTTTAAAGGAGGATGACGCAAGACTGGCGGTTCTGGTTTCCAGTATTGAGGAAAGCGGCGAGGGCGAAAGCGAAAAGACCTATACGCGCGCGGAACGGGTGATGCTTTACGATTCCAGACTGAACGTGGCAGGGGAAATCCCTCTGGAGGGGGAGCTTTGCACTGCACTGGGCGCGGAGGACGGCAGGCTGTATCTTTTTATTGATAAAAATATGGAGATTTATGAGGAAAAGGACGGCAGCTGGCAGAATACCGGCACAAGAAAGCTGCGCCATCAGGTGACGCAGTGCCACATCACGGATTTGGATGGGGACGGTGTAAAGGAATATATTCTGACGGACGGGATGGATTTGTATGTTTATCATGCGGTGAATGACAGCTTCCGTAAGCTTTGGAGTACGCATGTGGGCGTGGAAAACTTCTATGGCCCGCTTATGAGCGGCGATATGAACGGGGACGGCGTGCAGGAAATTTATGCCTGCGACACCACGGCTACCACGATTCGATATATCCTGACGGAAAAAGGACTGAAAACCGCGAATGAGGATATTCAGTACGGACAGTGCATCTATCCCTGCGATTTTGACGGAAACGGCAGGGAGGACTACTGGTTCGTTGCGGATAATGAGGACAGAAGGGGACAGCTCTATCTGGCTGCGGAGGAATAAAAATGACGGAATCCGAGAAATATATGACAGAAGCACTGGCGGAGGCGGAGAAGGCGCTTGCGGCAGGCGAGGTGCCGATTGGCGCGGTGATGGTGCGAAACGGCGAGATTATCGCAAGAGGGCATAACCTGCGCAATACCGACAAAAATCCTCTGCGCCACGCGGAGATTGATGTGATTGATGCGGCGGCGAAAATCGTGGGGGATTGGCGGCTGGAGGACTGTGTGCTTTATGTTACCGTAGAGCCTTGCCCCATGTGCGCGGGAGCAATCGTGCAGGCGCGCATCCCAAGGGTGGTTTTCGGGACAAGAAACAGCAAGGCAGGCTGCGCCGGCTCTGTGCTGGATGTGCTGAATGAACCAAGGCTCAACCATCAGGTAGCGGTGGAGGAGGGCGTTTTGCAGCCCCAATGCAGCGAGATTATGAAGCGGTTTTTTAAGCGTTTTCGTAAAAATGCCAATGCAGCGCCATTGACAGAAAACCAATGAGCGTGTATAATAACATAGTTATATCAGTGAAATTCTCCTGTGGCTTCGGCTTGGGAGTGATGATATTTCCGCACTAGCCGGGGTGGTAGCGGTGCCCTGTACTCACAATCCGCTATAGTGAGGGTGATGCTCGCTTTCGACGCAGGGCTTGATGGTCTGCCCTTTGAAAGCGGTGTTGAAGTTTGGGTCTTACGCAACATGAGCCTGTGAATCGTGTCAGGGTCGGAAGGCAGCAGCACTAAGCAGTCTACTTGTGTGTGTAGTAAGGGTGCCTGAATGGAGCCGTGGAAGAAGGTAACGCGTGGGGCGCTGTGGCAACAGCGGGTGTGCGGACCTTATTTATTTTTGAAATAATCAAAACAGCAAAAAAAGCAGGGCTGTGGCTTTCGCCGACAACACCTGCTTTTTCTTTTGCGCTTTTTTCTTATTTTGCTAAAATTTCATCAATTTGCTTCTGCACACTTGCCATGGTCTTTTCGTTATCCAGACCGCCCACGATGACATCACCTACAATATTGCCTTCGCTGTCAATGAGAACAGAGGTGGGGAAGGTCATTACAGAAAGTGCCAGCTTACCTGCCTCGCTATCGGAATCGAAATAGATGTTCTGATAGGATGCACCCTGCTTTTTCATAATTTCCTTTGCGGCAGCAATGGTATCCTCGTTTTCATCCAGAGTTTCCACGTTGATGCCGACAACGGCACCGCTCTTTTCCTGAAGGGAATCATGCAGCTTTTGCAGAGCAGGCAGCTCCCCAACGCAAGGACTGCAGCCGTTGAACCAGAAATTTACCAGAGTTACGCTATTGTTGGTAAACAGGCTTTCATCTACGGCATTGCCGTCAAAGTCCTTGCCGGTAAAGGCGGGAAAGCTCTTTGCGCTGTCCAGAGAGGTGCCGGTGGGGTTGCTGTCCTCCTGCGGCAAAGCGGCAAGCTGCTCTTCCAGAGCCTTGATTTTTTTGACATCCTCGCTCAAGGCTTTGAAATCTTCTTTGCTCAGCTGATCCTTTATATTTTCCAGTGCCATTTTCAGAAAATCGGCATAATCGCCTGTTTGAGAGCCGACAGTGTCCTTATCTACCGCATTAAAAGCGAGATCCCATAAATCCTGATGCTCTGCGATGATTTCATTTTCCTGCTGAATCAGCTCCTCAGCGCTTTGCTTTGCCTTGCCGCAGGCAGTAAAGCCGAGGACGAAAATAAGAGAGACTGCGAAAAGTAAAATTCTTTTTTTCATTTTGTTTCCTCCGTTTTCTGTTTTTTACATCCGTATTGATAGTGAATTGCTTGTGTGGGACAGGCTGTGATGCAGGCACCGCAGCGGATACATTCGTTATGATTCGGTGTCTGAGGAACAGCAACGTCCATTTTGCACACCCTGCCGCATTTGCCGCAGGAGATACAGGCCCCGGTGGCGTAAAACTTCTTTGCGTGCACAAACAGCGGGTAAAAAACAGCATTCACGATTCCGCTGTTCAGCTTATCCCCCAGCGAAAGCTCCGGCTCCGGCAAGTGTTCCCCCCTTCCGATCATCTCCGCCGCACGGTCGATCACGCCTTCCGCCTGCCCAATGATCTGGGCGGCCTCTTCCTCCCGCGGCGTTTTGAACAGCGCAATGTAATTTTCAGGCATCTTGATCCCGGTGCAGCCGCGGTAATTCATCCCTTTTCCGGCGCAGAGCGGTTTGAGGTAGCTCCCCGCGTTTCCAATGTCCCCGCCGCAGGTCATCACAAAATACATGTCCCTGTTTCCCGTAAGCTTCGCGGCTTCCAGCCACTTGTGCACAATGCGCGGGATCCTCCAGGCATAGGTGGGCGCCACCACGACCCACGGGCGTTCCGAGCGCATTTCCGGGCAATCGCCGGTTTTGATCTTCTCAAAAAGGTCAATAGCCTCATCGCCCAGTTCCCTGCCGATCCGTTTTGCGGCGTATTCGCTGTTTCCTGTCCCTGAAAAATATAAGATCATAGCTGCCTCCTTTTATTCTTTCGCGCCCATATGCTGAATGCTTGTGTAAATAAGCCCGATCAGCTCTTTCATCTCTTTCCACTGGGTCTCGTCCGCGCTTAAATAGTAGTAATTTTTCGTCCCTTCCGGGCGCATGGCAACGATGCCCGCCTCTTTCAAAATCTGAAGATGATGGGATACCGAGGGCCGCGTCAGGTGGGTTTTCTGCGCGATCTCCCCCACCCGGATGCCGGCCAGGTCGCTCTCCAGCAGCGCAAGCAAAATGAGCTGCCTGGTCTCATCGCCAATGGCCGTAAACGCGTTTCGGCACTCCCGAAAGCCGCTGGTGATCTGCGCCAGCCTTTCCTCGCATTCCCGTTTCACTGCAAAGCCTCCTCACATATAGCGCACGCTCAGCTCCTTGTGGGGCGCAGAGCGCAGGAACTCAACATTCGGGTACCCCAGCACCAGCGTCATCGCAGGCTTTTTCCCCTTCGGAACGCCGAGCGCATTTCTGATCCTGCGCGAGGCGTTGGCGGCCATGGTAAAAAAGCCGCTGTACAGCACCCCAAGGCCATTGGCTTCCGCCATAAACTCCATGTTCTGCGCGGCAAGAATCCCGTTCGTTTTGTCCTTTGCCAAAACAACGATCGCAAGGGGCGCGTTGAAAAAGAAAAAGTGATCGGTGATCTCGTTTTTCCGCGCCATGGGGCTGAACAGATCGGCGATCGGTTTCACGGTTTTGAACACCTTCACCGCCATCTCCTCAATGCGGTCCTTTTCCCTCTGCAGCACCACAAACGATACATCCTGCAGGTTCTTGGCGGTGTGGGTCAGCCTGCCCGCTTCCAGGATCTGTTCGATCACCTCCCGGGGCACCTCTGTTTGCCGGAAATCGCGGATGCTCCTGCGGAAGCGGATCGCATCCAGCACCGCACCGGGGTCAAGGCGCACCTCCCCCGGTTTCTCGATCTGATCGTTCTCACGGCCGGCGATTGAAATTGCTTTTTTCGGGCAGACCGCCGAACATTGCCCGCACAGGATGCAGCGTTCCAGCACCGTGCCCGCTTTTTTGTTTTTTATCTCCAGGTTGTGCGCCGGGCAGATCCGGCCGCACAGCCCGCACCCAATGCACTTGCCCGTATCCACCATTACCTTGCCCTGTTTCATATCCTCCAGCCCTTTCGTTAAAGTTCTTTAACCATTATACCGGTCCCCCGCCCAGGAAACAACATTGGTAAAGAAATTGGTTACCATCCGGGGGCCTCCCTTTGGGGCCGCTTTTCGGCGGGCTGTATATTCCCTCCCATGCCTGGAAAAACTATCGCCAGGAAGGGAGGAATTTGTAAATGCAGACTCTTTATAAAATTTGCTTGGTCCTGCTCATCATCGGCGGCCTGAACTGGGGCCTCGTGGGCCTGTTCAGCTTTAACCTGGTGGGCTGGCTGTTCGGCGGCGTCGCCAGCGTGCTGAGCCGAATCATTTTTGTGATCGTCGGCGTCGCTGCCATCTGCGCCATCCCCAGCCTGTTCTCCTCTGCGTCCGGCTCCGGCAGCGAGCAGTAACTCTTTGCAAATTCCGCAAAAAAGAAGCGTTTCCCGCTCCGCAAGGAATGGGAAACGCTTCTTTTGATTCAGGCGCGCACCGGTGCATATTGCGCGTAAATGGCGTTGTAGTCCGCCTGCAATTTTTGATAGATCTCCAGCACAGGCTGGCAGCGCACCCGCGTTTTTTCCATGATCTCGTCGTAATGCGCCAGCATGCACCCCACCAGTGCGGGATCCATCAGCCCATCCTCCCGCATCCCGGTAATAATGGCGCAGATACGCTCCTTCCCAAAGGCTTTTTTATAGCTGCGGGTGCCCGCAAGGGCGCTCACAATATCCGCCAGCGCAACGATCCGCTCCTCCAGGCTCAGCTGCTGTGCCCTCAATCCCCGCGGGTAGCCCGAGCCGTCCAGCTTTTCATGGTGGCGCAGTGCGATCTCGCGAATCGGCGAAGGAATATCCCCGCCAAAGATCTCCTCCGTCACGTCCACATGGGTGCGCATCACCGCCATCGCCTGCGGGCTGAGCTTTCCCGGAAACTCCAGAATCTCAACCGGAATACCGATCTTCCCCAAATCGTGCAGCAGCGCGCCGCAGACCACGTTGTTGCGCTCCTGCGCCCCCAGCTCCATATATTCCGCAAGCTCGTTTGAAATACTGGTGGTGGTCATGGTGTGGGTGACTGTATGGCGGCTGCGGAAGTCGATCGAGTAAATGACCATTTTCAAATAGTCCCGGATCTCTTCCCCGGTAAACGAAATTTCCGCCTGCATCTGCTGAAACGCCGGGTCGCACTCCACCTCCTCGGCCGTAAAGGGGGCAAACTCCTGCTCCAGCAGCAGGTCCACAAAAAACGGCTCAAAGCGCTGGCCGCGCTCTGCGCGGGGGAAACGCGGATCGAGAATGCCGCGCGGCTGCGCATCAAGGAGTCTGACCGGCTCCGGACGACCGCCGCGCTCATCGAAGCGCTCGGCGGGACAGTCCGTGAGCTGCCGGATGGACTCGTCATCACAGGGCAGCCCGCGCTTGCGGGCGGAAGCGTCGACGCCAGCGGCGACCATCGCATCGCCATGAGCGCGGCGGTGGCTGCCTGCGGCTGCACGCAGCCGGTCACGGTATGCGGCAGCGCGTGCGTCGCAAAATCCTATCCCGCGTTCTGGGAAGACTTTACTGCATTGCAGGAGGAAGCGTTATGAGCAGCGTATATGACGGCAATCTGACCGTCTCGATCTTCGGGCAGTCGCACGCGCCTGCCATCGGCGTGACCATTGATGGGCTGCCCGCCGGGCTGCCGGTCGATCTGGACGCGCTGGGTCGGTTTCTGCGCCGCCGCGCGCCCGGGCAGAACGCCTGGTCGACGCCGCGGAAGGAGGCGGACCTGCCGGAGTTTTTATGCGGGCTGAAGGACGGCCGGACCTGCGGCGCGCCGCTCACGGCCATCATCCGCAACACGAACACGCGCTCCGGCGACTATGAAAATCTGATGGATATCCCCCGCCCCGGCCACGCGGACTATACTGCGCAGGTCAAGTTCGGCGGCGCGCAGGACGCCGCGGGCGGCGGACATTTTTCCGGCCGGCTGACAGCGCCGCTGTGCATTGCCGGCGGGCTCTGCCTGCAGATACTGGCACGGCAGGGCGTCCGGGTGCGGGCGCGGATCGTGTCGATCGGCACGGTAACGGACAATGCGGCGTTTGACGCGCCGGTCGACGAAAAACCGTTCCCGGCCGTCTCGGACGAGGCGGCGGCTGCCATGCAGGCACAGATCGCACAGGCGAAGGCGGAGCAGGACTCCGTCGGCGGCGTGATCGAGTGCGTGATAGAGGGGCTCCCGGCAGGGATCGGCGATCCGATGTTCGGGGGGCTGGAAAACCGCATTGCGCGCACGGTATTTGCCATCCCGGCGGTCAAGGGCGTGGAATTCGGCGCGGGCTTTGCCGCCGCACGGCTGCGCGGCAGCGAGAATAACGACCCGTTCTGCGTGGAAAACGGAAAGATCGTCACAAAAACGAACCACTGCGGCGGGATCCTGGGCGGGATCTCGAACGGGATGCCGGTCGTGTTCCGGGCGGCATTCAAGCCGACGCCGTCCATTTCCCGGGAGCAGGACTCGGTCAGCCTGTCGCGGATGGAGGAGACAAAGCTCGTCGTTTACGGGCGGCACGACCCCTGCATCGTCCCGCGCGCGGTCCCGTGCGTGGAGGCAGCGGCGGCCATCGCCGTGCTCGACGCGGTGATGGAGCGGAAAAAGGAGCTTGGATATGGATACTAAGACGCTGCGCTGCGGTCTGCTCGGCCGGAAGCTCGGCCACAGCTACTCCCCTGCCATCCACGAGCGGCTGGCGGATTATTCGTACCGGCTGTTTGAGGTGGAGCCGGAGGACCTCGGCGCCTTTTTACAGGAAGGGGCCTTCGACGGACTGAACGTCACGATCCCTTATAAAAAAGACGTGATTCCCTACTGCGCGGAGCTTTCCGACACGGCGCGGGCCATCGGCGCAGTCAACACGCTCGTCCGCCGGGCGGACGGGACGCTCTGGGGCGACAATACCGACGCCTACGGCTTTTCGATGCTGGTGCAGTCCAGCGGCGCGGATGTCGCCGCGAAAAAGGCGCTCGTCTTCGGCAGCGGCGGCGCTTCGGCGACGGCGCAGTATGTGCTCCGGCGGCTCGGCGCGCGCGAGGTCGTGGTGATCTCGCGGCACGGGGAAGACAACTATGAAAATCTGGACCGGCATGCGGACGCGCAGATCGCCGTCAACACGACGCCCGTCGGCATGTATCCGAATACCGGCGTCTCGCCGGTGGACCTTCATCGGCTGCCGCGGCTGGAGGCCGCACTGGATGTGGTCTACAACCCCGCGCGCACGGAATTTCTGCTGCAGGCGGAAGCGCGCGGGCTCCGGCGCGCGAACGGGCTTCTGATGCTCGCCGCACAGGCGAAGAAGAG